>ENA-OPAH01001065-OPAH01001065.1-human-gut-metagenome-genome-assembly--contig:-NODE-1065-length-18990-cov-3.318299_pt1 | contig 18990 bp, 18 predicted proteins | sample MGYA00241050_ERZ501416 | MGnify/ENA primary metagenome ERZ501416 (study PRJEB25962, sample SAMEA2042632) | human gut metagenome | biome: human gut; feature: human-associated habitat; material: faeces... | reverse complement strand
GATGCTGGACGAGATGAAGCAGCCGCTGGCGGAGAAGAACATCACGGTTCAGTACAGCGACGCTGCACTGGCTGCCATTGCGGAAGAGGCATACGGCAAGCCCTACGGTGCACGTGATATTCGCCGTGTCATTCGGCAAAAGGTGGAGGACGCTGTGGCATCCCTCATCATTGACAGTGACGGCACGCTGTCCACGATCTCCATTGGTGCAGAGAACGGAAAAATTAAGGTGACAGGGGAATAATCTGTTCCCAGACAAATAGACACGCAAAAGGGCGGGGAAGCCGAAATGCTTCTCCGCCCTTGTTGTATGCTGTGGGATTTTGTGATTGTGTTTTACTCGACGGGTAAAAGAAAAAGCGTCCGTTTTGACAAACAGACGCTTTTGGTTGGGGTGGAAGGATTTGAACCCTCGGAATGATGGAGTCAGAGTCCACTGCCTTACCGCTTGGCTACACCCCAGTATGATTTCTCGTCGAACTTCTTTCGTTCAGCGACTTATTTAGTATACCACGTTTCACAGGAAAAGTCAAGGGTATTCCCAATAATAAAAGAAAATAAAGCATACTCAGCAATTTACTTAAAAAAGAAAGGTACTGAAAAATAAAGATAAAAAGAAAGGAGCACTTCAAAGTGCTCCTTGTCGAAACTGGTTGGGGTGGAAGGATTTGAACCCTCGGAATGATGGAGTCAGAGTCCACTGCCTTACCGCTTGGCTACACCCCAAAATGGTACTCCGCCGAACGTTTTCGTTTGGCGACTTATATAGTATACCACATTCCGCAGGGCTTGTCAAGAAAAAAGCGGAAAACAAGGAAAAGAAAAGTCTTCTCGTGTACCATCTGCATATTCTCCGATTTGTATTTAAGATTTGCGGGTAAAAAGCCGAAATTTCCTTGAGAATCAAATGTGCATGCCGGAAATGCCCTCCCGCAGGAGCAGCATTGCGATCTCTGCCATGTGGGTCGGCGGGTCCGGACAGCCGTTTTTCAGCCACGCATTCACCAGTCCCATACATCCCGCCAGAAAATAAGAGAGAGCATATTGCAGATCCTGTTCTGGCAGCTCTCTCGGCGTAAAGGCACGGAGCGCCTGCATGCCTTTTTCGTGCATCAGCTTTTCGATGGTGCGGAGAAAGGCGATGTCCCCGTTCGGACCCATCAGCGCTGCACAGAGAGGCGCATTTTCGGCGAGAATGGTAAAGGTGCAGTCCAGAAACTGAAAGAATTCATTCGGTCCCAGATTGGCGGAGAATTTTTCGTCCACGGCATCCGTAAACTGTTTCAGAAGCCGCTGTTCCGTCTGCTCCAGCAGGTCGTAAATGTCGGTGTAGTGCAGATAAAAGGTAGAGCGGTTGATGTCCACCAGATCTGCCAGCTCCCGCACCGTGATCTCCTTGATGCTCTTCTGCTGTAACAGCGTGGTCAGTCCGTTGAGAATCAGCGTCTCTGTTCTGCGGTAACGGCGCTCTTGCTTTTGTGTCGGTTCCATATGATTACATCCTTTCTATGATAGATAGACAGCTGTTGATTAATCGACAAAAATTTGAAAATCAATGCTTGAAAATCTGGTCTGCTTATATTATAATAGATTTAGGATGAAAAGTCAACAGCTTTCTATTTCTGGACGAAAGTTTTCTTTTCATCACTTTAGAGGACATGGCACGGCATCGGGGGCATGTCATGGACGAGAGAAAGGGTGTAACAAACGATGCGAAAAAGCGATCCAATTCCGAAGCAGAGTTTTTTCAAACGCCACTTCACTGGTATCGCCATGACAGCGATCGTACTGATCCCGACGATCTATACGACGCTGTTTCTGGGTTCCATGTGGGACCCGTATGGAAACGTTGACCAGCTGCCGGTGGCAGTCGTCAATGAAGACCAGTCAGTCGACTATGAGGGAAAAACGCTTGCAGTCGGAGATGAACTCGTAGACAACCTGCGGGAGAACGACCAGCTGGATTTCCACTTCGTAGACAGCAGTAAGGCAGAGGAGGGACTGCAGGACGGAACGTATTACATGGTGATCACCATTCCGTCGGACTTCTCCGAGAACGCTTCCACACTGCTGGACGACAATCCAAAGAAAATGCAGCTCCAGTACACAACCAATCCGGGAACCAACTATATTGCCTCCAAGATGAGCGAGAGCGCTCTAACAAAGATTCAGAAAGAGGTTTCTGCCAGTGTGACCAAGGAGTACACCGAGACGATCTTTGATCAGCTGGGAACAGTTGGCACTGGCATGCAGGATGCCGCAGACGGCGCTTCGGATATTCAGGATGGCGTTAAGAAGCTGGCAGACGGCAACACGACCATTACGGACAATCTGAAAGTCCTGTCGGAGAGCACGCTGACATTTGTAGACGGCGCAAAGACGCTGGAAGAGGGACTTTCCACTTATACCGCAGGGGTTTCCACCGTCAATGACGGTGCCGCAACACTTTCCAACGGTATGGATCAGCTGGCAAGCGGTGCCGGAACACTGGCAGACGGCGCTTCGGCGCTGTCTGACGGAACGAGCAGTCTGGCATCGGGCGTAGGGGACTACACCAACGGCGTTGCCGCAGCTTATCAGGGTGCAGCAACCCTTTCCGGCAACAGCAGCCAGCTGGCAACCGGCGCAGCTTCCATTTCCGCCGGCGCAGCACAGCTCCAGCAGGGCAGTGCTGCAATGACCGCAGGCTTACAGACTTTGTCGGACACCTTGGACGGCAGCCTGTCTGCGGAAAAGACGGCACAGCTGCAGCAGGTGACAGACGGTCTGACACAGCTGCAAACCGGCATTCAGACGCTGAACGAGGCGCTGCAAAACACCTCCATGCCGGATACTGCCACACTGACCAAGATGCTGACCGAGAGCCTGACAGCGATCGGCACCAGCGCACAGGATGCCGGCGCACAGCTCACGGCAATGCAGACGGCGCTGACCGCAATGACACAGACCGATGCATTCCAGTCGCTGGATCCGGCTGCACAGGCAGAACTGCTTGGCAGTTTCTCCGGCCCCATGAGCACGCTGGCAACAGACATCAGCAACATCGGCACACAGGTGACCACGCTTTCCGGCAGCCTGTCCAGCCTGGATCTGAGCAGCAGTGCTGCTGCAATGGACACCTTGAAGTCCAGCGTTAGCACCATGCAGTCCAGCGCAGACCAGCTGCTTCCGGCAGCTGGGCAGGCAGTACAGTCCCTCTCCGGCGGATTGCAGTCGGTACAGCAGGCAGTGGACGGACAGCTGCTTCCGGGTTCGCAGAGCCTGACGGCAGGCATCATCCAGCTGGCTGACGGCAGCGGTACACTGGAATCCGGTGTTTCGGCATATACCGGCGGTGTGGCAGACCTGACAAGCGGTCTGGGCACACTGGATGCCAACACTTCGGCGCTGGTCAACGGTGCAGCTTCGCTGCAAAGCGGTGCGCAGACGCTGACCGGCAGCCTGCCGACGCTGACCGATGCTGTTTCTCAGCTGCAGAGCGGTGCATCCCAGCTGTCTGACGGCACGTCGCAGCTGGTTGCCAACAACGAGACACTTTGCGACGGCGCAGCACAGCTGACAGACGGTGCGGGACAGATTCAGTCCGGCGCTTCTCAGCTGGCAGACGGTTCTGTGGAGCTGGGCGACGGTCTGACGACGCTCTCAGATGGTGCAACCACCTTGCAGTCGGCACTGGCAGACGGTGCCGATGAGGTCAACTCCATCAACGCCGGCGACCAGAACTTCGAGATGTTCTCCGAACCGGTCAACGCCACGGAGTCGTTTGAAACTGCTGTTTCTGCCAACGGTAACGCCATGGCAGCGTATATGATGGCAGTCGGCCTTTGGGTAGCCGGCCTTGCATTCTGTGTCATGCTTTCGCCGTATGACCAGAAGATCAAGGGCAAAAACGCCACCCGTGCCTGGGGACTCCAGCTGGGCAAGCTCTGGATCCTCGCCATCCTGCAGGCAGTTCTCATGATTTTCTGTCTGGTGGTCTTCAATGGATTCGAGCCGGACAATCTGGCAAGAACCGTTCTGATCGCATGCTTCTCTTCTGTTGCGTTCCTGACGCTGGAATATTGCATTAACTTCTTTATGGGCATCATCGGCAGCTTCATTCTGCTGGTGTTCATGGTGTTGCAGCTGAGCGGCTGCGCCGGCACTTATCCGTTGGAGCTGTCCGATCGGTTCTATCAGATCATCAATCCGTTTATGCCGTTTACCTATACGGTACACGGCTTCCGGAGCGGCATTGCTTCCGGTCTGGACGTTACTATGGACTGCGTCGTTCTGGCAGTTATCGCTGTGGTATTCGCAGGATTGCTGCTGGTTGGCTTCCATGCTCGTTTGAAGAAGCAGGAGGAGGAAGAAGAGCCGGCGGAGACGATTGCATCTTCGAAGAAGGCAGTTCCGGCTGAGGCATAATCCGATTTTCCATTTCTACCATAAATTCCAAAAGGGCTGCGTCCACGTTGGCGCAGCCCTTTTGGGTTTGTTTTGGGAAGTGTGCGATTTTGGTGGAGTGGGGCGGACATAGTACGCCGTGTCCCTACAAAAGACAACAAAAAGTATCGTGCAGGAACAAAAAGAATCGGAGCTGTTGGATTCGTCAGGCTGCTCCAGCTGAGCGCAGCTGGCGAGGTGCTCTTAGAGGGCACGTGCCCTCTAAGTCGCCGTCCGCAGACGGCGAAATTCTATGCGCCATACTTTTGGCGCACGGGGAAGGTGGGTGAGAAAAGCGACAGCTTTTCGAGGGCGGAGCGAACAAGACCGCTCCGCCCTGTGTCTCGTTTGCAGCACGGATATCTTGAAAACGTTCCGGTGGAACGTTTTCAACGGCAATCACACAAATGAACTATGGCAGTATCTTTGACAACTCATCAAAATTGACACTTGAAAATTCCGAATGTTTATGGTATAATGGAAACATGTTTAAAAAAAGAAAGGAACCGATATCCATGAGCAATAGATCTGAAAAGCCGGCAAAGAAACGAGGCGGAAGCCATGCCAAGCGGCGCAAGGTGCGCTATGACCGCATCGCTGTTGTGGTTATTCCACTGATTCTCATCATTGTCCTGATCGTCCTGCTGTGCGTGCGTGGCTGCTCCAGGAGCAAGGACAACACGTCCAAGAACACCGCTGTTACCACGGCATCCCAGCAGAGCGGTGCAGACGAAACAACGACTACAGCGCCGGATACGGCAACAAGCACCACGTCCCTCACCACGACGACCGCCGAAAAGGCTGCCGACAGCGAAAAGGTGAAACTTTCCGCCTCCGGTGTCAAGGAGGGCAGCCTGATTCTGGTCAACAGTGAGCACGCACTCCAGCTGTCTCAGGAGGATCTGAACCTGAAAAACGTCTACGAGGCATCCCGCAGCGGTGACACTGTGACCTATCGGGTTGGCTACACCGACTTCCTCATGGATGCCGATGCGCTGGAGCATCTGGGGGAGATGATGGATGACTTCTACACCGCCACCGGTTACAGCAGTCTGGAAGTGTTCGGCGGCGACTATGCGGAGACTCAGACCGGACTCTCTTTCAACCTGAAGATCAACTTCGGGGACGGCACCTCGGACTACTACAATGCGGAGAAGTATCCGGATTACAGCTGGATCTCGGAGCATGCTGCGGAGTACGGCTTTGTGGTGCGTTATCCGGAGGACAAGGACGAGTACACCGGTCAGAGCGGACGTTCCTATGTGTTCCGCTATGTGGGCGAACCCCATGCCGCTTACATGCAGGAACACGACCTGTGTCTGGAGGAGTATCTGGACGAGGTACAGTCCCGCACGGAAAAAGATCCGCTGGAAATCACCGTGGGCGATACGGACTACAAGGTCTTTTATGTGCCGGTGGGTGGTACCAATGATGTGACGGCAACGGTCACCGGTGCGTACACCGCTTCCGGCGACAATATGGGCGGATACATCGTTGCCTGCGAATAACGTTTGGAATCCTGTCATGAAAAAACGGCACACCGGAAAACGCTCCGGTGTGCCGTTTCTGTTTGGTGTTATGGCAATACCGCACAAAGAGCGTCTGGCGACTTTGCACGCCATCTGCTTGCAAATTTCCCGTCATATTTCACAAAAATGCTCGTGAATACAGCAAGTATTCACTCCGCTTTTTGTTTCATCTGACGAAAAATTTGACGACGCATCTGTCGCACAATCTTTGTGCGGTATTGCCTTATGCGTTTGCAGTCGCAAGAATTCGCTCAATCTCTCCGAGTTCTGCCTCAGTCAGCGGTGTGCGGTTCACGACCTGGAGTGCGTCCTGAATCTGTGCGGGCTTGGAAGCGCCCATGATGACGCTGGTCACCGTTTCTTTCCGCAGAATCCAGCTGAGTGCCAGCTGCGCCAGACTCTGTCCACGCTTCCACGCCAGCGATTGCAGCTGCCGGAGCATTTCCAGCTTGCCGTTGAGCTGCTCCTCGCGGAGAAAACGGCCATCGGTGCGAATGCGGCTGTCCTTCGGAATGCTTCCGTGGAGATAGCGGTCAGTGAGGAGTCCCTGTGCCAGCGGGCTGTAGATGACAAGTCCCTTTTGCAGATCGCTGCAAGCGTCCAGCAAGCCGTTTTTCTCAATGGTGCGGTCGAGCATGGAGTAGCAGTTCTGGTTGATGATGAATGGGCAGCGCAGCTCCCGCAGAATTTTCGCTGCACGGCGCATGGTTTCGCCGTCGTAGTTGGACAGCCCCACATACAGCGCCTTTCCGCTCTGCACCGCCTGCGCCAGTGCACCCATGGTTTCCTCCAGCGGTGTTTCCGGATCGGGGCGGTGGTGGTAGAAGATATCTACATAGTCTACACCCAGCCGTTTCAGGCTCTGGTCTAAGCTCGCCAGCAGATATTTCCGGCTGCCCCAGTCGCCATAAGGGCCGTCCCACATGTCAAATCCTGCCTTGGTGCTGATGATCAGCTCATCCCGATGTCCAGCGAATACGGTGCGGAGAATCTGTCCGAAGTGCCGCTCGGCAGCGCCGGCGGGCGGGCCGTAGTTGTTGGCGAGGTCAAAGTGGGTGATGCCGCCGTCGAATGCGGTGCGGCAAAGCTCTTCCATGCGTTCCATGGTGTTGGAGTCGCCGAAGTTGTGCCACAGCCCCAGAGAGATGAGCGGAAGCTTTAGCCCGCTCCGTCCGCAGCGGCGGTATTCCATGTTTTCATAGCGTGTTTCCTGCATCTCGTTTCCCTGCCTTTCTGTAAAAGCCTGTTCAGTATTTTTCAATCAAAAGGACTCCGCCAGTTTTGACAGAGTCCTCCGGAACATTTTCTTTCGGCATTCTGCCTATCCAAGTTTTGGTAAATGTACAACCCTTATCAAGCTCAGCCGTGCACTGTCTCTTGGAACATCACACGCATCATCACTTTACAGACTGCTACGACGACGAAGTTTACGTCAGCCTGATAGGCAGCTCCTGCCGCCTGCATAGCGGGTGTTTCGTCCGCTTCTGCCTCCTATTATAGTGCCTTTTGCCAGACGTTGCAAGGAATTTTCTGTTTCCGGTTATTAAATGAACTGTGAACCCTGCAAAGACGTGCGGATGTTCCAACTGGCATTGAAAAAAGTTTCAGAACTGGCAATTGCAGCAATGCCAAATCTGCGATATACTAAAGGCAGCACTGTATGAAATGTGCAGAAATCACACAGGAGGAACGAACCATGGGAAATCGTTATGAATTGAATAAAAACTTGGCGCAGATGCTGAAGGGCGGCGTCATTATGGACGTCACCACACCGGAGCAGGCAAAGATCGCAGAGGCAGCCGGCGCTTGTGCCGTTATGGCGCTGGAGCGCATTCCGGCTGACATCCGTGCAGCAGGCGGTGTTTCCCGCATGAGCGACCCGAAGATGATTCGCGGTATTCAGGAAGCAGTTTCCATTCCGGTTATGGCGAAGTGCCGTATCGGTCACTTTGTTGAGGCACAGGTGCTGGAAGCAATCGAGATCGACTATATCGACGAGAGTGAAGTGCTGTCTCCGGCGGACGATGTATACCACATTGATAAGACACAGTTCAAGGTTCCGTTTGTATGCGGTGCGCGTGATCTGGGTGAAGCTCTACGCCGCATCGCTGAAGGCGCAGCAATGATCCGTACCAAGGGTGAGCCGGGCACAGGTGATGTTGTGCAGGCAGTTCGTCACATGCGCGCTATGAACGCAGAAATTCGCCGTGTGCAGAATCTGCGTGAGGATGAGCTGTTTGAGGCCGCAAAGCAACTGCAGGTTCCGGTTGAACTGCTCCGCAGTGTGCATGAAAATGGCCGACTGCCGGTCGTAAACTTTGCAGCAGGCGGCGTTGCAACTCCGGCTGACGCAGCACTGATGATGCAGCTTGGCGCAGAAGGCGTATTCGTTGGTTCGGGCATCTTCAAGTCTGGCGATCCGGCAAAGCGTGCTGCAGCAATCGTAAAGGCGGTTACTAACTACACCGATGCAAAGCTGATTGCAGAACTGTCTACCGATCTGGGTGAAGCAATGGTTGGCATTAACGAGAACGAAATCGCATTGCTGATGGCAGAGCGAGGCAAGTAAAATGGCAGTTGGAATTCTGGCGCTGCAGGGCGCCTTCGCAGAGCATGCCGCAGTGCTGGATAAACTCGGCGTACCGCACTTCGAAATTCGCCAGAAGCGCGATCTGGATCAGCCGATGAATGGTTTGATTATTCCGGGTGGCGAAAGCACAGTAATGAATAAACTCTTGCGCGAGCTGGATTTGTATGATACGCTGCGTGAGCAGATTCAAAACGGACTTCCTGTATTCGGAACATGTGCCGGTCTGATTCTGCTGGCTAAGCAGATTGATGGTGGCATACCATGCTTCAGTGTGATGGATATCCGCGTAAAGCGTAATGCCTATGGCAGACAGCTTGGCAGTTTTTTCACGGATGATCGGTTTGGCGGTAGCGAGAGAATACCGATGACATTCATTCGCGCACCATATATTGAGAGCGTAGGAAATAATGTCGAGGTGCTATCCATTGTTGACAGTAATATTGTTGCTGCACAGCAGGATAATATGCTCGTGACCGCATTTCATCCGGAATTAGATATGGATTTGACGGTGCATCAGCATTTCATTCGGATGGTTGAGCAGTTTCGGTTGAAGAATGCGAGATAACTAAAATAAGCGGCTCTGTAAGAGCCGCTTTCGTCTGTATAGAAAATCTACTGCACACAAAAATACCAATTACGAGGATAGAAGAAGCTGAATAAGAAAAATTAGGACGGTCAGCGCAGCAGATGTGCTGCGTAATTGCCAGCACCGCTAATTATACAAAATAAAGATTTTGTATAATTAGCAAACCATCTATTTTATAGCCATTAATAATTAACAGTTTTCATCCTATTTTCTCCAGATACTCTATCATATCAGCCACAGCACGATCATTATTAGAACTTACCGTTATATTGACATTTTGCAGCACTTCCGGCCCTGCATTGGCCGGTGCAAACGAAATCTGAGCTTCTTGCAGCATGGATTCATCATTGTAGCTGTCGCCAATAGCAAACACACGTTCAACGTCTGGTAAGTATTCAACAATATTTCGTAGAGCCGAACCCTTATTCACACCAGCGGCTGTGATTTCACAGAATGTCGGCATGCTGGATGTCACATCAAATACATGCGGATACCGAATCAGTAAATCCTGTGTAAGTGCGGTGATTTGTGCCGGTTCACCGGTAAAATTGACCGTACACCAGTCCGCAGTTGCGCTTTTTGCAAACTGCTCATTAGAAAGCATCTGATAATCCAAATGCAGCTTGTGCATGTGCTGCAGCGTGTGATCGCTCATTTGACGAATCAGCGCCGTTTCTGCAGTAAAAACCTCGCAACCGAATTGTGAATTATTTAACAATACATGCTCGATCATTTCTTTCGTCTCGTACGGCATTCCGGAGCAATACAAAATCTTGCGATTTTCATCGCAAATCAACGAACCATTCATCACACTGTATGGCGCATTGACCGGCAACTGGTCTATATATATGCCAATAGCATGAGGAGAACGGCCGGTCGCAAGCGACAGCCGTCCTCCCTGTTTCGTAAAATATTGTAATGCTCGCAAATTTTCTGCCGGAATTTGCTTTGAATCATCGAGCAGCGTACCATCCATATCGCAGGCCAGCAGCATACCCTTAAACTTTTTCATTGCATACGCTCCAATTTATCAAGAACTTCAATAAAATATTGTGGCAGCGATGCCGAAAACTCCATCCGCTCCCCTGTTTTCGGGTGCGTGAGCGTCAGCTTCGCTGCATGCAGACATTGACCGCCGATATTGGAAAACCGGTCTTTTTTCAGTCCGTACACCGGATCACCGATAATCGGATGACCAATAGATGCCATATGTACACGAATCTGGTGTGTACGTCCGGTCTCGAGCTGAAATGCCATATATGTGTAGCCGTTATATCGTTTGATGACAGTGTAATGCGTGATTGCTTCACGTCCGCCCTCCACGATTGCCATTTTTTTTCGATCCGTTTTGTGGCGGGCAATCGGCTTATCCACCGTTCCTGTATCATCCTATTCAGAATATCATCCTTGACAGAACCAACCACAATCGCTTCATAGCCGCGATACGCCGTATGCGCCGCAATCTGAGCTGCCAGGCTCTGATGTGCGGCGTCATTTTTCGCCACAACGAGCAGACCGCTAGTATCCTTATCAATACGATGCACAATGCCCGGTCGATGTTCACCGTTAATGCCAGACAGACTGTCACCACAGTGGTACATCAATGCATTTACCAACGTGCCGTCCCAGTTGCCGGCCGCCGGATGCACAACCATGCCGCGTGGCTTGTTGACCACCACAATATCCGCATCCTCATAAACAATATCCAGCGGAATATTCTCCGGCTTGAGATCTACTTCCTTTAACTCCGGAAGCTGAACCGTAATCGCCTCGCTGCCGACCAGCTTGTAATTTTTCTTAAGTGGCTGACCGTTACAGCTTACTGCCTGCTCTGACAGCAGATTCTGCGCCGCAGAGCGGGTCAGTCCTTCAATCTGCTCTGCCAGCCAGCTGTCGATACGCTTGCCGGATTGCTCTGCCGGAACTGTAAATTGTAATTCACTCATGGTTACTTCTCCGCTTCGCTTGTTTCCTTATGCTGAAACATAAAATATAGCACAAACAGTACACCACCTGCACAAATGAAGATATCTGCCACATTAAATACCGGAAAATGAATCAGACGGAAGTCAAACATATCGACAACAAAACCGTGTGCTACACGATCAATGGCGTTGCCGAGTGCGCCTGCCGCCACCAGAATCAGAGACCAGCAGCCCAGCTGAGTCTGCAGCATATTCTTGTAAATCGCTGTGAAAATGGCAACTGTAATCACAATGGCCAATACAACAAAAATCCAGCGTGAATCAAATTGCGCGAACAGGCTGAATGCTGCACCGCGATTCTCGATATAAGTCAAGTGAAACACACCATTGATCAACGGAATGGTCTGCTGTGCCTGCAGGGACGTAAACGCCCAGTATTTCACTGCCTGATCTGCTGCAATCATCAGCAAGATTGCACAAATATAAATCGGCATCTTCTACCTCCAAAACAAAAAGGAGGAACAGAATTGCTCTGCTCCCCCTTGGATTCTTCTTTTAGCCTACAACCTTGGCACAGCGAGCACACAGACCCGGATGCTTTGCATCAGAACCAACGGTCTTAGCCTGCTTCCAGCAACGCAGGCACTTCTCACCTGCTGCGCGGGCAACAGCAATCTTCAGACCCGGCAGATTCTCGCTTGCAGCGCCCTCACCGTCACCGGCAACGACATCAAGTTCGGAAACAATGCACAGATCAGCCAGATCCTGACCACAGCCGTTCAGGAATGCAGCCTGTTCAGCGTCAGCGTAAACAGTAACGCATGCTTCCAGCGGCTTGCCGATGGTCTTAGCAGTACGCGCACCCTCGAGCGCCTTGTTTACATCATCGCGGAATGCTGTCAGCTTGTCCCACTTAGCACGATCCTCATCGCTGAAGGACAGAGCCTCGTCAGCCTGCGGCATCTCGTTATATGCTACGTTGCGAACATCATCCTCAGCAGCGTGCGGCATAGCCTGCCAGATTTCGTCTGCGGTAAAGCACAGGATCGGAGACAGCATGCGAACCAGCGCACTCAGGATACGATAGATCGTAGTCTGTGCAGAGCGGCGGCTCAGACCATCAGTCTCATCGCAGTACAGACGATCCTTGATCACATCGAGGTAGAAGTTGGACATATCAACAACACAGAAATTATGAATTGCATGGAATACGGTGTGGAATTCGTAGCTATCATATCCCTCACGAACCTTTGCAGCAAGGTCGTTCAGCTTCATCAGTGCCCACTTATCCAGCTCCGGCATATCTGCGTATGCAACAGCGTTGGTCTTAGGATCAAAGTCAAACAGGTTGCCCAGAATGTAGCGAGCCGTGTTACGGATCTTGAGGTAGTTCTGCGACAGATGCTTGAGCATGTCCTTGGAAATACGCATATCCTGACGGTAGTCAGAAGAAGCAACCCACAGACGCATTACGTCTGCGCCATACTGCTTGAGGATATCCTCCGGAGCAATACCATTGCCCAGAGATTTGGACATCTTCTGGCGCTCCTCATCAACAATCATACCGTGGGTGATAACCGTCTTGTACGGAGCCTTGCCCTGCGTAGCAATAGAAGTCAGCATCGAGGACTGGAACCAGCCGCGATACTGGTCATTGCCTTCCAGATATACGTCAACCGGGGTCTTCTGACCTTCGCGGTTCTCGATAACAGCACGCCAGGAGGAACCGGAATCAAACCATACATCCATGGTGTCGGTTTTCTTGTCGAACTCACTGCAGCCGCACTCACACTTGGTGCCTGCCGGCAGAATCTCAGCAGCCGTCATGTCGAACCATGCGTTGGAGCCCTTTTCACGGAACAGATCAGCAACGGTCTTAATCGTCTGCTCATTTACCAGCGGCTTGCCGCACTTCTTGCAGGTGAAAATCGGAATCGGAACACCCCAGACACGCTGACGGGAAATACACCAGTCGGAACGCTCACGGATCATGGAGGTCATGCGCTCCTGACCCCAGCCGGGAATCCACTTGATGTCCTCACAAGCCTTGACTGCGTCATCCTTGAGCGCATCAACAGAGCAGAACCACTGCTCGGTGGTACGGAAGATGATCGGATTTTTGCAGCGCCAGCAATGCGGATAGCTGTGCACGATGTCCTCGGTTGCGAGAAGTGCGCCGCAGTCATCCAGATCCTTGAGAATAACCTCGTTGGAATCGTCAACGAACATACCCTCGTACTTGCCGGATTCGGCGGTGTGACGGCCCTTGCCGTCAACCGGAACGATAATCGGAATGTTGTACCTCTGGCAAACGATAAAGTCATCAGCACCAAAGCCCGGAGCGGTATGAACACAGCCGGTACCGGCATCGAGCGTTACATGGTCACCGGTGATAACCAGAGAATCACGGTCGAACAGCGGGTGCTTGGTCTTGATCAGCTCCAGATCAGAGCCGAGAACGGTTGCGAGAACTTCCCAGCTGTCAATGCGGGCGGTCTTCATAACAGAAGCAACCAGTTCCTTAGCCAGAACATAAATCTCGCCATTCGGAACCTTAACGAAATCGTACTCGAAGTTCGGGTTCAGAGAAATTGCAAGGTTGCCCGGAATGGTCCAGGTAGTGGTGGTCCAAATTACGAAATATACATTCTCCTTGGTACCAAGCAGCTTGGTGATAACACCCTTGTCATCGGTTACAGCGAACTTTACAAAGATAGACTTACACGGAACATCCTTGTACTCAATCTCTGCCTCAGCCAGTGCGGTCTCGTCGTGCGGGCACCAGTAAACCGGCTTCTGACCCTTGTAGATGTAACCCTTCTTAGCCATCTCGCCGAAAATCTCAATCTGAGCAGCCTCGTAATCGTGGGTCAGGGTCAGGTACGGGCGATCCCAGTCGCCGATAACGCCCAGACGCTTAAACTGGGTACGCTGGGTATTGACATGATCGTGTGCGAACTCTTCACACTTGGAGCGGAACTCCGCAGTGGAAACCTTGCTGCGATCCATGCCGTAAGCCTTGATTGCCTGACGCTCAATCGGAAGACCATGGGTATCCCAACCCGGAATGTACGGAGCCTGATAACCCATCATATTGCGCGAACGCAGAATAAAATCCTTGAGGATCTTATTCAGTGCATGACCCATATGCAGATTGCCGTTTGCATACGGAGGGCCGTCATGCAGAACGAAAAGCGGCTTGCCCTCGTTCTTCTTCATCAGTTCATGGTAGAGGTCGTTCTTCTCCCAGTTTTCCAGAAAACCCGGCTCGCGCTTCGGCAGACCGGCACGCATCGGGAATTCGGTTTTGGGCAAATTGATCGTATTGTTGTAATCCTGCTGCATTGTGCAGTATTCAGTCCTTTCGCTTATTTACTTAACGTCCTTCGGGTCGTATTCAGTGCCGAACTGCAGTTCGCCGAAGTCGAATTTACGCGTTGCATCTTCCACTGGTGCATCGCCCTTCCCAGTCGCATTTGTGTTCTTTGCATCTTCAGTCTGCTGTACCGGAGCGAGGTTTTCGCCCTTCGCCAACTCTGCCAGTGCTCTTGCCTGCGACTGATACAGCTTTGCTACATGAGCGATGAACTCAGCAGTGTTCTTGCGGGCAGTCTCCAGTTTCTGTTCCTCGGTGTTGATTTCCGCCTGGGTGTCTTTCACCTTGTTTGCGGTTTCATCCTTCGCAGAAGCAATGATCTCCTCTGCTTCCTTCTTCGCCTTGTCGATTGTCTCCTGTGCAATCGACTGAGCGGTCAGCAAGGTACGGTGCATTCCTTCTTCAACACCGCGGTATTCTTCAATTTTATCGACCAGCACCTTCATTTTTGCCTTCATAGCAGCATTTTCCTTCTGCATCGCTGCAAATTCCTCTGCAACACGCTCGAGAAAAGTATCGACAGACTTCATGTCATATCCGCCGAAAACCGCTTTTTCAAAGCCGATTTCTTGTATTTCCTGCACCGTCATATGTTTTTCCTCCGTTTTTATATCATTTGCCGTACTGACACGGAAAAATGGTCGGGCTGCGCCCGACCAAAATCAGCGCCGTTTGTCCGGCAGGCTTAAAGCATATATACCATTTGTTCTAAAACAATCAGAACAAAAAAAGCCAGCATAAACGCAAAATCAAACGGACAATTCCGCAGCGCACTCACGCGGCTCAGCAGACTGCGAAAAGGTTGAATGACCGGCTCGGTAACAAGGCACAGAAACTCGTAGATTTTTGAGTCGCTGCCCTGTACGAACCAGCTCATGATTGCCCGTGCAAAAAACATAAACTGCAGAATGCGCAATAAGCTGCCTACGAAATATATTACCAAGCTGTTCACGATAGTACTCACGATCTGCGCTTAGAAATACATACCGCTGTTTTCCAGTTCGTCGATCAGATCGCCCATAATATCAACATTGTAGGGTGTGATAATATAGGTGCTGTTTGCAACCTTCTTGATCTTGCCTTCGTTTGCATACGCAACACCGCTGAGGAAATCCACCAGACGGCGGGCAATATCCTTGTTGGTCTGCTCCAGATTCAGGACAACCGTACGCTTGTCCTTGAGATGATCTGCAATTTCCGCAGCCGCCTCAAAGCGATCCGGCTTGACCAGAACCACAGCCAACTGTGTAGTAGTATTGATGTTTACAACCTTATCGCTGCGATCGTGACGGCGCACCTGAGGCGCGTCCTGTGCATCACTGTCGTACGAACGGTCATAGGATCTTCTATTGTAAGATGATGGCTCGCTATCCATCGCAGGTTCTTCGTTTCTCTGACGGGGCATCTCGTCTTCGTAGTCGTCCTCCAACTCGCTGCCCTTTACCCAATCAATAAAGCCTTTGATTGAACCCATGCCAAGTTCCTCCTTATGTTTTAAGGCGAAACGATCTGATACGGCCGTTTGCCAAAGATCGCCGTGCCTACGCGAACCATGTTCGCTCCGCACGCAATCGCCGTTTCAAAATCATTCGTCATTCCCATAGACAAATAATCCATATCTACATTATCGTATTTTTTCGTCAAAATGTCAATAAATACTTGACGCATTTCGGTAAAGTAGTTTGAATTTTTTGTTTTTTCATCCGCAACGGGAGGAATTGCCATCAATCCGCGGATATGAAGCGACTTTTTTGCGCTCAATTTTACAATTGCATCGTGCAGTTCTTCGGGCGGAAGACCGCTTTTGGCAGTTTCTCTGCCGATATTTACCTCCAGAAGAATATCCTGACAAACACCGCGCTTCTCGGCTTCCTTGGCGATAGCCTCGCCGAGATGAACCGAGCCGACCGACTGAATCAGCGAAACCTTGCCGATCAGGTACTTGACCTTGTTGGTCTGCAGTGTGCCGATAAACTGAAGGTCTGCACCATCGTAGGCGTTCTGTTCATACTTCTCCTGCAGTTCCTGTACGCGGTTTTCGCCGCACACACGGATTCCCGCTTCGATAGCCGCCTGCACGCGCTCGGCGTCATTCATTTTGGTCGCAGCCACCAGTGTAATTTCACTGGGATCGCGCCCTGCCTGCACGGCGGCATTGTTTACGCGCTCGATCACAGATTTTACGCGTTCCTGCAGTTCTTTCTTTTCTTGCTCCGTCATGTCTTCACCACCATATTGTTTTGCAGATTTTTACCTTGAACGATAACCTGGTCTCGCTCGACCAGCATATCGGAGTTGGTCGCACTTTGTTCGACGACATAATAATCGTCCGCCTCAAACAGCTCGTTGATCATTTTGAATTTCTGTATCGAGCCGCTCAGGATGAACACGCCGGGGATCTGCGTGGTCTTTCCGTCGCTGTCTGTTTGTTCCTGCACACGGACGGCACTCTTCGGCACCTTGAGTCCGGTGTAGGTCGCAATGATAATTTCGATCGGCTGTTCGCGCATGGAAACCATTTCACTGCTGAATTCTGTGCCTTCCATCACCAGCAGAGCCGTATCGCTGTCACCTTGATGGTTGATGGAATGCACGGTTACTTTGGATTCCATCGAAGCCTGCGTAAAGTTTACTGTCAGCTCCTGACCGACCTGCAGACGCTCGGCCTGCTCGGCCGGAATCTTAGCTGCCAGATACCAGTTGAATCCCTTAACGATCTTGCCGAGCGAATTGCTGTTCTCAGCAGACGGCTGCTGCGCAACGGTCTTGTCAAACTGCTCCACGGTCATCTCATCCAGTGAGGATGGTGTGAGAATGCTCTCGTATCCATCCACCACCTCGGAGAAATATCCGGACGAGGATGCAGTGAGTTCCGTGGTTCGGCCGGTAAGCTGATGCTCGAGCGAGGACTGCTCAGAAACCAAAGCGTCACGTTCGGCAGATACCTCGTTGGTATCCACATTGCCGGCCTCGCGGCGCAGCGACAGCGTGCGCAGCGAACTTGCGGCAGACGCGACCGAAGAGCCGCTGCCTTCCTTCACCTGCTCGGCCAGCTGCTCGATCGTCAGCGTGATGACCTGATCCAGCTTTGCGATATTTGAGCTGTCCGATGTGGACTGCAGCGCTGTATCCAGAAGAGAAATACGTTCCTCCAGCGGATCAAGCTGTCGGCTCAGGTCCATAGATTCCTGATCAGAATAGATGATCGCCAGCGGTGCGTCCTGCTGTACGCGTTCACCGCTGTACACGATGTGCTTGACCGAGCTGCCCGTGGCATTGTCGATCGGTTCTTCATCGCGGAAGAACCAGCCATCGCTCGTAAAGCTGTCATTAACTGTGACATGCAGAGCCGGTGTGGTCTCCGGTGCAGCCGAAAACGCGTTAGAAAGACGGCCGCCCAGATAAATCACCATCAGTACCGCCGCAATGATAAATACAACGCGGTTTCCGCCGTCATTCCGCCGTTTTCGCGGCTTGGATTTTGTGCTTTTTGTCTGTTGTCCCATGTAAAGACCTCGTATATGTTCACTGTTCCGCACGCTCCCCTCTCGGTGCATGGAGATCGACTCTATGCTGCGGGATCAGAGTAGAGATTGCGTGCTTATAGATCATTTGCTGTTTTCCGTCGCTCTCCAAAATCACAACGAAGCTGTCGAATCCGCGGACGATACCGCGCATCTGAAAGCCGTTCGTTAAAAATACGGTGATGTTCTGCGCCTGCTGACGCAGTGCACTGAGCATTCTGTCCTGTAAGTTGATTTCGTTTCGCACAATGATTCCTCCAGTTGAAATTACAATTTATGGTATCATTGTACACCGTGGTTTTGAAGATATTTTGTCGTTTCCTGTAAGACGAAAGGAAGTTCTTCTCCACTATTATAATATATCCAGTGGATGCTGTCATCCCTTTTCAGCCAGGTAAGCTGACGTTTTGCATAATTTCTGCTGCGGCGCTTGAGCAATTCGGTACATTCTTCCAATGTTTGCTCGCCGCTCAGATAGCCGAGCAGCTCTTTGTAGCCGATGGCCTGCGCGGCAGTGCCGGTCAGCAGACCGCGCTCCACCAGCCGTTTCGTCTCCTCCAGCAGACCGTTTTCCATCATAAGATCCACTCTGCGGTTGATGCGGTCATACAGAATTTCACGGTCAGACGGGCAAACACCGATCTTGAGCGCATCATACTTTGGCTCCGGGCGCTTGTTCCTGCGGTTAAATTCGTCGATCGTCATACCGGTCTGCTCATACACCTCAAGAGCACGAATGACGCGCTTGAGATTATTCGGGTGCAGACGTTCTGCTCCGGCCGGATCTACCTTAGCCAGACAGTCATGTACCGCCTGATTGCCCTGCTCAGCCGCCATCCGTTGATATTTCTCACGCACGGTCAGGTCGGTCTCATCGCCGGAGAATACGCTGCACTCGATGAGCGCGTCCATGTACAATCCTGTACCGCCGACAACGATCGGCATCATGCCGCGCGACAGAATATCCTGCGCAGCAGCGTCTGCCAGTTCGACATACCGTGCCACCGAGAACGCTTCGCCGGGCTCGCACACATC
>ENA-OPAH01001063-OPAH01001063.1-human-gut-metagenome-genome-assembly--contig:-NODE-1063-length-19018-cov-4.320994_pt1 | contig 19018 bp, 19 predicted proteins | sample MGYA00241050_ERZ501416 | MGnify/ENA primary metagenome ERZ501416 (study PRJEB25962, sample SAMEA2042632) | human gut metagenome | biome: human gut; feature: human-associated habitat; material: faeces... | reverse complement strand
TTCAGTATTAAGGATGTACCGGAAGAAGCATAACTATGAGATATCATAATATAACCAAGGATGATATGCTGAACGGAGACGGACTTCGGGTAGTACTCTGGGTTGCCGGCTGCAATCACTGCTGTCGGGAATGCCAGAATCCGATCACCTGGGATCCAAACGGAGGCCTTCCGTTTACGGAAGCAGAAGAAGCAGAGATCTTTACAGAACTGGATAAGGATTATATCGGCGGCATCACTTTTTCGGGAGGTGATCCGCTGCATCCATCCAATATTTCTACGGTTACTGCTTTAGCAAAAAAAATTCGTGAGAAATATCCAAATAAGACAATCTGGCTGTATACAGGTTCCTTATGGGAAGAAATCTGTAATGAAGAGATTGTACAGTATTTGGATGTCTGTGTGGACGGGGAATTTCAGATTGATAAAAGAGATACTTCTCTTCGCTGGAAGGGCTCATCCAATCAGCGTGTGATAGATGTTCCTTCTACACTTCGTGAAGGCAAAGTCGTTCTGCATTGTGATAATTAAAGAGCAGGAACAGGCGAATAAACAGGAGGCAGCATGAAACGAATTGCAAAATTTCATAAAGTAAGTCCGGAGCAGTTTGCAAAGGACTGGAAAGATACATTCCCGGCAGCGGATGATAAAGAAATACAGGACACTTATGAGAAAATTTCTCTTCCTGTAAGGGCAACAGCCGGAAGTGCAGGATATGATTTCTTTGCACCTGCGGATATTGTACTGAATCCGGGTGAAACAGCCAAGATTCCAACGGGAGTCCGTGTGGAAATGGAGCAGGACTGGGTATTGAAATGCTACCCGAGAAGTGGACTGGGATTTAAATTCCGTCTGCAGCTGAATAACACAGTAGGTATCATTGACAGTGATTATTTTTATTCTGATAATGAAGGTCATATCTTTGCGAAGATTACCAATGACAGTAATGAAGGCAAAACTGTGAATATTCAGGCCGGAACAGGTTTTATGCAGGGGATTTTTGTTGAGTATGGTATTACTGTAGATGATGAAGCTACCGGAATCCGTAATGGCGGATTTGGAAGTACTACCGAGAAAAAATAAGGATTAGTAATTGTTATAGAGATAAAATAAGCAAAATGAAATGGAGATTCAGGCTGATGTGGCTTAAATCTCCATTTTGTTTTGCTTATTTTGCAGAAAAATTTTGTTGTTTATGGAAATCTTTATTCCAGAGGTTCCCCGGCAGCTTCTGCCTTACGTGCATTGTCAAGAACAACGTCAAAAGTCTCTGCAGCTTTTTCATATTCATCATCACTTTCGATGTTGGCAAGAATTGGATCTCCTGTTTCTGTACGGGAGAATTTATAAAGATATACCTCTCCACTCTGATTCTGGCCATTTTCGTCCAGCGGCAACAGCGCAATGTATTCCTGTTTTTCTACTGGAAATACGGTCAGAATTGCACATTCGATCTCAGTGTCATCGTCCAGCGTCAGTGTAATGGTGTTGTGACTTTCCAGAGAAGTGTTTCCGCAGTCCAGTCCGCAGGAAGCACAGTCGCTGGGTGCACAGGTTCCGTTTTTGAATTCATCACTCATTTGATAATCCTCACTTTGTATTCGTTGTCATTCCATTTTAACAGATAACAGCAGTGAATACAACGAAAAAGCTCGAAAATAAAAAAATGTGTTTAAACTGATTCATGAATCATGTATAATAGAAATATCAGACATTTGATCGATTTGAAGGAGTAAATGAGACAATGAAATGTATTTCATGGAATGTAAATGGAATCAGAGCCTGTATCACAAAAGGATTTGAAGATAGATTTAGAGAACTGGATGCGGACATTTTCTGCCTTCAGGAGACGAAATGCCAGCAGGGTCAGGTGGAACTGGAACTTCCGGGCTATCATCAGTACTGGAATTATGCAAACAGACGTGGCTATTCAGGAACTGCGGTATTTACAAAGAAAGAGCCGATCTCTGTGAAAAATGGTATCGGAATTGAAGAACATGATAAGGAAGGACGTGTGATCACACTGGAATTTAAGGAGTTTTATTTTGTAACTGTGTATACTCCAAATTCTCAGAGTGAATTAAGACGTCTGGAGTACCGTATGGAATGGGAACGGGATTTTCTTGCATATCTTCTGAAATTACAGGAGAGCAAGCCGGTGATCTGTTGTGGTGATCTGAATGTGGCACATGAGGAGATTGATTTAAAAAATCCAAAAACAAACCGAAAGAATGCCGGATTTACAGACGAGGAACGTGCATGTTTTACAAAAGTGCTTGAGAGTGGATTTATAGATACATTCCGCTACTTTTATCCGGATAAAGAGGGAATTTATTCCTGGTGGTCCTATCGGTTTAAAGCACGTGAAAAGAATGCCGGATGGAGGATTGATTATTTTATAACTTCTCCATCTTTGAAAGAAAAGCTGCAGGGAGTAGCAATTCACACGGAAATCATGGGATCAGACCATTGTCCGATCGAATTGGATATTGATTTGAAGTAAATACAAAAGTTACAAGGAGAACCGGAAATGGAAAAACAGAACAGAATACGTGCATACAAGGGAGATCCTGTAAATCCTGGTGTCAGTAGGAAAACCGCAGGAATAAATTTTGCAGTGGAGATCCCCTGTGGCATATCCGCGTCACTGGTGTTATATCGCAAGGGTGCTGCGCTGCCGGAGGTGGAAATTCCTTTTACAGAAGAACACCGGACAGGCAGAATGTGCGCAATACTGATATCTGGATTAAAACCAGATAAATATGAATATAATTTCCGGGCGGCCGGAAAAATCATGCAGGATCCTTTTGCCAGGGTAATACGCGGACGTGAGAAATTTGGAGCACCGGTATCAGAGGATGAACATGCTGTACGCTGTGGGTTCCTTTCGGAAAAAGAGTATGACTGGAAGGAAGATACTGCACCGCAAATCCCATATAATGAAATGATCTTATACAAAGTTCATGTACGTGGATACACAAAGCAGGCGAAACTTTCGCTTAGAAAAAAAGGTACTTTTGCAGGACTTGTGGCGATGATTCCTTATTGGAAAGAGATGGGAATCAATGCAATTGAACTGATGCCGGCATATGAGTTTCAGGAATGTACACGCAAAGAGACGGCGGGCAGTATGGCAGTCCGTTCAAAAAAAGATGACAGGATAAATTACTGGGGATATGCACAGGGATTTTATTTTGCGCCGAAAGCATCTTACTGTGCGACCAGGGAACCGGATCGGGAGTTTCGTGATATGGTCCATGCACTGCATCAGGCAGGAATCGAGTGTATCATGGAGATGTATTTCCCGGAGAATACGCCGTCATTGCAGGTAGTGCGTTCCCTCTGGATGTGGAAACTGTTTTATCATGTGGATGGATTTCATCTTATGGGAGATGGCGTTCATCAGAAAGTCCTTGAACAGGATCCGATTCTTTATGGGACAAAGAAAATGTTTTCTGAGATCGCGGGCAATGCAGATACGGAAAATATGCTTGCAGAATATAATGCAGGATTTAAGCAGGATATGAGAAGATTTCTTAAGAGTGATGAAGGCATGATCTCAGGGGCAGAATTTCATGTGCGAAGGAATACGGGCTCTTTTGGAACTATCAATTATATGGCAAATCAGGATGGGTTTACGCTGTATGATACAGTGGCATATAATTATCGCCATAACGAAGCGAATGGCGAGGATAATCGTGATGGCAGTGAATTTAATTATTCCTGGAACTGTGGCATTGAGGGAGCAACACGCAAACAGGCAATTCGCAAAATGCGTGAGCAGCAGATGAGGAATGCGTTTCTGATGCTGCTTTTGAGTCAGGGGACGCCAATGATCTATGGTGGTGATGAATTTGCCAATTCACAGGCGGGAAACAACAATGCATGGTGTCAGGATAATGCAGTAGGATGGACGGACTGGAAAAATGCGAAGAAGCAGGAGAATCTTTCCACTTTTGTAAAGGAAGCAATTGCTTTCCGAAAAAAACATCCAATCCTTCATATGCCACAGGAAATGCGTGGAGTGGATTACATGGCGAAGGGATTTCCGGATATTTCTGTACATGGGGAACGTGCATGGTTTCTTAACCGTGATAATACCAGCCGCCTTCTGGGCGTGATGTACTGCGGCTCTTATGCAGAGAATGAAAATGGAAATGCAGATGATTTTATTTATATAGGAATGAATTTTCACTGGGAAAAACGAAATATTGCACTTCCGAACCTTCCTGACGGACTGGGCTGGAAAAAGGTTGCGGATACTTCCGGGCAGACACCAGAGCAGTGGTTTGGAGAATATGAAGAAACATATAAAAAATCAATTAAGATCAATCCACGTACGATCGTGGTACTGATCGCAAAGCGGGAGGAATCAGGGCATGCATCCATGGCTGCACTTCAAGACAATAACGAGGCATAAACTGCTGGTAATGAAATATTGTTTTCGCATAGGACTTTACAAACAGGGCCTGCTTCATGACCTGTCAAAATATTCACCGACAGAATTTCTGGTTGGCTGTAAATACTATCAGGGGACGAGAAGCCCGAATAATGCAGAGAGAGAAGACATTGGAGTATCAACTTCATGGCTCCATCACAAAGGGAGAAATAAACATCATTTTGAGCATTGGGTAGATTATTCTGTAAATGATGGCGAGCATGTGATCATGGGAGCGCAGATGCCGCGCAAATATGTGGCAGAAATGGTCATGGACCGGATCAGTGCATCCAGGAACTATCTTGGGGATGCGTACAATGACAGCCAGCCATTGGAGTATTTTCTGAAGAGTAAGGAAAAACTTTGGTTTATCCATCCTCAGACCAAGAAAGAACTGGAAGCACTTCTCAGGATTTTGAATGATCATGGTGAAGAAAAGCTGCTTCATTATATTAAATATAGATACCTGAAGGGTGAGACCAGAAAGATTCGTTATTGAAATAAGAGAAATGAGCAAAAGCCGTTATCTTGTTAGAGATATTCTGACAGGGTAACGGCTTTTTATAATTTTGAGAGTGAAATGTGAAATAAAGAAATGATATGAATAAGCAATGCAGATAAACAGCATATAACAGTTGACAACAGTGATGCACTGTTATATACTGTTTGTAGAAGGAGGGATGAAGTTGAATCTTATTATAAATCATACTTCCATGGAACCGATCTATGAGCAGATCGTAGCACAGATCAAGGCAGAAGTGATTGAAGGCACACTGACTGCGGGGGAAGCACTTCCTTCGGTACGTGCACTTTCCAGAGAACTGAAGATCAGTGCTCTTACAGTAAAAAAAGCCTATGACAATCTGGAAGAAGAAGGATTGGTTGTGACTGTCCATGGAAAGGGAAGCTTTATTGCGGCAGCAAATCAGGAGCTTCTGATGGAAGAGCGGCGCAAGGAATTGGAGAAAGAACTGGAAGCTGCTGTACAGAAAGCCCGTACCGGGGGATTGACGGCGAAAGAAATCCGGGAGTCATTTGAGATCATAATGGAGGATGAGGTATGTTAGTACAACTGGATCGTATGAAGAAAGAATATGATGGATTTTCACTGGAACTGAATATGGAGATTCCAGAGAATCAGGTGACCGGATTGATCGGGGCGAATGGAGCGGGAAAGAGTACGACATTTAAACTGATGCTTGGACTTATCCGTCCGGATGAAGGAAATGTGGAGATATTTGGAAGAAATGCTGCGGAAATGGGTGCAGAGGATAAACAGAAGATTGGAGCCGCATTCTCCGACAGCGGATTTTCCGAATATTTGAAAGTACAGCAGCTTATTCCAATCATGAGCCGTTTTTATCCGGATTTTCAGGAAGAAGAGTTTCGTGGAAGATGTGAGAGATTTAAGATTCCGCTGAATAAACAGATCAAGGAGTTTTCTACCGGAATGAAAGCAAAGCTGAATGTACTTCTTGCACTCAGTCACGACAGCAAATTACTGATTCTTGACGAGCCAACGGCGGGGCTGGATGTGGTTGCAAGAGAGGAAATCCTTGATCTGCTGCGGGAATATATGGAGATCCCGGGACGATCTATTGTGATTAGCTCTCATATTTCCGGTGATCTGGAACATTTCTGTGATGACCTGTATATGATCCATGAAGGCAAAATCGTCCTTCACGAAGAAACGGACCGTATTCTTGAGGAATATGGATTCCTCAAGGTATCAGAGCAGGAATACGAAGCCCTTGACAAAGAATATCTTCTGCGTGTGAGAAAAGAGTCCTTCGGCTATAGCTGTCTGACAAACCAGAAGAATTATTATCTGGAAAATTATCCGGGGATCATAGTCGAAAAAGGAAGTGTAGATGAAGTCATTTCCATGCTGGTGAAGGGAGAACTGTTATGAGGGGATTATTGATGAAGGATCTGGAATTGATTAAAATAAATATGAAAATGTATCTGGCAGTTTTTCTGATAGGCATTATTTATCTGGTTGCACAGGAGAACGGAAGTACATTTTTTGTAGCTTATGCGATCTTTGTGAGTATTGGTGTCTCTGTCGGAACAATTTCCTATGATGGTTACCATCATGGAATGAAATTTCTAATGACATTGCCGGTCACAAAAAAGCAATATGTACAGTCAAAGTATCTGCTCAGCTTTGGTTTTGCAGTACTGGTCAGTGTTATCAGCCTGCTTTTGGGGATGATAAGAATACAGATTTCCGGAAAACAGGAAGCAGAGGACCTTTTGATAAGCGCAGGCACTGCACTCGTTATTTCCTGTATAATACTTTGCGGAATGATTCCGCTTCGCTTGAAATACGAAGCCGAGAAAAGCAGGATTGTTATGGTGGCGGTGGTAGCAGTAATCTTTCTGGTGGCTGCTGCATGTAAGGAACTATATGATGTGTATCAGAAGAGTTTTGGGAAAGGTTTGCAGTTTCTGGATATTTCCGGATGGCAGATAGCGGTTGGGCTGATTGTAGTTATGATGATTTGTCTGGTCGTGTCCGTGAAGGTCAGCGAGAGGATTATGGAGAAGAAGGAGTTTTGAGGATGACCTACTCGTAATGAAACTGAAAAATATCTAAAAAAGATATATTTATATAGAGAAACACGATTTTAGTAACTAAAATATTGACTAAATGAGAAATTCTAGCATATAATACAATTAAGAAAAGAAAATTGTTCATTAAGGAGGGGCGCAGGATGAATGATATTAATATGATAATTGCCAGAAACATCCTCACAATTCTTAAAAAGCAGAATAAAAAGCAGGTTGATCTTGCAGACGCGTTGCAGACCAATAAGCAGACAATTAGTAAAATGCTTAACGGAGTACGTATGATCAATGCAATAGAGTTGAAACAAATTTCAGATTTTCTGGGCGTTAGAATGGAAGAATTGACCAAAATCCCAGCACATATCCCAGATACAGATGTTATACATGTATTTATGGGAAAAGTTGAATCTGAGCAGGCAAAGAATGCACTGCAGATTGCAGATAAACTTTCGGACATGATTTTATTCCACAGCAGAGTAAGAGAGAATGGCACAGAAATGATGGAGGGATGTGATTTCTGATGGGCGATATTATTGACGAAAGCTTATACAAAAAGCAGAATGCACAATTTGAAAAAATCAATGAACTGTCAAAAGCATTTGCCGCCAATTATTGCGGAAACACGATAATAAGAGATGCGATATTTGGAATTGCCTCCAATTATGCAAGAAAACGGGAATTATTCCTGGAAATACTCAGATATCCGTTTAAGGATGATGAACTTTGGGCTTTTACATTCATAAAAAAAGGAACCATTTTTCTTTGTGTGAATTCCGATCTGCCTGTATGTAAACAGATTTTTGCGATGGCACATGAGCTTTATCATATTCATTGCTATGCAGAAGATATTAATACCAATACAATTACGGGTGGCTCTTTATTAGATTCAAGAACAGCTGACGAAGAAGCAACTTCACAGGAAGATTTGGAAGCAAATGCTTTTGCAGGTCTTTTGCTAATGCCAGATGCAAGTGTAATAGAACAGTTCAAAATGTTCGGGCTTTCAAAAGAAGAACTGGATGTTGATGGTGTGATTATCTTGATGGATATTTTTGCACTTCCGTACAAAGCAGTTATTTTGCGATTGGTTGAGAGTGAAATAATTGAAGAAAAAAAGGCCAGGGAATTACTGAAAGCAGATTCAAAATATATTGCAGATAGAATAAAATTAACGAGCAAAGCTGAACGGTGGCAAAAAGACAGTAATGATTTAGTTTACTATGGAAGTCTGCTCGAAAATTTAAAATTCAATTCGGAACATGATCTGCTTGTCAATACCAGAGAAGAGTCAGACAGAGCATATTTGGAAAAAATCAGCAGAGAATTTCGAAAGGAAAGATAAGGTGAATGTATGGCAAATGAAAAATATGCTTTGCTTGACACAGATTTTATCTCCAAGATGCATCTCATACGTAAAGATGATCGAAACAAGCTGATTGATAAGATTATGGCAATGCCGAATTATACTTTTTATTGCCATGATCAGATAAATGCTGAACTTTTGCGTCATAATACTGTCGGACCATCGGAGTGGTTTAGGGACAAGGTTAAGAATAAATTGATATATCTTTATGACGATGAAATGATTTTGGATGAATTAACAGCTATTTATGGGAATTTGGCATTGGCAATGTATGTTGATATGCTGAAAACTGCCTGTGATGCCTATAAGGCTGGATACTTTGAAGAAAACTTCACAGAAATATCTAAGATAAATGCCTTACATGTAGGCAGAACGGAATTTCTTGAAAAATTAACCTTAGATTGTGAAGCTATTGGAGCAGGGAAGAATCTTGGTGAGTTAAAATCATATGTGTTGCTACAGGTTTTAAATATGAAATTTGGACAACGAGTTTATGTATTCTGCTCAGATGATAAAAATGCCCGGAATGGAGTTGTTGCGATAGGAGGAGCTAGCTGCATTAGTGTTTTATCCTCTTTTGTAAGACTTCAGAAGGAAATTCATTTTAGCAGGGAAGATGCAGAGCCATACATTAAATCATATATGAGCTGTTGTCTGGGGAAAAATCAAACTACATTCAGAATACAGGATACATCAAAAGAAAGGCGTATGCGTAAAGTACCGTGTGAGCAGGTGTTTGATGAGATATTTGCCGGAAAAATTGATGAAATGCGAACTGGAAATTTGAAATACATATAGGGAGAATGGGGAGGATCATGGTAGATATACATGATCCTTTTGTTATGTAAAATTCAAGAATATAATCGTAATTTACCTAAAGTACATATTGACAAGCGGGACTGTGGAGTATAATATATAAATGTAATTTAATTAAAGTACTTATTTAGGAGGGCGAATGATGCTCATATCTTTAGAGGATATCATTCAATTTACGTTGGGAAAAAATACAACACGTATAGATCCACGGATTACAGATATTTATACGCCGGATGATTTTGAAAAAGATTTACATAGTATCACTACACTGGATAGACCAGATGAATGCATTATTAATCTTATGAAATCCAAGGCAGCACCGTTATCTAAAGAGACAAAAGAAAAATGTATAACTTCAAACTTTTTAAGATGTTTCTTTGATACTAATATCCTGGATCCATGGTACTTTTGCTACCAATTTAATATAGGAAAAGAAATAGAGGAACAGATTTATCGTTTCCACCAGGGAAATACACTTAGTGTAAAAAAGTTGAATGTCCAGATTGTAGGAAAACTGAAAATTCCCTTAATAGATATGCAACGCCAACGATTGATTGGCAGTCTTTATAAAAAATCGATTATTCAAAAAGATTTAATGTTGCAGCAGGCAGAAAATATGGAATCTATGGTATTTACCGTTATAAAGAAAATTGAGGAGGACTAAAATGACAGAGGGAAAAGATTTATTACAGATTTTATGGGATGGAGCAGATGTACTTAGGGGAAAAATGGATGCAAATGAGTATAAAACATATCTGCTTGGTTTAGTATTTTATAAATATTTGTCAGATGATTATTTGGCATCAGCTTACGATTTATTATATGATGAAGTTCCAGTTAATTTGGAGGATGCTCAAAAAGCTTATGAAGAAGCTTTTAATAGTGCTGAAAAAAAGAAGCTATTAGATGAGCTAAAAAAGACTTTGCATTATACGTTAGATCCAGATATGACATATACTATTATGTTAAAAGACGCAAGGGAAAATCGTTTCAGTCGTGAAAAGCTGCAAGCCGCCTTTATTCGTATTCATGAGTCGGATGAGTTGTTTAACGGATTATTTGCAGATGTAGATTTATATTCTACACGCCTTGGTACAGGAGAACAGAAACAGAGTGACACTATATCAGATTTGATTAAGGTATTAGCAGCGGCGGATCTTATCCATGCAGAGGGTGATGTTTTAGGAAATGCTTATGAATATTTAATTGGGCAGTTTGCATCAGAAACAGGAAAAAAAGCAGGAGAGTTCTACACACCCCATGGTCCTGCACAGCTTTTATGCAGAATTGCAATGATCGGTCAGGAAAATAAAAAAGGACTTCTGGTATATGATCCTTGTATGGGATCTGGTTCTTTAATGCTGAGTTGCAAGCATTATTCAAATGAACCAGATTATATTCAGTATTATGGTCAGGAATTAATGCCTTCTACTTACAATCTGGCGAGAATGAATATGTTTTTACATAGAGTGCATCCGGAACATCAGCATTTAAGAAATGGAGATACATTAGATGCAGACTGGCCGCATGATGAAGAAACAGAATTTGATGTAGTTACAATGAATCCACCATATTCTGCAAAATGGTCTGCAGCGGAAGGATTTAAGCAGGATGAAAGGTTCATGGATTATGGCGGTAAACTTGCGCCTAAGTCAAAAGCTGATTATGCTTTTCTTTTACATGGCTTTTATCACCTTAAACAGACGGGAACGATGGCGATTGTTCTTCCACATGGAGTATTATTCAGGGGAGCGTCGGAGGGAGCAATCCGACAGAAACTTTTGGAAGATGGTTCTATTTATGCTGTAATTGGGCTTCCGTCAAATATGTTTTATAATACTTCTATTCCAACCTGTATCGTAGTTTTGAAGAAGCATAGAGATGGAAGAGATGTGCTATTTATTGATGCATCGAAACTGTATGTAAAAGAGAAAAAACAAAATATTATGCAGGAAAAGCATATTGACCGAGTTCTGGAACTATATAAGAATAGAAAAACGGTGGAAAAGGAAGCATATCTGGCTTCTTATGATGATATAGTATCCAATGATTTCAACTTAAACATTCCACGATATGTAGATACCATGGAAGAAGAACCGGAAATTGATATGAAAGATCTGACTCGACGTATTCGTGAGACTGATAAAGCAATTAAAGAAGAAAATGCTTCTCTGCTGAATATGCTCAGGGATTTAGAATGCAGCACTGAAGATACTAAAGATGCTATCTCTGAGTTTGTTCGAATTTTAGAGGGGGTTTGAAATGTCAAGTATACCAAAGATAAGATTTAAGGGTTTCACTGATGATTGGGAACAGCGTAAGTTGGGAGAAATCATAACTGAATATAAAGAAACCGTCGATTCGGATTGCACATTGCCAATTCTTACTTCATCTAAAACAGAAGGTGTAATACTGCAAGAAGAGCATTTTGGAAGAAAGCAACAACATGATATTACGGGGTACAATATACTACCAAGAAATTACTGTACTTATCGAAACAGAAGTGACGGAGTAGATTTTACATTTAATATCAACAAATGCTGTGATAAAGGGATTATTAGCAAATTTTATCCTGTTTTTAGCGGCAAGAATAGTGATGTTTTCTTCCTCTCGTTGGTATTGAATAATAGCGATGAAGTTGTACGTGAAATAGCATATACATGTACAGGAACGGGACAGAAAGTTCTCTCATTTCTCGATTTGCAAAAGATGAAGGTTAGGGTACCAAGTTTTGATGAACAAAAAGAAATTGCAACATATTTTGACACTCTCGACCATCTCATCACTCTTCAACAGCAAAAGTGTAAGGACATTAAACTTCTGAAAAAATATATGCTCCAAAAAATGTTTCCGCAAAAAGGAAGAAAGGTTCCTGAAATAAGATTTAAAGAATATGCCGAAGATTGGGAACAGCGTAAGTTAGAAGATGTCCTTGAAGTTTTAAAAGATGGTACACATGGAACGCATGCTGATGTAGACAATGGGGTATATCTTTTGAGTGCCAAGAATATAAAAAATGGATGTGTTTCAATTGACGAAAATGATAGACAAATATCCGTTGAAGAATATGAAAAGATACATATAAAGTTCAAACTAAAAAATGGTGATGTTTTAATGACGATTGTGGGCACTATCGGAGAGTCGGCTGTTCTTGAAAGTGCTGAAAATATAACATTTCAACGTAGTGTAGCATTTCTAAGACCTAATAATGAATTGCTGAATAGTTTTTTGTTTCAAACCATTTATACAAAGTCTTTTCAGAAAGAATTAGATAATAGAAAAGCCACAGGAGCACAACCAGGAATTTATTTAGGAGAAGTTGCCCAAATTCCTATTATGATTCCGACAAATATAAGTGAACAAGCGAAAATATCTTCTTGCCTTACCAATCTCGACCACCTCATCGCTCTCCACCAGCGTAAATGTAACGAACTAAAGGAACTAAAAAAATACATGTTGCAGAATATGTTTCCGCAGAAAGGATAAACTATGGCAGAATTAGAATCCGCTATTGAGAAAAGCCTGATTGATAAATTATGTCACGATAAATCACAATGGACTTATCGACCAGATATAAAAACAGAAGAACAACTCTGGAATAACTTCAAATATATATTAGAGCAGAATAATAAAGCCAAGTTAAATGATATTCCATTGTCAGAATCAGAATTTGCCAAGATAAAAAATGACATTTCCCATGCTTCTTTTTATGAAGCAGGGAAGTGGCTTGTTGGTGAAAATGGAAAAGTATATGTGCATATACAACGTGGGAATGAAATGCTGCATTTGTTGGTAATGAACAATGAGCATATATGTGGTGGTACAAGCGTATATGAAGTAATTAATCAATATCAGGCTTTTGCAACTGGTGAGGATGAGGATATTCGTAATCGAAGATTTGATGTTACTCTGCTTATAAATGGTATTCCTGTGATTCACATAGAACTGAAAAACAAAAATCATTCCTATATGGATGGATACCGTCAAATCAAAAAATATATATCTGAGGGAAAATTCCACGGTATTTTCTCTAATATACAGATGTTTGTGGTAAGCAATGTGGTAGACACCAAATATTTTTCAGCAGCCAGAGATACGGAATTAAATAAGAAATTTATTAGTGGCTGGTTGGATAAAAAGAATAATCCCGTTTGTAATTATATAGAGTTTGCAGATTCTGTACTACATATACCTCAGGCTCACAAGATGGTTGCTCAGTATACCGTACTGGATAATGAGGTCAGAAGATTGTTACTACTTCGTCCATATCAGATTCATGCCATAGAAGCTATGCGTGCTGCTTCACAAGAAGGAAAATCTGGATATATCTGGCACACAACCGGATCAGGAAAGACTATGACTTCTTATAAAGCAACACGAAATCTTTTGATGGATATTCCGGCTATAGAAAAGACGATTTTTCTGATTGATAGAAAAGACTTAGATACACAAACAAAAATGGCGTTTCAGTCATACGCAGATAATGATACAATCGATGTTGACGATACCGATAATGTTAATGCATTAATAAATCGGCTTACTGATGGAAATCGTCAGATGATTGTTACTACTATACAAAAACTGCAAATTATGATAAAAAGACGCTTAAAAGAAGGCGATAGGGCTTATCAGAAAATAAGAAATCTTCGTATTGCTTTTGTTGTGGATGAATGTCACAGGGCAGTAACCCCTGGCACGAAAAGGAAAATCGAAGAGTTTTTCAGTCGTTCTTTATGGTATGGTTTCACTGGAACGCCTATAACGGATGAAAATCCTTATGAGAAAAAAGGAGATCTTCCACAGACTACGAAACAGCTATACGGTGAATGTCTTCATAGTTACACAATCAAAGAAGCTATTCATGATGAAGCTGTACTTGGATTTATGGTTGAGAATCTCGGACCAAAAGAAAACGTTGAGGATTCAGCAGTATTCGAAAGTGAAACTCATATGAGACAGGTATTGGATATTATTCTTAATCGCTCGGCCTCTAAATTTGGACTTCAAAAAGGAAAGGGTAGAACTTTTGAGGGAATTTTAACAGTTAAATCTATTCCAATTGCTCAAAAATACTATAAGTTATTGAAACGCATAAAAGAAGGAAATGATGAATTGAAAATTTCTGATAAAATTCATCAGGCATTGCCGGATTTTCCTAAATTTGCCATTACATATTCTCTGTCTGAAAATAAAGAAGGGTCTGAAGTTAATCAGATTGAAATGCAGGAATCTCTCAAGGATTATGGAGATATGTTTGGAACTTATTATAAAATTGAAGAGATTGCTACTTATAATAAAAATTTGAATAATCGACTGGCACGAAAAGAGAAAAAATATCTGGAAAGAAGTCAGCAGCTTGATTTGGTTATTGTAGTAGAGCGATTGCTGACAGGGTTTGATGCTCCGCAATTATCGGTTTTATTTATAGACAAGCAACCAATGAAACCTCAAAATATTATACAGGCATTCTCAAGAACCAACAGACTTCTGGATGATACAAAACAGTATGGACAGATTGTGACTTTTCAGTCACCAAATGACTTTAAATCTGCAATTGATTATGCTTTGAGACTCTATTCTCTTGAAAAAGATGGTGCAGATGTAGCCCTTTCAGAAGACTGGGAAAAGGTCAGTCAGGATTTTAAAATATCTGTAAATGCTATTCATGCTTTGGCGGAAAAACCTTCCGATGTTAGTTCATTATCCAAAAAACAAAAACAATCTTTTGTGCATTTATTCCGTACATTGGATCATGACTTTGCTCATTTAAAAGCATTTTCCAGATATTCTGAGGATATATTGGACAGTTATGAGTTTTCAGAAGAGGAATATGAAGATTATGCAGCTATGTATAGAAATGTGGTAGAGGAACTACGATCGGAAAGAGATCCGTCTACTGGTGATGAGCCAATTGTGAATGATTATGATTTGATTGCATACCACAAAATAAAAATTGATTTTGAATATCTTGTTGAACTTTTACAGGGATTTGTAGATTCCCTACATCCTGAAACAAATAACCAAAAACAGTCAGATTTTCAGGATAAAATAAAAGAAATTCGTGAAATGGTCAATGAATTTTCACAGTCCAATCAGAAAATGGGAAATCTGCTGAGTATAATTGTTGAGGAAATAGAAAATGACAGCCGTAAATATTTTAGACAGGATATCTCAGCAATTATTAACCGTATGAGACATGAAGCAATTAATAAAGAAATATTGGCTTTTGCAAAGAAATGGTTTATTAGTCCGGAAAAAGTGTGGTATCATGTACAACATTTCCAAAACGGAATTATTGCTAATGAAACAAATCTAAAAGAGGAAGCGCAATACTCCGAGTATAAGGCAAGCGTTGAGCATCCTATGACAAAATTGCAATTTAAGCAGTCTGTTGTAAGGGAATTCAAAAATGAATTGATGGAAAATATTCTTCCGCTGTTGGGATGATGCTATTAATATTTTACTATTCATTAATCTGGATATAAAGGATTGATGAATAGTAGATAAAGCGTTGGCAAAAACTATAAATTGTATTGAAAAGAGAGGCTATATGTACGGAATCGGATTTTATGATGAATACATAATACGATTAGGAAATCTAAAGGATAAACCAGATTTAGCTACACCATATAAAATTGCATATTTAAAGAAGCTTATAAAAAATAATGAAGTTTATAAATTTATATCATTTCAAGAAAATGCAGAAATAAAGCTTAAGACATTAAAAGAAGGAAAAATATGGTTTTCTTTTTATAAAATTTTAAATGATGAGACAGAATTTCAGATTGATTATAGAATAAAGAAAATTGTTAATGAAACAGGGTATAAACAAGGATATATAGAGTTAATCATTAATTATCTTACAGAAATATATGATGTTTTTTCGCTTACATATATATATGAAGAGTATATGTGGGATGCGTATGCGTCAGAAGGAAATGGTATTTGCGTAGTATATAATGTTGGAAATTATGATCAGTTATATCCTGTAGAGTATTGCGAAAAAAATACACTTGATTTTACGAAAATGATTATAAATGCATTGAAAAGAAAGAGTTTTGAATTGTCGATTATTCCATGGGTAGTGAAAAATCCGTATAACGAAACTGCAAAATTAGATTCTACGAAAGAAAAAGAAGTAAGGATGCTGTATTGTCCATATGATTTGGCTGAGTTTAATGGTGGTCAGATTCAATATGATATAAAAGAACGCAAAGCATATAAAGGAATTGCGAAATCATATACAGATTTTGAATTGAGTATTTCAAGAATAATTATAGGTAGAAAGTGTACAGTGGAGATGAGAAAAGAAGTAATTGACTATGCTGAGAGTAATGATATACAATATTCGGTCATTTAAAGGTAGAAAGATAGGAAGGTATTATGAATAATGATGTGCTAATAATTGGCAATGGATTTGATTTGTATCATAAATTGCCAACAAGATATACAGATTTTTTGGTTGTAGTTGAAAACTGGGCAGAGTTTTGGACGTTATATAGGAATAACATCAAAATAGAAGAAACAGAAAATGAAGTTGAGAGAGAAACATTTAGCGTAAGATTAGATGAAAATGGAAGGTTGACACAAAGGGCATTACAAGATTTTGCAAATCATGCGGCTAATTTAAATAGTCAAAATTTAGAGGAATTGAATGATATTATTTTGAAAAATATTTGGATAAAATACTTTGTAGAAAGTGGCTATTCATCTGACAGTTGGATTGATTTTGAGGCAGAAATAGAAAAGGTACTTATTACGATAGAGGATTTTTTTACAAAAGATATTTTTTCGTGTGTGGGAAAGGTATTGTTGCCAACGTTGCCATCTAATAAAGCTCAGATTATAAAGTTTATAATGACAAATGTACAGTCGTTTAGATTAAATGTAAGAATAGTTTCTAAACGAGATATAGAAAATCTAGTTTATGGGAATTCAAAAACAGAATTATTGAATGTGTTAAAAAATGAATTAGATGGACTAATAAAAGCTTTCAGAATTTATATGACAGAATTTGTATGCAACATAAAGCCAATGGTACGTTGTCCTCAAATTGAACAGTTATTGGATATAAATTTGCTTAGCTTTAATTATACATATACGTATAAGAGTATATATGGAAATAGAAACATAAATCAGCATCATCAAGTTCATGGCTCTCTTCAACAAGATGATATGGTATTGGGAGTAAGAGATGATGCATTTGAAAATTGGGATTATATATATTTTCAAAAATTCTTCCAAAGAATTCAGAAACGAACAGGTGCATTTTATAAAGCATGGATACCACAAATGCGTAGATCTTTAGAAGATGCCCCGATTAAGGTGTTTATAATGGGACATTCTCTTGGTATGACAGACAAGGAGATATTAAAAGAGTTTTTTTATGGGAAATATGTCTCTGAAATTACAATCTATTATCATAATCAATATGCATATGAACAATTAGTGATTAGCTTAGTTAATATGTTTGGAAAAGAGTTTGTGATTGAACAAACGGGATCTAATAGAATAAAATTTGTTCAATTAGATCTGCCAGTAGAAAATTCTCTGGAAAATGAAATGATTTCTTAGTATATTATTTTTATAGTGTTAGTTAGAAGAATAAGGAGTATTCTCTTAAATTATTGGATATTCCCTTATTTCATACTATTATTTAAGGGAAAAAGAAAAATATGTTGCTTTAGACTAATTTAATTTAGTCATAACAGGCCAAAATGACTAAATTAAAATGGATGATGACTAAATTGAATTGTTGATGGGGTGATCTGTAAATGGCGATGATGACGGTATATCATGGTGGCTATCAGTCGGTAGAAAAACCAGAAATACGAAAAGGGCGTAATACAAAAGATTTTGGAACAGGGATTTACTGTACCATTATTAAAGAACAGGCACAAAGATGGGCGAGACGTTACGATACTAAGGTTATTTCTATTTATAATGTGCGTCTGAATTCTGGTTTAAAGATTAAAGAATTTAAGGAAATGACAGAGGAATGGCTTGATTTTATTATTGCATGTCGAAGTGGATAAAATCGTGACTATGATATTGTCATTGGTGCTATGGCAGATGACCAGATTTATAACTTTATTTCAGATTATATGGAAGGTGTGATTACACGAGAACAGTTCTGGGTTCTTGCTAAGTTTAAATATCCGACACATCAGATTGCATTCTGTACAGATGCAGCATTGAAATGTCTGAAATATCGAGATTGTGAGGTGCTTTGATGGTTGGAATGGGAAGAGAATCACAAAAAGATAATGACTTGTTTTTTACCTGTAGTTTGATTGATTATATTGCAAGAAAGACAAAAAATATCCGGGCAGATGTTGTGAATCAGCTTGGTAAAGAACGATTAGAAAAAATATATGATCTTGCAGATATTTATCATTGCAATAACATTGATCGAGTAAGTGATGACTTCATAGAAGAGGCGCAGATAAAGACTGGCACATTTGATAATGTTGGAGAATGCAAATATTCAATTCCATCCCATTGGGATATTGGAAAGGTATATAAACGTCTCATAAAACAGGTGGCAGAGTACGAAAATATAAGTATTATTGATGCATTAATTAAAGTCTATAATTCGTTTATCAGTGCTAAGATTGATGATTATAACAGCAGTGTATATTATGAGAATCCATCATATATATTCGAATCGTATAGAGAAAATAAAATACTTTAAAAGAAAAACTAATCCACTTCTTAAAATAATTAACTGGAACATTTTGCCTAAATGCGTTATCCTGTAAAAAGAGAATTTATATCTACGATATATAAAAACAGGAGGACTGGTTATGGAAAAAAATCAGATTTTTATAA
>ENA-OPAH01001043-OPAH01001043.1-human-gut-metagenome-genome-assembly--contig:-NODE-1043-length-19217-cov-5.174564_pt1 | contig 19217 bp, 13 predicted proteins | sample MGYA00241050_ERZ501416 | MGnify/ENA primary metagenome ERZ501416 (study PRJEB25962, sample SAMEA2042632) | human gut metagenome | biome: human gut; feature: human-associated habitat; material: faeces... | reverse complement strand
CATCTCGGCGCCGACCCTGCGGCCGACCTCGGTGGCGTTGTCGAGCACGGCCCGCAGCGGCACGCCCCCGAGGAGCTCGAAGACGTCGCGGAGCCCCTGGCAGACGCACTCCGCGGCCTCGCCCCAGAAGACCTGCGCGAGCCCGACGTTTGAGTGCGGGAGCGCGACCACGAGGAAGTGGCCGCGGGTGAAGACGTCTCGCACGCGGAAGTCGGCCTGCCCGAAGTCGACCTGGCACTCGCCCGGGAGCCAGTCGAGCAGCAGGAACCCCTGCGCCTCGCGGGCGTCGAGCTCGGCGGCGAGCTCCTCGCGCCTCCTCCTCACGCACCTCCTGACGGTCGAGTACGAGCCCTCGAAGCCCCTCTCCGCGATGAGGCGGTCGTAGACCCTCTTGGCCGTGTGGCGCTGCTTGCGCCAGCGGCGCCTGTCCTCGAGCAGCCACGAGTCGACCAACGCCGCGAAGGGCTCGAGCAGGGGCGACCCGGGCGCCCTGCCGACCGCCGGCGGCCTCTCGGAGAGGTCGGTCTCCCTCAGGTACTTCCTCACCGTGGGCTCGGAGACCCCGGTGTCCCGGGCGATCGAGGCGACGCTCGCCCCGCCCCTCCCGAGCCTTCTGATATCGTCGATCTTGTCCGCGCCGATCATTTCCTTCCCGGCCCCCCATCGCCGCAACCGTAGCAGCGACAACGTTGGGCCCCGTTGGGGATGGTCGGCGTGCCCATGCCCAAACCCGAAAGTTTTTCGTGACCATTCCCGAAAGCTCCGGGTGATCAAATCCGCAAGTCAGACGTTATCAAACACACCAACTCTCCAAGGGCGCCGCATCACGCATCAGCATGGTGCTCGATGCCGGGGTCGCGGAGCTGCACCCGTGTCACAGTTACCGCCCATACGATTCCCCGTACCTGTGGATCTACGAGCCCTAATGCAGACACGACCGCAGGGCCGCTCCTGCGGCGGTCATCGCCAGTGCCGTCGGCGAGGACAGCGTGCGCCGGGTCGTCGGCTTGACGCATGCTGACACCGAAAGCTATGCGAGCTGGAAGGGGTTCCTGTGCGCCTCCCCGTAAGCGAAGCCTCTCCGCTCTCCGGCAGGCAGCATATGACCTTCAACGCCCGCCGAGGCGTCGTGCGTACGGTGATAGAGATCTTCCCAGGCATCACCTGGCAGAAGTTCGCGGTCCACCTCGAACGCAACGTGATCGACGTGCGCGAAGAGGGCTGCCGCCGGGACGGTGCACCGCGACGCGTTCGACGAGGACGACCCCCACAAGGCGAGAACGCTTTGATCTATGGACAAGTTTTGGGGCAACAACCGGAGTCAAGACCAAGATACGTCTCGCACCATGAGCGGTAGTCTTCTCCACCGCCCCCCATGAGATGCGAGCAAACGTCGGGAATGGTGACGAGAACCGTGAGACACGCGATGAAGAGTCCGGCATCATACGCCGCACGGGCCTCCTTAATGAGCGTACCTGGGGTGCGCTCGATTATGCGTGGGAGGGGTCGCGCACCAGAAAGACCCATTAGCTCTCCTCGCCCACTTCCCGGCGAATCCCGTCATAGAGACCATCGACCAACAGGTGAAGGAGCTCCCGCCCAACCTGTGGCTGGCTGAGCAGGAAGCTATACCACTCCCTACTCTTATCGTAGTTCTCCACGATGGCCTCCTCCACCTGGTCCTCCACGGTGTTGGCGAAGTCTCTCTTGGAGTTGACGCGCGCACTCCTCCGGACCTTCTCGTTAGCGCTCAGGGTGCCCCTCAGCGTCATGAGCGAGTTCGCGGCGACGTCCGTGTCGAAGCTCTTGCCGTATCTCGCATTCCACTCCGCCACGATCCTCGAGAGTGTCTCCATCTGGTCCTTGGTGAGCGCCGTACCGATACCTCGCGCTATCGCCACAGCAGGCGAGGCCTCGAGCCTCCGCCCCACGTACTCACCCGACTTCTCGACGGCGAAGTCGGTGAACTCCACCTTGTCGGAAATATCGATCCCCTGCCCACCACCGTAAGACGCGCTAATCTCGCGGATAAGATACTGACAGAACCGGTACTCCATGTGCATGTATTCGTTCCTGAAAGGCGACACCATAATGAGGAACGAATACTGCCGGCAAAAGTGTCGGACGACCCTACGGGTCACGTCCGCCTGGTCCTCATCCATGGCCTTGACCTTGGAAGCTGCGCGGGCAAGCAGCGACCACATCCGCCCCTTATCCGCGCCCGTCTGCCTCCCCTTTGCCAAGAGGCGATAGAACTCACGCACGTCGTCGGCGTCAAGTACTCCCGTCTCCTCCAGGTTTCGCTCCGTCTCCCGAAGGTCGGAGAACGTCATGGGATTCTCAAGCACGGTGGTCTCGTAGTAGGGCGCGAACGCCTCCGCAATGTCCTCGTAGCTGTTAACGAAGTCGAGTACGTAAGGACGCTTCTCGTAAGGTGGGCAGATGCGGTTCAGGCGAGAGAGCGTCTGGACCGCAGAGAGTCCGTGGAGCTTCTTGGCAACGTACATCGCCGAGAGCAGTGGCTCGTCGAAGCCAGTCTGGTACTTGTCGGCAACGATAAGGAGCCTGTACCCGTCCCCAGCGAAGACGTCAGGCAGCTTGTCCTCAGCAAGCCCGCCATTCATCAGGGTCTCCGTGTAGCGCTCTCCATCAACCCAGATTTCTCCGGAGAACGCGACGAGCGCTTGGATGCTCCCGAGCTTTCCCCTGTTCTCGCGACGGAGCTTGTCGTACGCCAGACGGTAGCGGACCGCCGCCTCCCGACTCGACGTAACAATCATCGCCTTAGCCCTGCCACCCAAATCACCCTGCACGCGGGACGTGAAGTGGTTGACCATGACGCGCAGGTTACCCTCGACGGTACCGTCATTGACAGAGATTAGGTGTGCGAGCTGCCTCTTCGCGGAGGCAGTCTCAAGCTCGGGGTCATCCGGAATTGACTTGACGACGCGGCAGAACGATTCGTAGGTCGTGTAGTTGGACGTGACGTCGAGAATGAACCCCTCTTCAATCGCTTGGCGCATAGAGTAGAGGTCGAAGGCCTCCTTCTTTCCCTCCTTGTTGAGCGTGCCGAACATGTCGAGCGTCCGACCGGTGGGTGTGGCGGTGAAGCCGGCGATGGAGACGTTTCTCTGCCTGCCAGACCGGGCGATGTCCTCCGAAACTAGCTGAGACACGCAATCGATGGCGGATGGCTCCTGGAAATCGACATCGGACAGGACACCGTTAACAGCGGCCATCGTCTCCCCTGACGTCGATCCGTGCGCCTCGTCGATGAGAACAGCAAAGCGCGCTCCCGTACCGTCGAAAAAGCCTCTCTCGAGATTGAGGAAGGTCCCCATGGTGCAGACGACAATGCGATAGTTGCCGGCGAGCGCCCGCGCGAGCTTCCCGGACTTGCTTGTCTCCCCGTACTCGTCTGCCCTACCCTCGGAGTCGATGACCCGCACGGTCCCGGGCGCCTTGGCCATGTCAGTGACAGCGGCCTGCAGCTGCCGATCGACGACAATACGGTCCGTGACGATGAGCACCTTCGAGAAGAGAAGGTTGTCCTCCCCCTCCGCGTAGAGCCCCGCGAGCTTGTGCGCAAGCCAGCAGATGGTATTAGTCTTGCCCGATCCGGCGCTGTGCTCAACGAGATAGTCCCTGATCGCAGCGTTTTTCGCCATGTCCTCGGCGATTTTCGTAACGGCACGCATCTGCTGGTAGCGCGGGAAAATTGGGTGCTCGTTGCGCCTTTTCCTCGTCTTGCGGTCCCGCGCATAGTACACGAAGTCGTACACGAGCGAGAAGACCGAGTCCTTGGTGAGTACTTCTTCCCAGAGGTAGGAAGTGGGAATCTTCCCCTCCTCCACGGGGTTGCCCGCGCGAGTCTCATGGGAGGCGCCCTCCTCTCGGACACCTTTGTTGAAGGGGAGGAACTTGGAGTCCCCACCCTTGAGCTCAGCGCACGCCCAGACCTCGGACAGGTCTACCGCGAAGTGCGCGAGAGCACCGACCTTGGGCATGAGCAGCCGAGTCTTACAGTCGCGCTCGTACTTGTACTGCTTTATGGCGTCCCGATAGCTCCACCCGGTACCCGAGCTCTCGCACTTCAGCTCGATGGTAAAGATCGCGAGGCCGTTCAGAAAGATGACGAGGTCGATTCGCTCGCCTTCCCTGTGGTAGACCTCATCCATGACCGAAAGAATGTTCTGGTCATAGAGGCTCTTGGCGACCGCGTCGAAGCTGGCGGACGGGCGCGGGTGCACGAGGCTGAGCTCAACACCGGAATCGAACGGCACTCCGTCCCAGATGACCCTCACGAGGCCACGCTCGGCAATCTCGTTGCTGATCTTGGCAAGCACGGTCTCGCGCCAGCCACCGTCGTAGATGGTGTGCAGGCGACCCATCGCCTCGGGCTGCGTCTGATCGAGAAAGTCGAGCAGAAGTTCTGAATCCATAGCTCGAACCGGATCGTAGTCCGTCCTGGCGCTGCGCTGCACGTATTCATTCTCGTGAATGAGATAGTCAATGATAAGGTTCTGAAGGTCAAGCTCCGTGAGCGGGCTCCTGCGGGAGGGCATGGAGTCATACTCAATAAAGATGCCATGCTCGCCCATGCCTACCTCTCCTTGCTCACGCGGCGCTTACCTGTTACATATTCGTAGATGAGAGACTGGCGCTTCTTTTTGAGGACCTCAAGTTGCTTGCGCTTGGTTTCGAGAACGGCATCAACGACTGAACATCTCCGATCTAAGTAACTGACGATTGACTCCTGCTCGTCAATCGACGGAACTGGCACCGACAACGAGAGCAAATACTCAAAATTGATGTTGTCAACTGTCGACTTATCCTTGATAAGTGCTTTTAGCAGATTGTCATTGTTGCCCTTGACGAGATAGAGGAAATACTTGCTCAGCATCTCGCAATTGAACTGCAATGCCTTGATGTCTTGATTGATCGTCATTGGTCTTCCGAGAAGCGCAACCGGAATTGTATGTTGGAGAATTCCCGACCTTACAACCATGACAAGCGTCCCCTCGGGCAATATCCTTGTTGAACAGCTTGAAATGGCTGCGGAGGTGATATGGAGCGAAGTATCGAGGAGGATATCCTCTTTAACCTCCTGCGATGAAACCCAAGGGATTGTCCCTGCCCAGAATTCAAGACTATCTTTGCTTGGAGTTGCGCCGGATTCAAATGATGCGAGGTACCTAAGTCTGCTTACTCTCCAATTACTCGGAATGTTCCCAATCCATTCAACCCCGCTCGGCTTCATAGTCACGTTAGGATTGAGTCCCTGGGTTACCGTCTCATGGATTATCGAATGGCGGTAGAACTCAAGGTTAGTAATCTGCTTGCAGATCAATTTCACAGCAACATCCAGCACGGCGCAGCGCTCATCAAGGAAATCTGCTATACGCTCCTGCTCATCGAGCGGGGGAAGGAGAACCTCTGACCTCCTGAGAATCGCCTGGGTAATGCTGAACACCTTGACGCCCATCGCGAGATTTCTGAGCTGATAGCGCCAGGCATCAGTTCTGGCAAGATAGGCGAAGAAACGGCCGCTTAGGCTCGATTGGTTGGGACGGCAGATCACAGTGTGATAACCGGCATAGACGACGCCATCCGTATCAATCAACGCGGCGTTGCCTATCCCCTCGACATCCTCCGACGTATCCGCAAATACAACATCCCCTTTCCTCAGCTTCGATGACTCGTCACCCGCCAACATAGATGCCGGAATGAATCTCAGCAGGCTCTCATCCAGATGAGTCCCCGTGTTGTCCTTCGAGTGGATTTGCCCATAGCTGATGACGGGAACACCCTCCTCAACCAAGTCGGTCTTTAGTATCGGAAGTCCCTTGAACATCGAACAGTGGTGTTTCAAAGGCTCGACACGCCAAGAAGGAGGAATCGAGTAGACCCATCTCTCATCGCTCGACTTCATCTCCTTCGTCATTGCGCCATCAGCTCCCTGAGCTGGCCCTGCAATTTTTCCTCAAGACGGGCGAACTCGGCGAGCAGCTCGTCCGAGGGCTCGGGCGGCACGTACTTGTAGAAGTAGCGCGTGAATGGAATCTCCGCCCCAGTCTTCACCGCCTTGTCAGTCTCCTCGTCGAACCACCTCGCATCGGGCACGTAGGGATACACCTCACGCTCGAAGTAGTCTTCGACGTCCTCGGAGAGCTTTACAATCTCGGTGTCCTTGGTGGCCGGATCATACTCTATGGAGCCATCGCGCCTGTAGCGGAGTGGGGCCGTTTTGTCCACCTCGGACATGGCATCCACGACCTTGTTCACGACGCTTTTCCGCTGGGATGACGTCTCTCCATCCCTGTAGTTCGGAAGGGTGGATAACAGCTCCTTGACAGTCTTTTCAAAGGCCTTGTAGTCCTGGGTTGGTTCGTCCATGACGTTATCTCTCAGGAGGGCAAGCATCTGCTCGAAAACGGGTTCTGCGCCACGGAGCTCCTCGAGCTGCCTTTTCTGCTTCGTCGTCATGTCCGCCTCGTCAATAAACGAGAGCTCCTCGAGCTTTGCCGGGTTGTGGAAGTCATCCTTGAACTTACCGGAGGCAAGGGCATCGATGTGCTCGGGAGTTATCTGATAGCTGCGCTGAAGAGGTTGGTAGACAGCATACTCGTGATAGAGGAACTCCTCATTGGGGAGAATGTGGCATCTCTCGCCCTCTTGGAAATCAACATAGAGCTTGACTATTTCTTCGATCTGCTCATCGGAGACCTGCTTACGCTTGTTGCCGAGTGAGCGGCGCATGGGCACCCACTCGGAGGTGGCGTCGATGAGCTGGACGAGCCCGCGGCGTCGCGATGCCTTGTTCTTTGAGAGTACCCAGATATATATGGCGATGCCCGTGTTGTAGAAGAGGTCTCCCGGCATCCCGACGATGGCCTCTACGTAGTCGTTCTCGAGGAGCCAACGACGGATCTGGGACTCGCCCGACGAGGTCCCTCCAGAGAAGAGGGGCGAGCCGTTCGAGATGACGCAGGCGCGGCCACGCTCGTCGTCGAGTTTGAACATGACGTGCTGCATGAATAGGAGCTGCATGTCGCTCTTAGCAGGGAGGCCGGCTGGGAATCGGCTATCAAGTTTCGCGTACTCATCCTTGACGGCCTTCTCCACGCCGTCACCCGCATCCTTGCCGCCCCAGGGCAGGCCGAAAGGCGGGTTCATAAGCACAAAGCGCATCTTGTCCTCAGGGAAGCAGTCCTCCTTCATGGTGTCCGCCTGTCGGATGTTCTCGGCTCTCTGCCCCTTGATGAGCATGTCGGCGAGGCAGATGGCGTGCGTGTCGGGGATGATTTCCTGTCCGTAGAGATAAACGTCTGCATCCGGGTACGCCTCGTCAAGAAGCTCCTTAGCACACGAGAGCATGCCACCTGTACCGCAGGCGAAGTCACCGACCTTGATGACCCTCCCCGGCTCGCTCAGGTCCTCGCAGCCCTCAGCGAGGGCGAGCCTAGTTATGAGACGCACGACTTCGCGCGGGGTATAGTGGTCACCAGCCTCCGCGTTTTCTGAGAAACGACGGATAATCTCCTCGAACATGTAGCCCATCGCCACATTGCTAACCGTGTCCGGGTCGAGGTCGAGCTCGGAGAACTTGCGGACGACACCCGTGAGCTTGGAGCCCTTGTGCATCTTGGTGATTTCCTTGTCGAACTCGAGATTCGCAAAGATTTGTTTGATGTTGGGCGAAAAGGCGTCAATGTAGGTCTTAAGGTTCTTGTGCAGCTGAGCAGGATCCCCAAGGAGCTTGGCGAGTGTCCAGCGGCTCATGTTGTAGAAGTCGTACCCCGCTCTGCGCCGCAGAATCTGGTCTGGAGTATGCGGGTCCTTCTCGTAGAGCGCGCAAACGTCGTCCTTGGTTCTCGCAAGGGCACATTCGAGCCGCCTCAGGATGGTCATGGGGATGATGACGTCGCGGTACTTGTCAGCCTGATAGGTTCCGCGCAGGGTGTTTGCGATGCTGAAGACGGTGTCTACCTGCTTTTTGACATCAATCTGTCCAGCCATGCGTGAGCTCCCCAATGCATAAAATACGAGCGCCCTATCTAGAAGGCGCCGGATCAACGAATTCCCTTACGGAATTGTATCAGCATGTGGACAGTCCCATAAGCCATGCTCGTCTGAAGCCAGAAGCAAAGAATCCGTCTGAACGTATGATTTATAAAGACTTTATGTTTCTAAATCAGCAGGGTTATAGAACAAAGGTATGGAGGAGTCCCCCGACACTCCGCGTGCAATTTAAACGGGGAGTACGTGCGACTGCCTGAGGGCTCGAGCACCGACGTCTCGGAGATGGACAGCGTCGAGGGCTTCGCGCGCCCGCTCACCTGCTCACGGCGAGCCACATCAAGCCGTGGGCAGCGGCCACGCCGAGCGAGCGTCTCATGTCGTCGAACGGCCTTTTGCTCAACGCACTGCACGACCGCGCCTTCGACCGCGGCCTCATCACGCTCGACGACCACTATCGCGTCGTGGTCTCCTCGCGCGTAAGGCACACGCCCACGAATGACTAGTGGCTCTACGCCTTCGACGGGGGAAGATCGCCCTACCGGGCAAAGACAAGTCAACCTGGCCGAGCCTCGACTTCATCCACTACCACAACGACTGCGTCTTCGAGCAGTGCGCTTAGCCGAGCCATCAATCACTACCGACACTCAAAGTCCTAGCGGCCACTCCTCATCGAGCGCGGCCATTGCCTCCTTGACGGTGTGATGGGACCGGAGAGGCTCCTGCTTTCGCGGCAATTGACTCGATACGCCACCTACATTCGCACGAGAAGCGTGGGCGCGTCAGCAAACAGCTCAGGCTCGCTGTACTGAAAGCCGTTCGCCAGCGTCTCCGTCCGCATCGCAATCACCTCGTAGGGAGGAGCGCTGTCGACGTCCTCGGCGGCGGGGTTCTTCTCGACCCGATAGAGCGTGGGCGCAAGGCCGCCCGGCGTGACGCCCAGCTCCGCAAGGCCCGTCTGCGGGTCCTGGTTGTCATACGCCAACCTGATGTTAAACCAACCTTTGTCCCGCACGCTTTCCGGCAGACGCGCAAAGAGGTCTGGGGCCACCGCTAGGCTATAGGCCTCAAAGGCCCCCGGTGTGAACTCGCGCTCGTCAAAGCGCTCGAGGCTCCCACTCTCCTGGAGTTCCTCCAGCGAGACGGGACTCTCCACGGTCTCCAGCTCCACATCACCCGTGCGCAGACGCACGCCGCACTCGTCGGAGGTGACGTAAACGCCCTTGCCCACGGGGAACCACTCCACGATGAGCCAGCTGCCAATGTCGCCGGCGCCCGTGTCGTTGTCGTCAAAGGGGCTGAGCTCGCCGAGCTTGCCGTTCTCCGCGTCGCTGAGAACGGCGGCGTCGGTGTCTTCGGGCACCCCATCGCGACACCCGGCCTGGTAGACGACCACCCGCGTCTCCGCGTCCCCGTCCGTCAGGGGAAGCAGCGCGCGGCACGCCCCCTCGATGGGCGCCACCCACGCGGGCGTCTCGGGAACGTCTGTCGGGAAGCCGTCCGCGTAGTCCGCGTCCGCACCGGAGAGCTCGATCTTAACGTACGGCACACCCAGGCTGACGCGCGAGGCCTCCTGCTCGAAAAAGCTGTCGTCGCCCGTGTAGCGCGCGTAGAAGAACGAGGCGCTCTGCTCCACGGTCGTCTCGACCTCGCCGTTCTTCTCGCCAGCTGGATCCTCCGGCCAGTAGTACGTCGAGATGCACCCCTCAAAGAAGCCGTCCTCCTCAAGCGGGACGCCGTTCACCCACACGGACGCAACGTCGCAGCCCGCGTCCCCCAGGCGCTCGCAGCAACCCTCGAGCTCCTCGCGGAAGCGCTGCTCGTAGGCTGCCGTGACCTCGTCCTGCTGCCGGTTGTCGCCAACGACGCCGTCCTCAAAGTCCACGAGCACCGTCTGACCGTCGCTCATGGTGCAGAACGCCCGACCGAACGACTGGTAGCCAAACAGGGCGTACGACCGGTCCTCCCAGACGTCGACCACGTGGGCGTTGTCACCGTACTTCTCGGCGTAATACTGCTCCGCCTGCCTGGCGACATCCTCCTCGTCGAACTCCCCCAGGTTGCCGCAACTCCCGAGGGCAAGAACGGTCACTATGGCGAGAAGAACGAGCGGGGCGAGCTTGCGGCGCAAAATCGGGGCGGTGGCATACGTCATGGGGAACCTCCCGCGCGAGGGGGATTGTGGCTCCATTGTCGCAGAACGAACGCCAGGGGCCCGCTACTTGTCCCTGAACGACAGCATCCCGCTGTAGTCCGTGTCGCGCGGGCGACGACGGTCGGGGTCGCGGAAGAAGTCCGCCGCGAGCCGACGGATCACGGGTGAGAGCGCGATCAGCGCGATGAGGTTGGGGATCGCCATGAGGCCGTTGAAGCAGTCGGCGAACTCCCAGACCACGTCGAGGTTGGTCACGCAGCCCGCGAACACCATGGCGACGTAGGCGACCTGGTAGACGCGCACCGCCGCGCGCTGGGCGCGGCTCTTGCGGAAGAGGTACTCAACGCACTTCTCGCCGTAGTAGTACCACGCGATGAGCGTGGCAAACGCGAAGAGCATGAGGCCCACCGTCACGACGTACTGTCCGCCGGGAATGCTCTGCCCAAAGGCTGCCGAGCTCATGGCGCCCTCGGACATCATGGGGTCGGCGTGCCACAGCCCCGAGGTGAGGATCACAAGACCCGTGACCGTGCACATGACGATGCTGTCGAAGAACACCTCGAACGTGCCCCACAGGCCCTGGCGGGCGGGGTGGTCGGTGTCGGCGGAGGCGTGCGCGATGGGCGCCGATCCCATGCCCGCCTCGTGCGTGAACACGCCGCGCGACATGCCCACGCGGCAGGCGTACATGACCGTGGCACCCAGAAATCCGCCCGTGGCGGCCGTGCCGGTGAAGGCGTCGCGGAAGATCTGGGCGATTGCCGCCGGAATCTCCGCGGCGTTGACCACGAGCACCGCCGCGGCCCCGAGGAGGTAGAACACCGCCGCGAGGGGCACGAGCCTCTCGGTGATCTGCGCGATGCGGGTGATGCCACCGATGAGGACCAGTCCCGCGAGCAGCGCCACGACGGCTCCGATAACGGGCAGCGGCACCCCGAAGGTCGCGTTCACGCTGCCGGCGAGCGAGTTGGCCTGCACGCTCGCCCCGATGCCGAAGGACGCGAGGAAGCCGAAGGCGGCGAACAGCATCGCGAGCCAGGTCTTGCCCAGTCCACGGGAGATGTAGTACATGGGGCCGCCCACGATCTCGCCGCGCTCGTTGCGCGTGCGGTAGGCCACCGAGAGCGTGACCTCGCAGAACTTGATGACCATGCCGGCCAGCGCGGAGAGCCACAGCCAGAAGATCGAACCCGGGCCGCCCGTGGCCACCGCGAGCGCCACGCCCACGATGTTTCCGGTGCCGAGCGTCGCCGCGAGCGCGGTGCACACCGCCTGGAAGGGTGAGATGGTGCCCTCCCCCGCCTCGGACGGGTCGGCGCGCTGGAAGAGCGTCTTAGTGGTGTAGTGCATGACCACGTTGAAGCGCGAGAACACGACGCCCCGGGTGACGAAGAGCAGGAACACGCCGGTTCCGAGCATCAGCACGACCATGGGGACGCCCCACAGCACGTTGTCGTTCAGGGCGGTGATGGCGGACATGAAGCTTTCGAACATGGGGCACCTCTCGTCTTGGGGCGCGGGCGGCTCGGACTGTTGAAGTGCCTACTGTACATGGCCCGTGTTTCCGCCCCGTGACGGCAATGCTGATTATCGTGCCTCGACCAAATCATCTACCAGCGACATGTTCTTCTCGGGCGCAGGATTATTCTTGGAAGAATAATCCTGTCTGTGCGCTTGCCGCATGTCTTTTACCGCCATTGGCGGTAAAAATTTGACGGTAAAGTCTACGAGTCTCGACCATCCAGATCTAATAACTGTCCGGTCTCTCGTCTACGCTCTTGATACGAACACCCCAATGAATGGAGCAATCTCCTGTCCCAGCGTGCCCTACCTCAACTACGTGCGCGCCCTTGCGACCAGCCCCATAGCACACGCAGTCGGAAGCCTCGGATTGATCACTGGATGCTGAGCCTATCCGGAGCACACCCGACAACAAGCCGCATTCTTCGGTCGTCCGGGCCGAGAATGAGGCCCTTCAGCCGTGACCCATACCTCGTCGACAGCTCGCACACGCGGCGCTCTTGGTCCGGACTCCAGAGCTCATAGGGCAGACGACGCCCATGCTCGTCGATGAACTCGAAGTAACAGCTAACTTGAATCTTCTCGCCCCCGTCGACAAACGCGCGCTCGAATCCGTGGACCACAATGTCCGCCATGCCACCGGGCTCGCCGTCCGCCAGCTCTTGCGCGAACCATGCGTCTCTGTCCTCGTGCATGAAGCCCGTTGCGTTTCCAGGCGCATCAATACGAAACAGGTCGACCTCGCCCACGATCTCCTGCGTCGCCCGATGCTCCATCAGGAACGGAACTCCACGCCTCAGGTAGTCGTCATAGTCGGAGAACGAAGGCGCATACGTGGCGGCTTTCTTCCGTTCCTTGAACTCCGAGGAGAACCAGTCCATGTAGAGCTCGGCAAGCAGTGCCGTGGACAGGGGATACCGATCCGTGTCATAGATCACCGTGTCACATCCGCAGTACGGACACAGGGCGGTATCCTCCCCGTCATCCTCAGGCATCCAGTCAACAATCTCCCCCGCGAGAAACGTGCTCCCACACCGAAAGCAGCCACACCTGCGGGAGTCATCCTGGAGTTCCGCACGGCCATATGCCGTCAGGCGGTTCAGGGCACCCCTGTCTTCATAACCGAGAAGAGGAATCTCGACCGACCCGGCATCCGGAACAACATTGCGCATCGTCAGCACCACCTTATCGGGTTTCCCGTCTCAACCGAGGCAATGAGCAGCCTCCTGATTCGCTCGGCCGTTCCGTACTTTCCCTCGTAGAGGAACGGGGCTTTCTCAGAGGTGACGAGAAACTCCCGCTCGGTCTTCGGGGCGCCCTCCGGGCCGATGGAGTCAAAGGTCACCGTGGTTCTCCCCGTGTCGAGGCAGACGATTCGCATGCGCTGGCAGCCATCGGCGCCCTTCTCGCCAAACGGAATCTGCCTGAAGTGTGTGGTCTCCACCGGCTCGTATCCCGCATGCCAGAAGCTAATCTTCCCACCGACCATGCTCACGCGGTCGAACGGACCCATCATCCAGGGAAAGGACCCGCCGGAAGTAGAGGTCCAGATCTTCTTGCCGAACTCCTCGTCTCGAAGCACCCACTCGTCGACATCGGCGAGCTTCTCGACGAATCGATCGAGCTCGGCCAGGGTTGCCGCAGCCTTCTCGGCAGGGTATGCGCCCCCGTTCGCATCCGGGAGGAGCGTGCTGAGAAGTGGGAACTCGGCTTCACCGCCAGCTTCCTCCACAAGCTCCTCAAACTCCCCGCACCCACTCCAGTTGCTCACCCGCTCAGAGCAGTACTCTCCGCCCTCGTGCTCGCAGCAGGAATCAGCCCATTTCTCAAACTCTCTCTGGAGATCGCCGTAGCGCGCCAGGAACTGGCGATAGGTGAACCTGGCGCGGGCCGCGTCAAGCTTGCGCGAGGAGAGATACCCCTCCTCGTCTACGTACACGTCATCAAGAGGGATCGGGCCAGGCCTGAGCCTCCCCTCTTCAAAGCACCTACATCGAACCGTCGCATCCAGACCCATCTCTGCCCCCATCCTCGATCCCGCCTTTACCCAAACCTACCCTACCGACCGGACAACAATTGTTGTCCGGTCAACCGAATACGCTTACGGTGCAGTCACCCAGACGAAGGGAGTCAACATGGAGAACAGCACCTTCAACGTCTCGCGCGAGGAAATCGAACGTATTGCCGAGCTCAGCGGGATAGACGTCACGTTCCATGAGACAAATCTGGACTATCACGACGAAGCGGAGATCGACAACGCCAACGAGCTGCTCAAGGAGCTGGGAAAGGTTGCCTTCTCGTCCGGAGGAAATAACTTCGCGCGCTTCGTCGCCGAGAACGGCGAGCGCATCCGTAAGCTTGCTCCGTTCAACGACGGCATAGCCGAGCTTCTCGTGCTTGGGTACAAGCTCGGGATCAGCTCCGGAAGCGCCGCTTGCATGAACGACCTCGGGGCGCTTTACTACATGGGCGAATTCGTGGAGCAGGACTATGCCAAGGCGGCGGAACTCTACGAGATGGCCATGGAGCACGGCTGCTACCAGTCCATCGTCAACCTTGGCTACATCTACGAATACGGCCGCATCGGCAAGAAGGACCTCGAAAGGGCATATCGCTGCTATGCGCTCGCCGTCGCTCTTGCGCCCTCGTGCGAGGCGGTGTACAAGCTGGGTGACATGTACAGTCGCGGCATCACGGGCCAGAGAGATCTCCCCAAGGCGAAGGCGCTCTGGGAGCGCAGCCTCGAGCTTGCCGACGGAATTGTCGAAACCGCGCAGCCTGCCGTGCGGATAGCCAAGCTCCTCGTAGACCCCAGCGCCTGGGAACAGGGTATCGAGAGGGACCCGCTTCGCGCGCTCAGCCTCTATCAGCAGGCAGAGATTGGTCTCAGGATAGACATAACCGTGAACGGGATGACGTACTACCAAAGGCGCCTCGACGAGGCCATCGCGGGGCAGGACGTGGCGCGCGCGATGGTTGAGACAGATGGGGGAGTCTTGTTCTAGGGCACACAGCGAGCCTTGGCTGTGCCTCCCCTCTCTGTGAAGATTTGACGCCCCACTCCATCCGGCGCGCTACCATGGGACGCTGCAACGCGCTGCGGAAGGCATAAGTCCAGTTGCCCTTCCGCGGCGCGACGACGCACCCAAGAGGGCTGGGCAGAGGGGAAAGCCATGCCCAGAACCCGCACCCAACGCGTTGTCTTCTCGATCCTCATGGCCTTTGCCATGGTCTACGGCATGGAGCTCTACAACCAGGCGCTCCTCGCAGGCGGCCTCAGGACCGAGCTCTTCGTCGCGCCGCTCGCCGACATCGTGCCGCTCATGGCCGCCGTCATCGCGCTCGAGTCACTCGTCGGCGGCAGGGTCGCGGCGCACCTGGTCGGGCGGCTGCTCGACGCGGACCGCTGCCCGCAGGTGCTCGTCACCATCCTGCGCGGAGCCTTCACCTGCTGGACCATGTGCCCCATGATGAGCCTGGTCGCGACGCTCGCCTTCAAGCAGCCGCCCGCGGGCGAGCTCGTAGCCACGTGGCTCCAGACCGTCGCACTCAACTTCCCCATGGCGCTGCTCTGGCAGCTCTTCGTGGCGGGGCCCGCCGTGCGCGCGGTGGTGCGGGCAATGGGGGTGGCGGAATCGCTCTTGAGAGCGCGCCGAACGGTAGCGGCGACTCGGTAGTGGCCCTCAAGCGCAAAGGGCCCGCCGGGCATGGCAAGCCGGCGGGCCCCAAGCAAGGGGTGATCGTCAGGAGCGGGACGATCAGGGGTATGTCAGGTGAGCGTCCCGCGCGGGGACGCCCGAGCCGCGGGATCTACCCGCGCGCGTAGTACGAGTGCCTGAGCGGCAGCTCGCACTGCAGCTCGCCGGTGAGGGCGCGGTAGGCGTTTTGCACCGCGGGCGCCGTCGGAATCGTGGCGATCTCGCCGATGCCCTTGCCGCCGTACGCCACGTCCAGCAGCTCGTCCTTCTCGACGTAGATCGCGTGGATGTCCGGGATGTCCGTCGCCCTGAAGAGGCCCAGCGTGCCGAACTTCACCTGCGGGACGCAGTCCTCGAGGTCGAAGCGCTCGGTGAGCGCGTAGCCCATGCCCATGAGCACGCCGCCCTCGATCTGGCCCTGGATGGCGATGGGGTTCACGACCTTGCCGGAGTCGTGCGCGGCGTGCACCTCGGTCACGCGGCCATCGTCGTCCAGGATCACCACGTGCGTGGCGTAGCCGTAGGCCACGTGGCTCTTGGGGTTGGGGACGTCCGCGCCGAGCTTGTCGGTCTTCTCGAGGTACTCGTAGGAGAACTCGCGGCCCTCGAGCGCCCTCAGCGCGGCGGCCGGGTCTTGAGCGTGATAGCCCGCGCCCGGCCCCACGTAGGGCGTGCCGTCGGCGTACTCGACCACAAAGCCGTCGCCGTGCGCGACCACGGGCTCGGTGCCGGTCTCGGTCCCCTCCTCCACCGCGAGCATGGCGTCGCGCAGCAGAAACGCCGCGCCGCGCACGGCCTCGCCGGTGATGAGGGTCTGGCGCGACCCGGAGGTGGTGCCGGAGTCGGGCGCGTTCTCGGTGGAGCACTCGCCGTTGGCGATGCACGACAGCGGCAGCCCCGTGGCCTCGGCCACATCCTGCAGGAAGACCGTGTTGCAGCCCTGGCCGATGTCGGAGGTGGCGGAGTAGACCACTGCGCGCCCGTCCTCCACGCGGATCTTGCAGCGGCCCGCGTCGGGCAGGCCCACGCCCACGCCGGAGTTCTTCATGGCGCACGCGATGCCGGCGTGGCCGGGGTGCGCCTCGTAGACGTCGCGCACCGCGAGCAGCGTCTCCTTGAGCGCCGTGGAGCGGTCGGCGATCTGGCCGTTGGGCAGGACCTTGCCCGGCTCGATGGCGTTGCGGTAGCGGATCTCCCACGGCGAGATGCCCACCTCGTCGGCGAGAAGGTCGATGAGGCTCTCAAGCGCAAACTCGCTCTGGCACACGCCGAAGCCGCGGAACGCGCCGGCGGGCGGGTTGTTGGTGTACCAGCCGAAGCCGCGGATGTCGGTGTTCTGGTAGCAGTACGGACCCACGGAGTGCGTGCAGGCACGCTCCAGGACCGGGCCGCACAGGCTCGCGTAGGCGCCGGTGTCGAAGTTGATCTCGCAATCCAGGCCCACGAAGGTGCCATCCTCGTCGCAGCCGAGCGTGAACGTGCCCTCCATGTAGTGGCGCTTGGGATGGAAGTTGATGGACTCCTGGCGCGTGAGGCGCACCTTGACCGGGCGGTCCACGGCGAGCGCGGCGAGCGCGGCCAGGTGCTGCACGGAGACGTCCTCCTTGCCGCCGAAGCCACCGCCCACGAGCATGGTCTCCACGACCACGCGCTCCGGCGTGGCGTCCCAGCCGAGCATGTGGGCGATCTCCTTGCGGGAGTCGTAGGCGCCCTGGTCCGACGAGCAGACCTTCACGCCGTCCTTGTACGGGAAGGCGACGGCGCACTCCGGCTCGAGGAACGCGTGCTCGGTGAACGGCGTCTTGAAGGTGCGCGTCACCTTGTGCGCGGCGCCCGCGAGCGCGGCGGCCGCGTCGCCGCGGACCACGTGGCGCTGCTGGCAGATGTTGTTCTCGGGCGTGACCCAGTTGCCGAAGGCGAGGTAGGGCTTGTGGAGCACGGGCGCGCCCTCTGCGCGGGCCTCCTCGATCGAGCGCACCGGCTCGAGCACCTCGTACTCAACCTTGACGGCCTTCTTGGCCTTCTCGAGCGTGGCGGCGTCCTCGGCCACCACGAGCGCGATCGCGTCGCCCACGCAGTGCGTGACGTCGCCCTCCGCGGTCATGACGTCCCAGTCGTAGAGCAGGTGGCCCACGGCGTTCACCGGCACGTCGGCGGCCGTGAGCACGGCGAGCACGCCCGGCATGGAGCGGGCCTTCTCGGCGTCGATCTTGACCACGCGGGCGCGCGGGTGCTTCGAGCGCACGGCGCTCGCGTAGGCGAGGTCGGGGAAGTCGCGCTCGTCGATGTCGTCGGGGTACTTGCCATAGCCCAGCACCTTGCGGCGCACGTCCACGCGGAAGGCGCGCTTGCCCACGCCGTAGTCGTCGCCGCGCTCGAGCTCCGGGTCGATGCTCTTCTCGCCCCGCAGGATGGCCGCGGCGAGCAGGATGCCCTCGATGATCTTCTTGTAGCCGGTGCAGCGGCAGACGTTGCCGCGGATGGCCACCTTGACCTGGTCCTCCGTGGGGTCGGGGACGCGGGCGACAAGGGCAGCGCCGGCCATGACCATGCCGGGAATGCAAAATCCGCACTGCACGGCGCCCACGGCGCCGAACGCGTAGACGAAGGCCTCCTGGACCTCGTGCGACAGCCCCTCCACGGTCACGACGTCGCGGCCGGCGGCCAGGCGCGTGGTGAGGACGCACGCCTTGGTGGCGCGGTCGTCCACGAGCACGGTGCAGGTGCCGCACGCGCCCTCGGAGCAGCCGTCCTTGACGGACGTGAGCTTGAGGTCGTCGCGCAGGTAGCGCAGGAGCGGCTTGTCGCATGTGACGACCTGCTCCTCGCCGTTGACGGTGAAGCGGTACTCGGCGTTGGCTGCCATGGTCTCCCCCCTACTGCGCCGGGGCGTAGATGCCCAGCGTGTCGTGGATGACGCCCTTGCGGCACTTGGTCGCGCACATGCCGCACGCGATGCATAGCGCGTAGTCGATGCGCGCCTGCTTGTCCTCCACGCGCATGGCACCCGCGGGGCATGCGCGCTCGCAGAGACGGCAGCCTATGCAGCCCTCGTCGGCGACCCAGATGCGCCTGGTCTCGTCGTCCATGTCTCTCCCCTCGTCGGTCAAAAGGGGACAGTCCCCTTTTGACCCATGTGATCGCGCTCGGAATCGGTCAAAAGGGGACTGTCCCCTTTTGACCGACCGAGCTACTTGGCCAGCAGGTAGCCGTAGTCGTCGCGGACGGCTCGGATGGTGAGGCGCACGTCCTCGGGCAGGCCGCACGCGGCGTCGTCCACGTCGTAGGTGCCCTCGCCGGAGGCGAGGCGCACGCGGAACGTCCCGTCGCCCTGCGGCAGGAAGCCGCGGTTCTCGCTCGCGTCCATGTCCTCGGCGCTCCAGAAGAGCGTGAGCTTGTCCTTGTACGGGCGGCCGCTCCACGGGCAGAACACCGCGCAGTTGCCGCACTCGTTGCACATGCCGTCCACGTGGACGACCTGCTGCTGCGCGAAGCCCGGCACCTTGACCGCCACGTTGGCGCGGTTGGGGCAGACGTCGCAGCAGACCTCGCACACGGTGGCGCAGCCCAGGCAGCGGCTCGTGGTGCAGCCGGCCACGTCCAGGCAGACGTCGCCCTTGCGGGCCATGATGGCATCGAGCTTGTCGGCGCGCACGTTCTTCTCGGCACCGGCGCTGAAGTCGACGCCGGCGAGGTCGCGGGCAACGGCCTGCGCGTCGGCGATGGCCTCCACGAAGGTGGCCGGCCCACGGCGGCAGTCTCCGGCGGCCCAGACGTGCGGCACGCCCGTGGACGTCCCGGCCGGACGGCCGCGGCGGGCGACC
>ENA-OPAH01001033-OPAH01001033.1-human-gut-metagenome-genome-assembly--contig:-NODE-1033-length-19361-cov-4.495701_pt1 | contig 19361 bp, 16 predicted proteins | sample MGYA00241050_ERZ501416 | MGnify/ENA primary metagenome ERZ501416 (study PRJEB25962, sample SAMEA2042632) | human gut metagenome | biome: human gut; feature: human-associated habitat; material: faeces... | reverse complement strand
GGTTCCCTTGCTGCTGTTCCAGTCCTCCGGTCTGCAATAGATGCCGGTGGTTATCGTGGAACTCTTGCCGTCTATGGTGATGCGGCAGAGGACGGCGGTCGTGCCGTCAGCTTTTACCTTGTTACGGTTGATGTACGGTAATATGGAAAATGTACTGCGCATAGATGTAATGTTTTAGGATTAAAGGATAAGTTTCAAGTCTTTGGTCGCCTCGATGTATCTGTCCATGTCCTCAAACAGCTTTTTCGGAGTGACACGGGCATAGACCTGTGTCAGCCCAAAGAAACTTTTCGAGGACATGGACAAGTTCATAGAAACCACCAAAGATTTTCAATTAGTTCTTTAACCCTTTAATACAGAAAACGATATGCGAAGCACATTTTCACTCTTGCCCTATATCAACCGCAGCAAGGTGAAGGCTGACGGAACGACCGCCGTACTCTGCCGTATAACCATTGACGGGAAGCAGACCGCCATCAGTACGGGTATCTATTGCCGTCCGGAAGACTGGAACAGCAAGAAGAACGAGATAAAAACTATACGGGAGAACAACCGCTTACGTGAATACCTGCGGCTGACGGAGGAAGCCTACAATGAGATACTGAAATTACAAGGCGTGGTCAGCGCGGAGATATTGAAGAACCATATCACCTTGAACAACATCCATCCGACCACCCTCCTGCAAATGGGTGAATGGGAACGGGAGCGGTTGAAGAAACATTCCGAGGAAATAGACTCCACTTCTTCCTATCGGGCTTCAATGTACTACCAAAAGTACCTGACGGACTTTCTTACGTCCATCGGTAAAAAGGACATTCCTCTTGAAGAAGTGACGGAGGATTTCGGTAAGTCCTACAAAGCCCACTTGAAGAAATGCAAGAACTTCAGGGTTTCCCAGACCAACCATTGTCTGCGTTGGCTGAACCGACTGTTGTACCTTGCAGTCGATAAGGAGATTCTCCGTGTAAATCCCTGTGAGGACTTGGAGTATGAGACAAAGCCGGAAGCAAGACATAGGTACATCAGCCGTGAGGAGTTCAAGAAGATACTTTCCACGCCGATGTATGACAAGCGGATGGAATTGGCAAGACGGGCTTTCATCTTCTCGACCCTGACCGGGCTGGCGTATGCGGACATACAATTGCTGCATCCGCACCATATCGGAACGAATGCGGAGGGCAGACGCTACATCCGCATTAACCGAAAAAAGACAAAGGTGGAGGCGTTCATTCCCCTGCATCCCATAGCGGAGCGGATATTGTCGCTGTACAACACGACCGATGACGAGAAGCCCGTGTTTCCTCTTCCCAACCGTGATGCCCTATGGTTTGAGGTTCACGAGTTGGGAGTAACCATAGGGAAAGAGGAAAACTTGACCTATCATCAAAGCCGGCACAGCTTCGGAACTTTCCTGATTTCAGCGGATATACCGATTGAGAGTATCGCCAAGATGATGGGACACTCCAATATCAGGACGACACAGGGATATGCACGGATAACCGATGATAAAATCTCCAAGGACATGGACAAACTGATGGAACGGAGAAAGGAAGTATCGGCTGGCGAAAAGACAAACAGCATAGATAATCAATATCCAATCAACTCATTATGAACATGGGAATCATAACAATCAGCGAAATGGGTGCTGTCATTATGCCGACCGCACCTGTATGGATGACCAAGTTTGAGATTGCCGACCTGTTCGGTGTGTTCTCATGTGATGTCCACAAGGCGATTCATTCCATCTATAAGAACAAGGAACTGAATGAAGCCGATACAATGCGATATATCAGACAACTGGACGGTATCAGTTATGACGTTTACAACCTTGAAATGGTCATAGCCGTTGCATTCAGAATATGCAGTAAAGAAAGTATCCTGCTCAGACGGTTTGTAATAAGTGAAATCTGCGCCATCAAGAGAGAGGCTCCGATTACATTACTTGTTTCCTATGGCAGAGGCAATAACCTATGGTATAGTTGAAGACTATTCCGTCAGTCACTCGTTCCCGATCCACAGATGCAAAGGTAGCGTATGGCTTTGACGGCAGAGGCAAGGTCAGGCGGTGATGCCGTTTCAGGCAGAATCTTCCTCAAACCTGTTTGAGTGTATTCAGCCTGAAAACCTTGTCACTGCCTGCCATACGCTTGAAGAGCATCCGGCAACGGAAACAAGCGACTGACGGAAAAATCAGGAGATAGAAAGGAACGGCTTACAGACGAAGTGGAATATTGATGCTTCATCCGTAAGCCGTTCCTTTTTTATTGTACCATTGCTGTCGCAAACATAGGGCAGACGGCAAACTGCGCTCTTTCAAGAAAATCAGATAGCCGTCTGTCGGTAGGCGGTACGGTAGCTGTCAGTCAGCATCCTTTCGATGTCGGACTCTCGGTAGAGGATTTTGCCGCCCAACTGAATGTAGGCTATCCGCCCTTCGTTGCGGTAATCCTGAAGTGTTCGGCGGCTCACTTTCAACCGTGCCGACACCTCCTTGTCCGTGAAGAAACGCTCCCCGTTCAGTGTCGGGCGGTAGCTGGCAGTCAGATGCTCTACGTTGTCCAGCAGACGGTCAAGACTGCCCATGAAGTGGATTATCCACTCGTTGTCTTTGTTAATCAGTTCGTTCATTGCTGGGATTTAGTGGAATTATTGTTGTTACTCTATTCGGTTATCAGATTGTCCTGCCTTTGAACCTTGCTTCTTTTCTCCTGTCCTCCACGATAGAGACGATACGTTTCACATCTTCGGGACGGTAGTAGGTCTTGTGGTTTATCTGCGAGTAAGCCAATGTGCCGTTATCACGAAGCGTCTGCAATGTTCGTGGGCTGATGTTGAGCATCCGGCACACGTCCTGATTGTCCATCCACTCGCTCATTCTCTTTTCCCCGTGCCGATGGCAGATGGCATCCATACGGCGGACGAAGCGGTCGAACTTGGCGACCATCGCCTCAAAGGTCTTTCTTTCGATTGATACGATTTCCATATTGTCTTTCTTTTAGTTGGTATTGTTTCTTTTGCCGCAAAGGAATATATAATCTGCTGCTCTGCAATGGATTTGCCGAAAGTGGCAGCGTGTTGCGCCGATACGGTAGCCATTGTCCGTGGGTATCATACAGAAACGGTTCTTTTCGCATGAATGCTGTTCAAACAGAAAGGCTGACTATTTCACAATCCGCTTATTTAATAGTTCTCTATATAGTTGTGTGGTGAAACAAAGTTTTGGTCGTTTGGAGAGTGACAACATTACGTCATGAAATCATTAAATCAATGTATCATCAAATTGTCAGACAACCATTGTTTGATTTTCCTCAATACTCGTTTGGGCAGGTATTCAACAAATCCTTTTGATAAGTATTTGAATTTCTCTATTCTCATGTACTCAGATCTTTCATCTTTTGAATCATTGTTTGACTAAATAAGGAAATGATTGAACCTGCATTTCGATAAGTGGCTGCATATTGCGTCAATAGGTAGCCATTGTCCGGTTCAAACCACTGTCCGATACCGTGTTAAGGGCGTAACTTTGCACCCGAACAGTGAGGAATACCCGGATGAAGCGACTTGGAGTTTGAAAGGTGTTTTCCCAATCCGACAAACGGAGGATTTTTGTGTCCTCAAAGACACAGCAAGGTATGTTTTCAGTTACTCGGATGTTCCGGAGTAACTGAAAACCCTTGCACCGCCGTGGGCAGAATTATCCTCCGAAGTCGGATAATTTCAATCTTTCTTTATCAGAGATTAGACAGTGAACAAACCATAAAATTGAAAGAATAAGAAGCATGAAAAAGAAGAGTAAATACGGGAGAAGTCCCAAGCTGAATCCGAAGACGCACTGCGTGATGGTGCGCTTCGATGATGAGGAATGGAACAAGTTCCTCACGATGTACGAGGAATCACAGGTATATGCGAAAGCCGTCTTTCTCAAGGCGCACTTCTTCGGGCAGAAGTTCAAGGTGTTAAAGGTGGACAAGGCGATGCTGGAATACTACACCAAGTTGTCGGACTTCCATGCCCAGTTCCGCTACATAGGCACGAACTACAATCAGGTTGTCAAGGAGCTACGCATCCACTTCTCGGAGAAGAAGGCGATGGCGTTGCTCTACAAGCTGGAGAAGTGTACCATCGACCTTGTGAAACTGAGCCGTGAGATTGTAGAGCTTTCAAGGGAGATGGAGAAATGTTACCAATCCAAATCCGACTGACATGGCATCGGTCAAGGTCAAGTTTCGCCCATCCACCATAGGCGGCAAGGAGGGCACAATCTACTATCAGGTGATTCATAACCGTGTGGTCAGGCAGATATATACCGACTATAAACTTTTCGCTTCGGAATGGCAGTCCCATTCCGAAGCGGTCATACTGTATCGTGTTCCGAATAAGCAAGAGCGGAACAACCATTTGCTTTCGATAAGCTCACGCATCAGATGGGATAAGGACAGGTTAAACAAGATTATACAGACCTTATCCCAATCCGGCACATTTGTGACGGATGATGTAGTCGTGCGCTTTCAGGACAACAGGCAGGAGCCATCGTTTAACAACTATATCCGCCAGCAGATTGCCAGATTGAAACGCTTGGGGAAGATACGCACCTCGGAAACCTATACGGCAGCACTCCGAAGTTTCAGCGGTTTTATGGATGACAAAGAGGTCTTGTTTGACCAGATTAACGCTGACCTGATAGCGGAATATGAGGCTTATCTAAAAGGCAGAGGCAACTCGCCCAATACCATCTCGTTCTATATGCGTATCCTGAAAGCGGTTTATAACCGTGCCACTGAAGACGGATTGACCGAACAACGGCATCCGTTCAGGTCTGTCTATACGGGAGTGGAGAAAACTTTGAAGCGAGCCATATCGCTTGGCGACCTTAAATGCATCAAAGGGCTGGATTTGTCGTTGAAGCCAAACCTTGACTTTGCCCGTGATATGTTCCTATTCTGTTTCTACACAAGGGGTATGTCGTTCATTGATATGGCTTATCTGAGGAAGAAGGACTTGCAGAACGGCATTCTTTCCTACCGCAGACGCAAAACCGGGCAGCAGTTGTTCATCAAATGGGAAAGATGTATGCAGGAGATTGTTGACAAATATCCCGTAAACGAAACCGAATACCTTTTGCCAATCATCACAAAAAGAGGTGAAGATTATCGAAAACAATACGCCAACAAGCTTCATCGGGTGAACCATTTGCTGAAGAAAATCGGAAAACAGCTGGACTTGCCGATACCTTTGACGATGTATGTCGGGCGGCATTCGTGGGCAAGTATTGCGAAAAGCCGCAATGTGCCTATCTCTGTCATTAGCGAGGGAATGGGGCATGATTCGGAGAACACCACGCAAATCTATCTTGCTTCGCTGGATACCTCAGTGGTGGATAAAGCCAATAAAAAAATACTGGATTTGCTGTGAAGCCGTGAATGTTTTGCGAATCTGCCCAACGCTTGCCAAGAGACGGATATTATAATGCAAAATTACGCAAAATAATGATTCTTAAGTCATAAAACGCTGAAAATCTTACTTGTTGTCACGCTTTTTGTTTTGCGAGAAATACCAGATGTTTTGCGAAATCAGCTATAAAAAAGGAAAACACAACTCTATATCAACGATATAGGGTAACTCGTCCGTCTCTTGGCAAGAGATGGTAGTATAAATGGATATTTTAGACAATGATTAAACTTATAAAACATAACCCATATCGTACTTTAGGGGTGTTATCAAACACCCCTTTAAGGGAACGCATCGCCAACCAAAACAAGCTCAATGCTTTTGCTAAGATTGGTAAGTCGGTTATATTCCCTTATGATTTCGATGGAATTATAGAGAAAGTACCTCTAAGAACTCCAGAAAACATCGCAGCAGCTATCACAGCAATTAACCTTGACAGCTATCAACTGAAACACTCCTTATTTTGGTTTATAAATGCGTCTCCAATAGATGGAGTAGCATTGAAATACTTACAGTCTAAAGATATTATCAAGGCTAAAGAGTTATTCCAAAAGAGAGAGTCATTCTCGTCTTTAATCAATCTCGGAGTACTTGCGTTTATTGAGGGTAATTTTGCAGAAGGTTATGCAAATATTTCAAAGGTGATTCATAACGAATCTTATAGAGTCGATTTGCTTGAAACACTTGGCCTGCAAAATATTACCTTGTCAGAAAATGAGATAGCGGAAATGTTCATTGCCGACTTACTCACGGAGATACCGGCTACAAAATTATTATCAGTTGTAAACAATTCTTCGGACAAAGCGATTATCAGCGAAAAAGCAGTTAATGAACCTATCGCAGAGATTAATGCTGCAATATCTGCCGCCAAGTCAGTAAATTCCAAAGATGCCAATGCAAATCTCACCGCAGGAACGGTGTTGATGAATTCAACAAAAACAGCACTCAAACAAGTGAGAGATATTGTTGGTGTAACTAGTACGAAATATCAGATGGTAGCAGATAATCTTGCCAAACAAATACTCCAGTGTGGTATCAACTACTACAATAATGCCTCTGATGATGGTGTAGAAAGCCCTCGAAAAGCAATGCCCCTTCAAGCATATGCCTTACAAATTGCAATAGGACAGCTCACCAAGGATAGATGTCAAGAGAACTATGATATTTTGAAAAAGGCAGTTGATGATATGCCTCCAGCAGAAGTTGCCATAGAAACCCGTAAAGTCAAAGAGGAACTTCGCCGTTTTTGCCAGCAACCTGATAAAATTTCACATTCAATAACGCTGCTTAATAACACCAAACCACTGCTTCAGACAATAAAGGCTAAAATTGGTACGGCCAATACGTTCTATCTGTCGCTTTCTACTCAGGTTGTAGGAAATGCTTTATACAATCTCATCGAAGAGGTAAACACGGCACAAAATTATTTTAGCGCTGTAGTAAAGGTTATAAAAGAAAGTGGAATAGAACCAAAACTATTAAATTATTTAGATGATGAGCATTCACCAACGAAAATTATAGATAGTAAGGTAAAACCAGTTCTACGTGAAGCATGGAAAGCAACTACAATTATGGATGGATTTGACATGGAGACTGATTTCCGCACAAAGCGATATATTCCCAATAGAAGTTCACTCAAAGAAATGTGCGAAACTCTTCATATCTCCACGTCTTCTTCGAGTTACCAGTCTTCCTCTCGTGCATCCACAACCACCACGAGGACAACAACGCCGCCACGTACTACGCCCCCATCTTCTTCAACGTCATCATCTGATGATGAACTACCAGTAGGGTGCTGGGTGGTTATTATAATAGCAATCATAATATTTTTAGCAAACGTTTTAGGATGACAAAAATTACTACATTATTATTTGCGCTCACAGTTCAAGTTGCCGTAAGTGCAAATGCTAACGATTCGCTTCGTCATTGCTATCAGCAATTGGACATTGCGAATTCAGGTATTCAAACTCTCAAAACGGAGAATCGTGAGCTTAAAGCTAAAATCAGGACTTTGAATAAAACAATTGATACTCAAAAGACTGAAACAGACTCTCTCAAAGGTGAACTGACCGCAGCAAAAAATGACATCACAGCTCTTGCTGATAGTCTTAATGTCAACATCTCAAACACTCGTTCTGAACTTCAAGCAAGTTCAAACACTCTCAATCAAACGATTCGCGAAAAATCACAAACTGGTCTATGGATTATCATTGTGATTGCACTGATTTTCATTATACTGGCATTCATATTTGGAAAAGCAATAGCGAAACGTAAAAACGAGGTGGAAAGTCTATCTGCCAAGGCCGACAAACTCAACGAGGAAATAGTCTACAGACTGTCTACAGAAATGAATGACATACAAGTTATTTCTAAACAAATTGGGGCACTTGTATCTGCACCGGGAGTTAATACCGAAAGTGAACAGAAGTTGATTACCACTCTTGCTGACCGTATCACTTTTATGGAGATGACACTATACAAAATGGATAACTCTGTAAGAGGTCATAAACAGCTTTCCAAGTCAATCAAGCAAATGAAAGACAATCTGCTTGTCAATGGATATGAGCTTGTAGATATGCTTGGTAAAGACTATCATGAGGGTATGAAGGTTACAGCAAATTTTGTTGAAGATGAGGAACTACCAGAAGGCAAGCAAATAATCACGGGCATCATCAAGCCTCAAATCAATTACGAAGGCAAGATGATTCAATCAGCTCAAATCACAGTAAGTCAAAACATTTAAAAATATATTCAACATGGCTCAAGCTAAAATGAAATTCGGGATTGACCTTGGTACAACCAATTCCGCAATTTGTAAAATGGAGAGTGGCGAGCCTGTCATTAAAAAGACAGACACGTTGAAAGACACTTTGCCATCGTGCGTATCTTTTACCAAAAAGAAAATTGCAAAAGTAGGAGATAGTGCCTATAACGACCTCCGCCAAGACAAATCACGTGCCACGAAAAAATGGTCTAATGACCGCGAAAACGTATTCATTGAGTTTAAACGAAATATGGGTACGGACAAATCGTATGAGAGTTCTAATATGGGAGAAACTTTTTCTCCGGAGCAACTTTCTGCCGAAGTTTTGAAGGCTCTCAAATCGTTTATCGGTGATGAAAATATTACATCCGCTGTTATCACAATCCCTGCCAAATTTAAAGCAGACCAAATCGCAGCTACTAAACGTGCTGCTCAAAAGGCTGGTATTGAACATTGCGAACTTCTCCAAGAGCCGATTGCCGCATCTATGGCGTATGGTCTGAGCGCATCCAACAAAAATGGTCAATGGCTTGTGTTCGATTTTGGAGGCGGCACATTTGATGTTGCACTTATCAAGGTAGAGGATGGCATCATGCAAGTTAAGGACACCGAAGGAGACAATTACCTCGGCGGCAAAAACCTTGACTATGCAATCGTTGATAGCATTATCATTCCTTACCTAAAAGAGAATTACTCTATCACAAACATTATGGAGAATGAAACCACAAGAAACATTCTTCGTGATGCCATGAAGTTCTATGCTGAACAAGCGAAAAATCAACTGTCATTCAAACCACAAGCTGACATAACCTCTCAACTTGATGAGTTTGGCGAAGATGATGAGGGGGAGGAAATAGAACTCGACATGGTTATCACTCAAGAGCAGCTTGCATCTGTACTCACACTCGTGTTTCAAAAGGCAATCGACATTACCAAGCAGCTTCTTAAACGTAATGGTTTGTCTGGAAGCGACCTTGACAAACTGATTCTTGTAGGTGGACCAACTTATTCTCCAGTTCTTCGTGAGATGCTACGCAAACAAGTCACGCCCGATGTTGATACCGACATTGACCCCATGACAGCTGTTGCAAAAGGGGCGGCACTGTTTGCTTCCGGTATAGATAGTGATGTCAAAGAAGAGTTAGCCATCGGTACTGTTGCACTCACACTTTCTTATGAAGCAAATTCGGTTCAACCAATCGAATTTGTAACCGTACAACTATCAAAAGAGGAATGTTCCGGTTATATTCCATCCAAACTGTTTGTAGAACTTGTACGTAGCGACAACGGTTGGTCAAGCGGAAAAGTCGAAATCAATGAGATAGGTGATGTCATAGAGTGTCAACTCATGGAAGGCAAAAATAATGCGTTTGCTGTCAACGCTTATGACGAAAAAGGGACAACTATCCCTTGCTTTCCTAAAGAGATAAATATCATGCAGGGTATTGTTGTCGGCAATGCTGTTTTGCCTTACAATATCTCAATTGAGGCTCACGATAGTGGTCTCGAAAAGAATGTGGTAAAGTCGGTAAAAGGTCTTGAAAAGAACCAGCAGCTTCCAGCTGTCGGTACACTCAATGGACTTAAGACTCGTAATCAATTGCGTCCCGGCATGACTGAGGACACTTTGGTGATACCCATCTATCAAAGTGAACACAACGCAGACGGCACATCTGCGATTCATAACGACCATGTCTTTGATGTAGTCATAACAGGCGATGAGATTGGACAAATAATCCCTGTTGGAAGTGATGTTGACATCACTATCAAGGTGAATCGTTCGCAAATGTTGAAACTAGAAGCATTCTTTCCCTTCAGTGGAGATACCGTGGAAAAAGATGTAAAAATCGAAGCTCGCTCGGTTATTACATCTCATGAACTGGAAAGGCTCAAAGACTCTGCGAACTTAAAACTCCATGCCCTTAAATCTTCTTCTGCAATTAAGGATTCTGAGACAGCAGAAGCAGAAAAACTCATCAATGAGGTTAACGACCGTTTCGACGGTGAAAAAAGCTCCGAAGATGGTAGGATGCATCTTCAGGCTGACATTCGCCGTGCTTTCCTGAAAATGGAAGAAGTCGAGCAAGGGCATGAATGGGATTCCATTGAAGCTGAAATCAGGGAAGAATTCGACCGCCTTGAAAAAGGGAATAATGAGCTTGGCAACAAATATGACCAACAGGTAGCCGCTGTTCGTTCACAGGTCGATTCCGTTATCCGTTCAAAGGATGTTCGTCAAGGACGAATAGTTCTTGATGATATTAACAGCTTGTTTGTTGCAGTGACACTCATCTATCAGTTAATGGGTTTCATTGACTTCCACCTTCGTAACTTTAATACCATACAATGGAAAGATGCGACCAGAGCACGTCAACTTCTGCAACAAGGTAAGGAAATTGCTAATACCAATCCGTCCGAAAGTTCACTTCATCCCATCGTACGTTCGGTCATAGATTTGATGATTGAACCACCAACAAGTGGTCCCGGCGTTAGCTTCTAAAGTGTATGGAAAAGATATGGAAAACGGAGCAACTTGAGAAAATAGCTGCTAATACATCAATATTTAAGCACATTCCCGCAAAAATCGGGAATGTGCTATACTGCGATACCAATCAGCCTGAAACCGTAAAGTTAAGTGACAAGGAATCTAAAAAAAGAAAGGTTATTGCTATTTCAATTTGTAGCATAATTTTATTATTGTATTGGTCTTTTTTTTATGAGCACTATATATGGGGAGCTATAATTACAGTGATAGCTCTGTTGGTTACTATTGGAGTTTGTGATACCACTTTTTCGGGTACAGATTACTTTGTAGGTAATAAAGGATTTGCTACCGTATCGTTTGTAGATTCAAGAGACAACATTACATCTTCCAATGTTTATCTTTTCAAGGACATGGAGTATCTCTTTACTGGCGAAACCATCGTAAAAACGAATTATACCTATAGTAATACTCAATATTACTTTTCAATATTCGGTAAAGAAGATAAGGAGACCCATCAATTCAACAGAATATTTTTTGCCGAGGGTTCTTATGATGATAAACATCCAAAAGACCCAATGAATCCTAATGGTGCAAATGAAGAATACAGTATGATGAAAATGGTAGAAAAGGTATGGACAACCCACTTCGTACTTGAACATTCCCAAGATGGGAAGGTCAAATTCGGTATTCTCAATGAAGAAACTTTATACTCTGATGCGTTATCTATTTCTCGTAATGAAGTAGATGTGTATGGGACAATATATAATCCTTCAAATACCAAAAATATCTATACATCTAATGGAAACTTGGTCATTGAACACATTAATCATTCGAAGAAATTTTTCGGCTTTATTGAAAAAGGAAATATTAGCAGTATTCCGTTGTCCTCATTAGGGAATCGTCAGGCATTTTTGATTTTTTTTGACAGGCTTTATAGAGGATAGTATGTTTACACTTGCGAAGAGACAACAATTAGGTAACTACATAATCACCTTTCAAGTCAAAGAAGGTGATTATGCAGAAACCTATCGCGTGAAAGACGCTGATGGGAAAAATCGCTTTCTCAAACTCATCAACTGCGCCAAACTACATCGTACTCAATTTGATGCAAACGGTAATATATTGGAGGTGCAGATTGCAAAGACACTTAATCATCCTAATGTCGTCAGATACCACGATAACGGTGAGGTCGTTTTAGATGGTCGCAAATTTGCTTATATCGTATTCGATTATATCAGTGGTGAAACGGCTTCACAGTACATTGCTCGTGAAGGGAGTCTTAGTGTATATGATGCAAAGACTATCGTATTAGGCATCCTTAATGGCATTAAATTCCTTCATACGCAACAAGAGCCGATTATGCACAACGATTTGACTATCCAAAACGTCATGCTGGATATGTCGAAAGGTACTAACGTACCTCGCATTATTGACTTCGGCTATGCTCGTTACCTATCACAAGGTTCTTCTTCCTTTAATAAAAACGGGTTATCTCCTTTTTATTTGGCACCCGAAGCATTGAATGGTGTGTTTTCGGTAAAGTCAGACATCTTCTCAAGCGGTGCGATACTTTATAATCTTATATTTGGTATACCACCATATTTTGTTGACTTGTCAGATTGCAAGAATGATGCTACTGCTCAACGCGAAAAGATTGATGCTCAAAGAGAATTGCCGCTTCATATTCCCGATAACGATAAATTTGAGCTTGATGAACAAATTATGAATATAATGCGGAAAGCCCTTGCATCTGACATTGAGGAGAGATTTGAATCGGCAGATGAGTTTATTCGGGCTTTGAATGGCGATATAAAAATCGCTCGTATTGACAATCAAAAGAAAGCCAAAAGTGGGAAGACTCCTACAAAGAAAGTTTCGTATTCAGTGCCAAAAGGGAAAGGCTTTTCCGCCATTGCTGGGATGGAAGAACTGAAAGAGCAAATGCGCGTAGAAGTGATAGACGCTCTTAATTCGCCAGAGGAGTATGCGAAATATGGCTTGACAATTCCTAATGGGATGCTTTTATACGGTCCTCCCGGATGTGGTAAAACCTTTTTTGCAAAGCATTTTGCTGAAGAAGTCGGTTTTAATTTCATGCTAATCAAGCCAAGTTCTCTCAAAAGCCGCTTCGTAAATGCGACTCAGGAGAATATTGCTCAGATGTTCAAAGATGCTGAAGAAAATGCACCTACCATCATTTTCATTGATGAAATGAATGAATTGGTACCTAACCGTGACAGCGATGTACACGAGATGGCACGTAGTGCTGTCAATGAAATGCTTGCTCAAATGGATAGAACAGGAGAACGTGGTGTATTTATTATTGGGGCAACTAATTATCCAGATATGATCGACCCTGCGATACTTAGGGCTGGTCGTCTTGATAAAAAATATTATATTGGCACTCCTGATTTCAAGGCTCGTTCCTTAATGTTTGAACTTTACCTGAAATCAAGACCGTATGATTTCGGTTTAGATTATGAAAAGCTTGCCCAACTGACAGAAAATTATGTTTCTGCAGACTTGGAAATGATAGTCAATGACGCTTCACGAATAGCTCTGCGACAAAAATCAAGAATTACAATGGTTATTCTTGAAGATGTTATTAGTAAAACCAAACCGTCATTGACAAAATCCGAACTTGACAAATATTTAAGGATAAAAGCGGCAATGGCTGGTGAACAAATACAACAATCACGCCGAAGAATCGGTTTCTAAATAAAAATGCTACGAATATGAAAACAAATGAATTATATCTCAAAACATTGTTCTGTTGCTGTGCTTGTGATGGAGAAATCGCACAAAAAGAAGTGGATATGATTAAAGAATTAACCGAAAATAGTACCCTTTTTCAGGAGATTCAAGTAGAATACTCAATTAATGAGTATGTCAATCAGATTAATAGTCAAGGAAAAGCCTTTTTGAAAGATTACCTTAGTGAACTTTCAAATACAGTTCTTTCCGATGATGAACAAATCACACTAATTAACCTTGCCATAAAAATGATAGAAGCAGATAAGCAAGTCCTTTATTCAGAGGTTAAATTTTTCAAGAAAATCCGAAGCCGAATAACTGTAAGCGATGAACAGATTCTATTAAAATTATCTGGCATAGAAGATTATTTACAACCTGACATTTGCGCTGAAAATAAAGATTTCGAAGATGTTGGAGGATTTAAACAAATATCTTTCTAATAATATGGGTGAATGTAAACCATTGATTCAAGTCCAGACTTGCGCAACAAAAAGAGTTGATAGGGAAATTCATCATTCCGTGGTAGGGAGATGTAGAGGGCGGAACTGAAATCACGCAGATATTACAGCCCATACCTCTATTCTCGAAAATCAAGTAAAATAACCGGGGCAAGAAGAAACAGACTGTCATTGCAAAACTGAAAGCATTCTTCGATAGGTTCTTTGATATTTCGAGAGGAACATTCAATGTTGTGAACTGAATATTCCGTCTAATGCTGCATTGTTCAAAATCATAAACGGGTAAAAAATAGAAAGATACATGTGGAATTTTCTGTCTTTTTTGTAACTTTGCAAAAAAGACAAATTATGAATACCTCATTTTGGGAGTCAAATTTATTTCAAACGCTCGTGCTGATTGTTACCATTGGGGCAACAATCGGTATCGCATTATGGCAGTTTTATGCCCATAAGCGAAAGGAATTGAGAAACGCAGTGTCAATCTTGTTGCTTCAGATAAATGACATTGAGAAAAACATTGAGTATATATTATCTGAAGGGCTTATAAACGGCTACATCCAAGAAGTGCCGATTCATTACTCTACTATAATTTTTGAAGAAAATCAGTGGAATAAATACGCTCACAGTGTTGTCGGGCACATATCTCAGGAGGCATTTGAAAAAATTGATACCTTTTTTAAGGTTGCCCAAAGAATACGTGAACAACAGATTTATATCAAACAAAAAATACAATTGTCAACAGAAAATAAAGCCTATTATTACTATAGTGCTGTGTATAACCAGATAGTTATTACAGGTCAACCGCTACAAAACATTCAATCAATTGTCGACAGGTTCAATGAGTCGATAGTGCCATCGTATATTCAGAAAGAATTGGCTTTGGGATTGGAGAAGACCTTGAAGCAATATCATAAATTGTCAGATGGTATCGCTTATACGGAATTAGTCAAACTAAAGCAATGATATATTGAAAATATTTGCTAACTTTGTAATTAGGAAAAGCGTTCTTTTGAATTACTGCAAAACGAGGTGAAATACAGAATTTTGCTGGTTTCTAAATCGTTACCTATTAAGCTGCGAAAAATTGCAAGTACTTGAATTTTAACAAGAAAGAAAATTCGCCATGTCTTGCAGTGTGAAAGGTTATGTGCCGTGAGATACCGCACTGTTTGGTAATACGACGCAAGGAGCAATTGATACTGCTAAGTTTCGGCATGTCAAATGCAAGTGGTGACGGAGCTGTTCCGCGATACTTTTCCAGAAGACGCAAAGCTGCGGGGAGAAATTTGATCGTATACTCTCCACCCGTTTTGCAGCGGTTACCGTGTATCCACAGGTGCCCCTCCGAGTCCGGTATGATTTGTTCACAGGTCAGATAGCGCATGTCTTTGTAGCAGATTCCCGTAAAACAGGAAAAAAGAAACAGGTCGCGGTGGTATTCGTGTTTGGCACTCTTCAATCGTGTCGTCTGAAAAAGCCGTAGCTCCTTCTCGCTGAGAAAAGTTCTCGGTTCCTTCGGAGCGGAATAACTGTAGAAAGCGAACGGATTACGCGGCATAAGACCGTTGTTGAACGAAATTTTCACCACGTTATTCAAACAATCTATGTAGCGGCATGCGCTGCCCGCCTTCAAATGGCAGACAGTTTTCAAATAGACGTGGTATTGCTCGATGAACGACTGTTCCAATTCGAGCAGCGGAATATCGTGGAGGTTGTACTCGTGTTTCAGAAAGGCCCGGAGATGACCCAGCACCGCCCGATAGCATCACCAGGTACTTTCCGAGCGATCTACGCCGATACGTTTGAAAAGATCATTCGTGTAATGTTCGAAAACATTCACAAGAGTCCGGTATCGTTCGCCCATACCCAGCCAGGCATTCTTGACCTTTTCAGCCGTGACGTAGGCATCGTGATCGCAAATCGACCGATAATGTTTGCCGATCTGAATGCGGATATTGTCCGGATGACGGTTGATGCGTTCCGACTCGACGCATTAGCCTTCGACCCATCCCTCCTTTAACGAACCTTCCCCAGTTGTTCCGGAACGTTGATTTCGGCACTGAACTGAGAAATCGTGCTGTTGATCGTGCTGCGGCCCATAACCGGATAGACTGCACGCGGGGGGTTCTTTGTTCGTTTGAGGTAGAACAAGACCTTGAAAGTACTGCGCATAAACTCTGCTTTTTTAAGGTGGACAAAAATAATTTTGGCAGAGTCGTCCGACAAGATGAATATAAACGTAATAGACTGTAAATAACCGTTGTATGTAACCGCAGGCATCCCAAAACAAGGTAATGATTTGGAAACGCAACTCTCGGTTATTTATGCAGAATGATTCACATTCTCTCGATATTTCAATACCGATATGATGAATAACAATCTGAATATCAGTTATTATACTTTGATTTGCTTTTTATAGATAGCCGTTGTACTTTTGTGTCAAAATAAATCGAAACCATGCAACGAATCATATCCCCCTCGATGCTGTCGGCCGATTTCGGCCACCTGGAGCGCGATACGCAGATGATCGACCGAAGCGCCGCCGAATGGGTGCATATCGACGTCATGGACGGCGTATTCGTCCCCAACATCTCGTTCGGATTCCCGGTGATGAAGGCCATCCGCAAGGCCACGTCTAAACTGCTGGACGTGCATCTGATGATCGTCGAACCCGAAAAATACGTCACCCGCTTCGCCGAGGCAGGCGCCGGAATCGTCACCTTCCACTACGAGGCCACGCTCGACCCCAAAGGGTGCATCGACCTGATCCACCGCGCAGGCGCCAAAGCGGGCATTTCGATCAAGCCCGCCACGTCTGTCGAGGTGCTGCGCGACATCGTACCCCTGATCGACCTGGTGCTCGTCATGAGCGTCGAGCCGGGTTTCGGCGGACAGTCTTTCATGCCCGACTCGCTGGAGAAAATCCGGGAGCTGCGTGCCATGATCGACGAAACGGAATCCACCGCTGTGATCGAAGTCGATGGCGGCATCTCTGCCCATAACTCGCGCCTGCTCTTCGACGCCGGAGCCGACGCCCTGGTCGCCGGCAGCGCCGTCTTCGGCGCCCCGGACCCGCAGGCGGAGATCGAGAGAATGTTGCAGAGCTAACCTCCGACTCCTTTCACCCAAGCACCTACTTCCGGTAAGCCGGGCGTTCCGCACGCACGGAAAATCGCAGAAAACGAAACCATGATCTCTTTAGACAATCTCACCGTCAGCTACGGCGGCTGGACGCTTTTCGACAACATATCCCTGCTCATCAACCCCAAGGACCGCATCGGCCTGGTCGGTAAGAACGGCGCCGGCAAAACGACTCTGCTGCGTCTGATCGTGGGCGAACAGCAGCCCACCTCGGGTTCGATCTCCTACAACGGCGAATGCACGATCGGCTACCTTCCGCAGCAGATGCGTGTAGCGGACACTACGACACTCGTCGAAGAGACGGCCAAAGCCTTCGACGAAGTGCTGAAACTCGAAGCCGAAATCGCCCGCCTCACCCGCGAAATCGCCGAGCGCACCGACTACGAATCGTCCGACTACGAATCGCTGCTCCACCGGCTGAACGAAGCGACCGACCATTATCACATTCTGGGCGGCGATACCCGCGAAGCGGACATCGAGAAGACGCTGCTCGGTCTGGGATTCAAGCGCAGCGACTTCCAGCGTGCCACGAGCGAATTTTCAGGCGGCTGGCGCATGCGCATCGAGCTGGCGAAACTGCTGCTGCGCCGGCCTTCGATCTTCCTGCTCGACGAGCCGACCAATCACCTGGACATCGAGTCGATCCAGTGGCTCGAGGATTACCTGAAAAACTACAACGGCGCGGTGCTGCTCATCTCGCACGACCGCGCCTTTCTGGATAACGTGACCACCCGCACGGTGGAGATCTCGCTGGGCAAAGCCTACGACTACAAAGTACCCTACTCCCGATACGTCGTGCTGCGTGCCGAACGGCGGGCGCAGCAGATGGCCGCTTACGAAAACCAGCAGCGGATGATCGAAAAGACCGAGGAGTTCATCGAGAAATTCCGCTACAAGCCGACCAAATCGAACCAGGTGCAGTCGCGCATCAAGCAACTCGACCGTCTGGAGCGTATCGAGGTCGAGGAGGAGGATCTTGCCACGCTCAACATCAAGTTCCCGCCCGCCCCGCGTTCGGGACAGATCGTCGCAGAGATCAAGGAGGCCGGGATGTCGTTCGGCTCCAAACATGTCTTCAGCGGAGCGAACTTCACCATCGAACGGGGCGACAAGATCGCCCTGGTAGGCCGCAACGGAGAAGGCAAGACCACGCTGGCCCGGATGATCGTGGGACAACTCACGCCCACCGAAGGTTCGATCCGCGTGGGAGCCAACGTAAACATCGGCTATTACGCACAGAATCAGGAAGACCTGATGAACGGCGATTTCACGGTTTACGACACGCTCGACCGCGTAGCCGTCGGCGACGTGCGCACACGTCTGCGGGACATTCTCGGCGCCTTCCTGTTCCGGGGCGAGGACATCGACAAGAAGGTCAAGGTACTCTCCGGCGGCGAACGCGCACGACTGGCGATGGCCCGTCTGATGCTGGAGCCTTACAACCTGCTGATCCTCGACGAGCCGACCAACCACATGGATATGCGTTCGAAAGATATTCTCAAGAACGCCATCATGAAATACGACGGTACGGTGATCGTCGTCTCCCACGACCGCGAGTTTCTCGACGGCATGGTTTCCAAGGTTTACGAATTCCGGAACGGCGGCGTACGCGAATACCTCGGCGGCATCTACTACTTCCTCGAAAAACGCAAACTGGAATCCTTGCAGGAGGTGGAGCGTAAGGACGCTCCCGCGAAAGAGGCGGCGCCGAAAGCCAGCTCTTCGGGCAAGCTGACCTACGAACAGAAGAAAGAGCAGGAAAAACTCCTGCGCAAGCTCCGCAAGGCGGTCGAAACGATCGAAGCGTCGCTGGCCGATCTGGAGAAGAAGATCGCGGATTACGACCGCAAATTCGCCGAAGCGACCCAATACAACGAAGCCGACTACAAGGCTTACAACGAGTTGAAAGCCGAATACGACCACCAGATGCACGAATGGGAGAAGGCGTCGTACGAACTGGAAATCACCGAAGGAGAGTAACGATCGGAGCCGGAAGAAAGCCAACAGCACCATGAAAGCACTTATCCTCAACGGATCGCCCCGTCCGCAGGGAGTTGTCGTCCAGGCGCTCCGCCCGCCCGCCGACACCTTGCGGCAGGCCGGAGCCGACATCGAATGGATCGACGCTTACCGGATGGAATTCCGTCCCTGCACGGGCTGTATGCAGTGCCGCACGACGAACATCTGTCCGCTGCCCCGCGATGCGGCCCATGCCGTCGGCGAACAGATCCGGCAGGCCGATCTGCTCGTGGTGGGGACTCCGACCTACTGGGGCGGTATGTCGGCCCGGCTGAAGATGCTCTTCGAACGG
>ENA-OPAH01001026-OPAH01001026.1-human-gut-metagenome-genome-assembly--contig:-NODE-1026-length-19476-cov-2.717059_pt1 | contig 19476 bp, 17 predicted proteins | sample MGYA00241050_ERZ501416 | MGnify/ENA primary metagenome ERZ501416 (study PRJEB25962, sample SAMEA2042632) | human gut metagenome | biome: human gut; feature: human-associated habitat; material: faeces... | reverse complement strand
ATCATACCTTCAATATTCATTGTCTTTGTCATTTTATTATCCTCTTTTCTTTTATTATTAATATCCTGTGATGTAATATTATTCACAGGGCTATTATCAGTATTGTCTGTTGTCTTAACAATAAGACCCTTTCTGGCAGCTCTCTTTTTGTATACCTCATCTCTTGCTGTGTCATATATCTTTACAAGATTAAGCCTTAAAGCATTAGTCACAACACAGAAGCTTGAAAGGCTCATCGCCGCCGCACCAAACATAGGATTCATCTCCCAGCCAGTCAGATGTATCCACACACCTGCTGCAAGTGGAATTCCTATTATATTGTATATGAATGCCCAGAACAGGTTCTCGTGGATATTTCTTATCGTCCTGTGGCTGAGCCTGATAGCCGCCGCAACATCACTTAAGCAGTTCTTCATAATAACAACATCTGCTGCATCAATCGCCACGTCTGTTCCTGCACCAATCGCAATACCTATATCTGCTGATGTCAATGCTGGTGCATCATTAATTCCATCACCAACCATTATTACTTTGCCATACTTCTTAAGACGCTGTATTTCCTTTTCCTTACCGTCCGGAAGAACTCCTGCAATAACCTCATTAACACCTGCTATCTTTCCTATCGCATTGGCACTTCTTTCATTATCACCTGTTATCATTACAACATAAAGACCCATATCCTTTAATTCCTTTATGGCTTTAGGACTGTCCTCTTTTATTGTATCGGCAACAGCGATAATTCCTAAGAATTCTTTATCTGTTGCAAAGAACATAGGTGTCTTTCCATCGCCTGAAAGCTCGTAGGATTTTTTTATATATTCTTGTGGTATTGTTGCCTTTTTGCTTATATAATCTGCATTACCGCCGTATAAGCTGATTTTATCAGAAATATCTGCACTGTCCGCCTCAAATGCTTTAATATACTGTGCACTGGCTTCAAGCCCATTTCCTGCAACTGCATTTGATACATCTATTGATATAATATCTGAATAATCATTCTGCTTTGCTGTATAATCGTAATTCACAACAGCTTTAGCAAGTGGATGCTCACTTCTTGCCTCTAACAGCTTCGCTATTGATATAAGCTTGTCGTCAGTAATTCCATCTGCACTTACAACATCAGTAACTACCGGTTCACCAGCTGTTATTGTACCTGTCTTATCAAGGGCAGCAATCTGCATTTTACCAGTCTGTTCAAGTGAAATGGCTGTCTTAAACATTATACCATTCTTAGCACCAACACCATTACCAACCATAATAGCAACTGGCGTTGCTAGTCCAAGTGCACAAGGACAGCTTATAACAAGCACCGATATTCCTCTTGCAAGTGCAAATCCAGCACTCTGTCCGGCTAACAGCCACACTATAATAGTAACTGCTGCGATTCCTATTACTACAGGCACAAATACTCCTGATACCTTATCTGCTATCTTTGCAATAGGTGCTTTAGTTGCCGCCGCATCACTTACCATCTGTATAATTTTTGATAAAGTTGTATCCTCACCTACTCTTGTTGCAACACATTTTATATAACCTGATGTGTTAAGAGTTGCCGCTGATACACTGTCACCGACATTTTTATCGACCGGGATACTCTCTCCTGTGAGGGCTGACTCATTAACCGCACTCATACCCTCTATAATCTCACCATCAACAGGAATATTCTCTCCTGGTTTTACAACAAATGTATCCCCTTTGTGAACCTGTTCTACCGGAACAACCTGTTCATTACCATCAATAACTACTGTCGCTGTTGTCGCCGCAAGCTTCATAAGGCTTTTAAGTGCATCTGTTGTCTTTCCTTTTGAATGGGCCTCAAGCATTTTACCTATTGTTATAAGTGTAAGAATCATTGCCGCTGACTCAAAATAGAATTCGTGCATATAATGCATTACACCATCCATATCCATACGCACCTGTGCATCAGTCATCGCAAATAAGGCATATGTGCTGTATACAAATGCTGCACCAGAGCCAAGTGCTACAAGCGTATCCATATTAGGTGAGCCGTGAAGCATACTTTTAAAACCACTTATAAAAAATCTCTGGTTAATAACCATAATTATTATTGTAAGAAGCATCTGTATAAGTCCCATAGCTATATGGTTATTCTCAAGTACACCTGGAAGCGGCCAGCCCCACATCATATGTCCCATACTGAAATACATAAGTATAAGCAGAAATACAAGCGATGCCACAAGTCTTTTGGCAAGCTTAGGTGTTGTTGTATCTTTAAGCGATTCCTCAAGTCCTGCTATTGTTTGATTGCCTTCACTTTTACTACCTGAACTTTCTGAACCTCTTATGCTTGCACCATATCCTGCATCGGTTACTGCCTTTATTATCTGCTCGTCTGCGGCTGCACCCTCAACGCCCATTGAATTAGTGAGCAGACTGACTGAACAGCTAGTTACACCAGGAACCTTGGATACAGCTTTCTCAACTCTTGCCTGACACGCGGCACAGGTCATCCCTGTAACATTGTATTGTTTCAAAATGTATCATCTCCTCCCTTAATCTGTTAAGCACATTAATTATATTGTCTTAATATCTACTACCTTAAAATCTAATCTTTCTATAGTTCTTCTTATTAAATCATCATCAACAGGCTTATCAAGCTGTATTGCAGCTGTCTTTTTCTTTAAATTAACTTCACAGGCCGCTCCATCTATTCTGTTAATCTGATGTTCTATGCTGTTCTTGCAGTTATCGCAGTGCATACCCTCAATTGTTACAAGCTTAGTTGCAATTATGTCACCTGCAAGCACTTTCTTGTCCTCTTTCATTGTTCCACCGCTGCCACAGCAGCCGCCTTCTCCTTTGCCGTGCTTTATGCCGCTTTTTACTGCAAATATTACTATAATAACTAATACTACAATTATTATCGCTGTTCCCATATATACCTCTTTTCTTACTTCATAAACTTCTGCATTGTCATAATAAGTTCATCAACTACCTCATCATCACCATTCTTTATGTCATCAACTACGCAGGTCTTAATATGATTAGAAAGTAATGCTTTATCAAATGCAGTAAGCGCCGCGTTAGCGGCAAGTGCCTGATTAAGAATATCTATACAGTAGGCATCATTCTCAACCATACCGTATATTCCTCTTATCTGGCCTTCTATCCTTTTTAATCTGTTAAGAAGAAGCTTCTTCTCTGAATCACTTCTTTCTTTCATCTTGCTGCCACAACAGCATTGTTTATCTTCTGCCATTCAACCACTCCTTTCGCCTGCTATATTACTGTGTTAATATCATCATCTATAATATATACCCCCTGTGGGTATTTTGCAAGGATAATTTTTCTCATTTAAGGCATTTTAATTTTAAAATGAATTCTATCAGAATTCACTATTACACAAAAAATGTGTATCCGTCAGATAACTACCCAATTATAGCTGCCTGTAAGATACACACTTTACTTTTAATATTCTTTTTTCTGTTATTTTCCTGTACAAGGACTATTAAAGTCACAGTACAAAATTGCCTCTGCTATTCTGTTGTCCCTTTCCAGCCCGCGATATCACTGTCACTAAAAGCATAATCAAGAGGCCTTTTATATATTTGCTCATAAGCTGCCTTCTTCTGCTCATAATCTTTTTTCATCATATCAAAGCTGTTATCACGCTCATTCTTTTCCGGGTCTGGATATATAGGGTCTAATATGTGAAGAACATACTTAACTCTTTTAAATTCCTCTGTATCATCCTTATCCATATCTTTCATCTCAACAAAGCACGATATAATCGGAACATTAAACTTGGCTGCATAAAAGTATGCCCCCCTCTTTGGTGGACGAGGCTTTCTGTAATTAAACCACATTTCCTGCTCTGGATATATAAGAATATACTCTTTCTTATTAACAAGAAGGTTATTAAGTGTTCTATAAAAATGTCTTTCCATATAATCCTTATCTTTGCTGACTGGAATTTCATCTGCATATCTCATAAGAAAACCAAGAAAACCTTTCATTGCAAAGTTAGTATCCTGACTTACGATAAACATTCTGTATCTTCTTGCCTTCTTAATTCCATATCTTATAATCGTTGTATCAACAGGATTAAAATGATTACTTGTTATAATAGCTCCTGATTTAATATGTTTAATCTTCTCTGCACCTACAACCTTTGTATTAGCATTAACGCCAAAAGTTATAAAATCAACAATTCTTCTTGCAAGCCAGTTCCTGTAATGATATGGAATTTCATTACGCTGTTTTACATATTTGCCAAGAAGCTTTTTTCTTCTTGTACTGTCAAGTTCCGGATCGCCGATTTCTACTTTGTCATTAAACCTTCCGTTATCTGCCGCATTTTTAATATTAGCAACAACTTCCTTCTTGCTTCCACCTATTATCATAATCTTATCTTTTCTCCACTTTCAAGCACTTTTCTAAATGTTACTTCTGTATCTGCATTAGCTCCTGCTCTTCTGAAAAGATCAGCCATATGCTCTTTATCTTCTGCCTTCTGTTCATCTGAATAATTCTCTTTGCTCTTAACAATGTCTTCAAAATAAACAGAACGTTTAGCATAATCCCAGAAATAATTCTCGTACTGAATTCCGTCATAACACCAAGGCTTATCAAATAAATTATAATGAATTATCTTAGGTGATGGATTCTCAGGCTTGTTTCTGTTAGGCATTGCATCCCAGCAAGATTCAAGATATTCTATCTTACCATAGCACATAGAATTAAGATAATCCTGATCTGGTGCAATACAGTCAAAATGATACTTATTAAGAAGATATAAGAAATGCTCTGCAAGATGTACATTTCTAAGTTCCTTCATATTCATAAGAAGCATACCTGAATTAAAGTAATCACCAAGCTTTAAACCAAGAGATTCTGTCATATATCTTTGCAGTTCAGGAGCATCATTAACCGAACTATCTTTGCACACTCCTATAAGATTGCCGTGCATATCTGTATCATAAAGCTCTGATATATCGCCAGGAACAACTATATCACTGTCTATATATATAGCCTTATCATATTCCGGATACATATCTGGAATAAATATTCTGAAATATATTGTCATTGTGAAATAATCTGAACGAAGTCTGTTCTCAATTCTGTCTGTTATCATATCAAGGCTCTGCTTCATATACTTAAATTCCATCTCAAAATTAGGATGATCCTTAACCAGTTCAGCAAGATTATTTCTATTCTCCTCATTAAGCTCCTGGTAAACTACTATTATCTTGTAGTTTCTGTCCTTTGAAGCATTTTCAATAAGTGATATTAATGCAACATGCAGATATGGTGCATATGCATCATCAATTGTAAAAAATATTGGTATTATCTCATTCTTGTTAATCATATTAATTCTCCATTCCAATTATCTTTATTATTTTAATTATTTTAATATTTTTATTTACATATTTTAATTTCATTAATCTGTACAAATACTCATAAATAATAATTATATTTCATAGCTGCCAAGCTCTGCCAAAGCATTTTTGTATTTATTAAACAATACCTCGTATTCTTCTCTTGGGATTTTCAGCACCCCAAATACTTCTTCTGTCTGCCACGGCTTCACTGTTTCTGTCCTGACATAAGGAAAGAACTTAAAATGTGTTGTAAAATGCTGGAATACTGTATCACTGTGAAGTCTTCTCTGGTCGTTATATTTTCTTTCACATATTTTCTTGTTAACCGATAGCTTGTTAAGTGCCGACTGGTCTGGCATAAACATCTGCTTTGAAGTACACATTTCACGGCATTTCTTTAAAAGTCCTGTCTTCTTTAACTGTACCATATTCATAAGAAGCACTCCCGAGTTAAGATAATCTCTTTTAAAAATGTTCTTTCTAAAAAACCAGCTTCCGTAATAATCAAGAACTCCAGCTATCTCTACATTTTCCATATTCTGATAATAAAATTCTGTAAAATCTTTTCTGCATATTATATCAGTATCAAGATACACCAGCCTGTCTGGAAGCTCTGCTATCTCATCTGCAAATAATCTTAACATACAGCATGGCGTAAATCTTGTCGACATATTGGCAAGAGGCACTTCTTTATTGAATAAACCGGACGTATCAATAAATTTAATACGAAGCCTGTTATCATATTTCTTCGATAATTCTGTATTACAATAGTCAGAAAGTCTGCCATCTATCGGCTCATAATGCTTATCATTAACAGACATATTAAGCGTTAATACATATACATCAAGGTCTTCTTTGGTGTGTTCCAATAATGATATAACCGCTATAAGAAGCCCATTCTGTATATTCTTATCTCCACAAAACAATATATTCATATCTGTAATCCTGCAATGCTATTACATAACATTCTTTCTTTCATATCTTATATATTCATAATCGCTAAGATGACTTCGCGACTTCATAACTTCATATACCCTATCGTGAAGCATCTTCTGGTTATCCTTTATTCCTGCACCTGTGTCTGGATAAAACGGTCCATCAATATACACATTGACCTTTGGTCTTTTTATAATGTTCTTAAGAAAATGTCTATGCGTATATGTTGTCGTCATCACATACACCGGTTTATTAAGCTCCGCTGGAAAACGGAATGACGTCTTCTCAAATGGTCTTATCTGTGTATAATACGGCCAGACGTGTGCCTCAGGATATATAATAACAGGATGACCCTGCTCAATGTGCTTCTTATACGCTTCTGTAAACTTCTTATACTGGCTTATGGAATCCGGAACAGGAAGTGCACCAAGCTCTGGAAGTATCTTACCTATAACGGGTATTCCATAATTGGCCTGGCTTACTATTACATATACTCTCTTTCCTACACACGCAAGTGCTGGTATTACAACATCTCCTACAGGCTGTGTGTGATTGGCATATACAAAATAGCCATCTTTCTTACACTTCTTTAAAAGCTTTCTATTCTTGTAGCTTATATTAAAAAATAACTTACAGCATATGTAACCTATAACTATTGCCAATACATATATAACCATTGAAGCCATTTTAAATAATAAGCTGTTATTTATCCATTCGTAATTAGTCTTTAACTTAAAACTCTGATTGTGGCTTTTAACAACATCATCTGTGTATGAACTATAATATATAGTTCTGTCAGCCTTCATAATATTATCATCTCCAATCACTATCTGCTTTATAGAATAAGATATAAAGCAAAAAGCTACAATTTGTTGTATTGTACCCCTCTGCAACCTGTTTGTCAACAAAATGTAGAGTTAATACTCCAAAATGTAGCTTTAATATCTTTCAATATAGTTCTAATTATTATATTGCATTCTCTTATCACTATGTGATATAGCTTTCATTACTATATAATATGATTTTAATACTGTAATGCACTCATTATATTATATACAATTAAACAGCTATTCAATTACACATTTTCTTCAATCCATTCATATAAATCGCTGAATATATCCTCACGGTCTGTTTCACTGTGAAGTTCGTGTCTGTCATCTTCATAAAGATAAAGTTCAACATTATCCACATATTTAGTATACATTTTAAATGCCTTCTTTACACCCTTACCATAATCTCCTACCGGGTCTTCAAGTCCTGATGCAAATAATACAGGAAGCTTATCCGGTGTCTTTGCTATATTCTTCTTATCAATATCATATTTAATAACATTTAAAAATCCTATATACGCATTGGCTGTGAACTTATAAGAACACTTAGGGTCGCTTAGGTACTCATCAACTATCTTAGTATCCTTAGTAAGCCAGTCGTTAGCTGTCCTGTTGTCCTTAATTCTCTTATTATATGCACCGAACATAATCGTATTAAGGAGTTCACTTCTATATCTTTCTCCCCTTACAAGCTTCGCAATATGTGCAAGCTTAAGTCCGCTGTCAACAACTGCCTTAGGCTGGTTGCCTGTTCCTAAGAATATAACCCCGTCAAGCTCATCTCCATATATGCTGGCATATTTTCTTGACATATATGAACCCATACTATGACCGATAAGAACATATGGAAGGTCTGGATAATTCTTCTTCATTATAAGTGTAAGCCTGTGCATATCTTTAATTAAAAAGTCTGCACCATGATTACCCTTGGCAAAATATCCCAGATCTTCATCACTATTAACTGAATCTCCGTGTCCTAAATGATCATTACCTGCAACTACAAAGCCTTTGCCTGTAAAGTATTCTGCCATCTCTTCAAACCTTTCAATATGGTCTATCATTCCGTGTGCAATCTGTATTACACCTACAGGCTTCTTATACACGTCACTGTCCGGATACCATATAACCGCGTGGATATTACATATTCCGCTAGAAGACTTAAACTGTTTATCTTCTCGTTCCTTTGGCATATTTAAAACCTCCTTTTATCTGATATTTTTATTTAATATTGCAATTTCATATACTGACTTATACTATCAATATTATTATCTGCTATTAATAATTACCAAAGTGCTGCTCATAATGATTAATCCCTGTGGCTTCTGTCAACATATTCCCTCTTAGTAACAAGGCTCTTATATGCTGGACGGATAATCTTGTCAGTTGTAACAAGTTCTTCTATTCTGTGTGCACTCCAGCCAACAATTCTTGCTATTGCAAAAAGCGGTGTATAGAGTTCCTTTGGTATATCCAGCATATCGTATACAAATCCACTATAGAAATCAACATTAGGACTTACACCCTTGAATATCTTTCTCTCCTTGGCAATAAGCATTGGTGCAATCCTCTCTATATTATTGTACAATGCCATATCCTCAGCTCTTCCCTTTGCATTAGCAAGCTGCTCAACAAATCCCTTGAACACTCTTTCTCTTGGGTCTGATAATGAATATACTGCGTGACCCATACCATATATAAGACCTTTCTTATCAAATGCTTCTTTATTAAGAATTTTATCAAGATAATGCTCTATTTCCTCTTCATCGTGATAATCCTTAATATGTGCCCTTATATCTTCCATCATATTCATAACCATAAGATTAGCACCACCATGCTTTCTTCCCTTAAGTGATGACATAGCTGCTGCAATTGCTGAGTATGTATCTGAACCTGAGGAAGTAACAACTCTTGTTGTAAATGATGAATTATTACCACCACCATGTTCCATATGAAGAAGCAGTGCAATATCAAGTACATGTGTTTCCAGTGGTGTATATTTCATATCTGGTCTTAACATTCTTAAAAAATTCTCAGCAAGTGATAATTCCTTATCTGGTCTGTGGATATACATACTATCATCTCTCTCATAATGATTGTATGCGTGGTAACCATATACAGCAAGCATTGGAAATGTACTTATAAGCTGTATGCTCTGTCTTAATACATTTTCTATGCTAAGATCATCTTTCCTGTCATCGTAAGATGCAAGTGTAAGAATACTTCTTGTCATTGAGTTCATAATATCAGCTGAAGGTGCTTTCATAATTACAGCTATTAATGATAAATTATCACGTGTTGCACTTGCAGATAGATTGTATAAGGCAAGTGAAGTTGAACCTGTTTTTAATCCAGTAATTCCACCAAATAATAAAAGATATGCACTTTCCTCAAATATAAATCTCTTATCGCCAGCACCTTTTACAAGTTTAGTTACATCATAACCCCTATATAAAAGTTCTCCATCACAAGGTACTTTCTCTCCGTCTATTACATCAAATGCCCTTACACTTGATATATTAGTAAGTCCTGTAAGAACTCCCTGTCCATTTTCATCTCTAAGACCCTTCTTAACTCCGTAATCTGTATATAAAGCCTTTGGAATGCTGTCATTATCAATGCACATATCAGCCTGTTTCTTTGAATAATCATTAATATTCTCCATAGTTTTGTTCCACCTTTCCATCATATGCCTTCCTTTCCTATCAAACTAACATAAACCTGTGCTACGTCCAGCACATATACAACTTTAGTTACTCAAGTTCACCATTAACATTGTCATTCATCTGTCTTATGACTCTTCTAAATACCTGCAACTCCTCTTCTGAAACCCCCTCCGTAAGTATCTGCCTGCACTGTTCATATGCAACATTAACTTTATCTATGACCTTATAAGAAGCCTCTGTCAGCGTAATTCTCATTACCCTGCGGTCATCTTCGTCTTCTTTCATATTAATAAGCCCCTTTTCTAATAAATGTTCCAACGACTTAGAAATATGCGACTTTGATAAATGTATTCTGTGTATAATCTCTTTAGCTGTGTCGATATTCTCTTTGGTGATGAATTCAAGAATATCCAGTTCAACTGGTCTTAATCCATATTCTTCCATAATAGGTTCAACCCTTTTAGCAAGAAGCTTTCTAAGCTGCAACCCTGATGTAATTAAATCATAGGCATCCATTGTTAACCTTCCTTAAAATATTATGCAGTATTTAGTTCGTTAGGAAACTATTTCAAGTATAAATGCTAAGCTTTAATCTGTCAATAAAATATATCAAAAGAAAATATAAATTTTAAAAATTTTAAAAAAATTTAATAGAAGTATGAACATCTTTTTATATTTGTATGTTATAATCTGTCATATTTTGTCGATATATAATATAAAAGTAACATTTTGAAATAAGGTCCAAGGAGGGATTATTGCAGTAAATGGAGTTATTAGCAATTCAAAAGTGTACCCTGTCCAGACCATCAGTAATCTTAAAGGTATAGGACGCGATAATACAAGTGCTGAACATAAAAGCGGTGAAAAGCCTCATAGCCAGACAATGAATATGAAGATTGCTTTTGAAGCTTACAACAATGCACCTGCTGACTGCTATACTGTTACTTACAATAATAAGAGCCAGTTACAGTCATTTTATTATTGTCCTCACCACGAGTATACTTACTGATAGCGGACATACAAGAAAAGAGGCTGTCACATCAGGCATAATCCATACAATATATCTGTTAGTCATTACTTACAGTTTATATATTATATGAACAATATCTGATATGACAGCCTCTTTCCTTTTTCTATTTGCTTTACTTTATTTTTATTGATTAAATTCATTTACTATTTAGTAACACAGCATTTTCTTAAGTTCTTCTCTTTCGTCTTCTTTTACTCTTATTATAATGGCTTTCCTGCCAGCACTTCCTTATAATCCTTATAATTATCCTCCAGCAGCTTAGGTGTATCAAGCCCATATGGACAATGAGCACTGCACGCTCCGCAATGTATGCAATCCTCTATCTTCTTCATCTTAGCCTGCACCTCCTTAGTAAGCTGAAGCTCTGATGGTGAACGTCTAAGAAGCAGTGACATTCTTGCACAATTGTTAATCTCTATATGTGCTGGACACGTTGGCATACAATATCCACATCCCCTGCAAAAGTTGCCAGCAAGCTCTTTCTTATCATTTTCAATTACCGCTTTAATCTCTTCATCAAGAACTGGAGGGTTATCTATGTAACTTATGAACTCATCTAATTCTGTTTCCCTCTGGACACCCCATATTGGAAGAACATTATCGTATTGTGCCTGATAAGCATATGCAACCTTGGAATTAGTTATCAGTCCTCCAGAAAGTGCTTTCATTGCTATAAATCCGATATTTTTCTCACGACAGACTTCAACAAGCTTATGCTCTTTTTCTGTTGCAAGATAGTTAAATGGAAACTGCAATGTTTCATAAAGTCCTGACTCAAGTGCCTCCATAGCAACATTAAGCCTGTGGTTAGTAATTCCTATATGTCTTATCTTTCCCTGTGCTTTTGCCTCAAGCATAGCTTCATAAAGTCCTGTTCCATCACCCGGCTTTGGACAGAATGATGGATTGTGGAACTGGTAAATATCAATATAATCTGTCTTTAAATTATTAAGGCTTGTTGCAAGGTCCTTCCAGAAATCCTCTGAATTCTGTGCCGCTGTCTTTGTTGCAATGTAAATATTATCTCTTACATCTGACAAAGCTTCACCAATCTTTTCTTCGCTGTCTGTATAAAATCTTGCTGTATCATAAAAATCTATCCCCGCCTCATATGCCTTTCTTAACAAATGGGCAGATGCCTCGCTGCTAATTCTCTGGATTGGCAGTGCGCCAAATCCATTTTTATTAACTGTTATTCCTGTACTTCCTAATGTAACCTTAACCATAATATTCCTCTTTTCTATGTATTATTTTATTATTCCTGCCCAGCCTTAACTAACAGATTGTCCTGTATAATTACTTTATCGCCGACATCTATACCCTTATCATAAAGATACATATCTGCCGCTTCTATATATAGAAGATTTCCCTTCTCATCTATAAGTGTAACCTTATCAATAACCTGCTGTCCATCCATAAGACCCTCACAGCCAAAATCCGGTTCTTCAATATCCTTAACTGTATATATCATCTGTATCCTTCCCTGCTATTTACACTTTTATATATTATATTTATTATGAATATTCAACCTTGAAAGTCTGTTAAAATCCTGCTAATATAATTTAATTATAAATCCAATAGTAGTATTATAGCAATATAAATAACACAATTAAAGACAAAGTATCAACAAAAGCTGTTAGAATTATCGGCAAGGCACCAGATAAGAAATACATATTTGTAACAGGTTTTATACCTAAAAATGCTTAATATCTTGAAATATATATGCTATACTCTATTCATAAATCAACGCGTATATTTAACACGTTTAGATATATCACGATTTAAGAAAGGAATTACATCTATGTTTAAAATTGATGAAAGACTCCCTAAAGAATCTGCTAAAGATTATGTTGTAAGACAACTTGTATATAACATTGTCCACATCAATCTTACACCGGGACAGCAGCTTGACTCTGACGAGATAAGCGAACTTCTTAATGTCAGCAAGAACCCTATACGTGAGGCAGAGCTTGAACTTTCACAGACACGTCTTATTGAAATCAAGCCTAAGATTGGTGCTTATGTATCATTGATTGATGCCAATATTGTCGAGGAAGTAAGGGAATTAAGAAGCGTGCTGGAAGCTGAGCTTGCAGCTCTTGCCTGTACTACTCTTAACAAAGAGCAGATTAATATGCTCTGGGAAAATGTCGCTTTATGGCAGATGTATATGAAACGTAATGACGAAGAAAAGATATTCCAGCTTGATAAAGAATTCCACAAATCATTATATAAAATGTGCAATAAGAATTACTGGTATGAATTAGTGAATAATATCTCACCACATTTTGACAGAACTACTATTCTTAGTTTCAGATGTATATCTGTTGGCCATATTTTATCAGACCATGAGGAACTTGTGGCTGCCATTGAGAACAGGGAGACTGATAAAGCCCGTGAAATATCTAAACGTCACTTAAACAGATATACTGAGAATATTAATTCTATAAAAGATAATTATGCTGAGTACTTTAAAGAATAATTAATGACTGCTACTTATCAGCGTAAAAATATATTTTAACCCTTAAGATTAGTGCCTGTGCACATATGACATAAAATTGTTATCACAAAAAACGTGCACAGCCACAAACTTTATATGTGCAAAAATATGCACAGAAATGGAGATTATTATGGCTCACTTAACTATTAATTACAAATCTTCTGCCCTCAATATGCCTATTATGCTTGATGTCCTTATACCTCAGGGAAGAGGGAATTATAAAGTCCTGTATCTTTTGCATGGTGCAGGCGGTGACCACTCAAGCTGGGTACTTAACACCCGTATTGCAGATTATGTAAATACTACTGATATTGCTGTAGTTATGCCATCTGGCAATAACCGTTTCTATATCAATAATATTCACGGCAAGGACTATTATACTTATGCTGTAAAGGAACTTATAACACAGTGTGAACAGTGGTTTAACATAAGCCGCGACCCTAAAGACCGCTATATTGCCGGTATGTCAATGGGCGGATATGGTGCATTTTATGCAGCACTTAATAATCCTTCTATGTATAACACCGCATTTTCATATTCAGGTCTTCTTAATATACTTGAACGCTACGATAATCCTCAGGGAATTGATATGTTCCCTGTATTCGGAAGCCGTGATGACCTTATCAATAACAAGCTGGATTTATACAGCCTTATTGACGCCTATGCTAAGGAGAACGAAAAGCTTAAGGCTTCTGACACTCAATATAACGATACCAAATTTGTAATAACCTGCGGATTGCAGGACCCAAGAATACATATGAGCTGTGAATTTAATAATGCTCTTTCAGCCGCCGGAATTAACACGTCTTATTACGAAACAGATGGTGGTCACAACTGGGAATACTGGGACAGATGTATTAAAAATACAATTGATTATATATACAATGCAAAAGGTGCAGAATGGAGGTCATTATGTCGGTAATTAATATTAACTTATTCTCTATGATGTTAAGGAGAACTATTGATGTAACTGTCGTTCTTCCTGATAAGATTAACGATGATGAAAAGCTTCCCTGCGTATGGCTTTACCACGGCGGAAGTGGTGACCATACGGAATGGCTCTATCACACTTCTTTGGTGGATACTGTTAACGAACGCCATTTTGCGGCTGTTCTGCCAGAAGTATTTGAATCCTGCTTTGTCAATATGAATATAGGCGACAGGTACGAAAGCTTTGTTGCCAAAGAACTGCCATCTACTATACATAATATGTTTGCGTGTATCTCTGATGACAGAAAATATAATTATGTGTCTGGATTTTCCAACGGAGGCTATGGCTGTTTACATTCAGCCCTCAAATATCCTTCAACTTTCTCAAAGGTTGGTGCTTTTTCTGCTGGTGATAAAGCCGATTCTGTATTTGTTAATGATAACAGTACTAAAGCCAAAAACCGCATATTATTATTCGGTGACAAAGATATCCACAATACAGATTACTGCCTTACATATCTTGCGGATAAGCTTATAGCTGATAATAAGAAGGCACTTGCCCCTGATATATATCACGCCTGTGGAAGTCTCGATCCCTGGCTTGACATGAACCATATTGTAAGAGATTATTTCCTTGAACATAATGATTTCTACAATTACACCTATGATGAACTTGAAGGACTTGGACACGAATGGAAATTCTGGGATATCGAATTACAGAAATTCCTTGATTACGCAGGACTTCCTGTAGTTAAATAAATATAATTATATTCATACAACACTGTATATATCCGGCAATAATTTGTAATACATTTATTATAATAATCGACAAGGCGTTTTATAGCTGTCACTTACACAGTACTATAAAACGCCTTTTATTCAACAGGGTTGTCGCAGCCCTATTTATATTAATTCAATACAATTCCCTTATTAAGTTACCCCAATATTATATTTCAAAATGCTTCTGAAGTTTTTCTGATACTTCTGAAATATTCTCAATATCACTAAGAATATTACCAATCGAATTATTCTGTGCAACAATAGTCTGTGATATATCTTCGATTGTTGCTGAATTCTCCTCTGATGTTGCAACCAAAGTCTGCATTTCTTCCTGTATAGTTCCAAAGCTCTGCTTTATATTATCAATAATGCTATACTCTTCTTTGACAATATCACTTGCCTGCTCTGTGGCATTATTAATATTCTTAAAGTATTCAAGAAGTCCATCAATAGTATCAACACTCTCCGCCGCCGCATTGGTACCTTGTGTAATCTCATCATCAACCTGTCTGGTAGTATCAGTAAGCCACTTTAGTATATTCTGTATATTTCCAGCGGACTTTGCACTCTCTTCTGATAATGCACGGATTTCATCCGCAACAACAGCAAAACCTTTTCCGTGTTCACCTGCTCTTGCCGCTTCAATAGACGCATTGAGTGACTTCTGAAATATTCTCAATATCACTAAGAATATTACCAATCGAATTATTCTGTGCAACAATAGTCTGTGATATATCTTCGATTGTTGCTGAATTCTCCTCTGATGTTGCAACCAAAGTCTGCATTTCTTCCTGTATAGTTCCAAAGCTCTGCTTTATATTATCAATAATGCTATACTCTTCTTTGACAATATCACTTGCCTGCTCTGTGGCATTATTAATATTCTTAAAGTATTCAAGAAGTCCATCAATAGTATCAACACTCTCCGCCGCCGCATTGGTACCTTGTGTAATCTCATCATCAACCTGTCTGGTAGTATCAGTAAGCCACTTTAGTATATTCTGTATATTTCCAGCGGACTTTGCACTCTCTTCTGATAATGCACGGATTTCATCCGCAACAACAGCAAAACCTTTTCCGTGTTCACCTGCTCTTGCCGCTTCAATAGACGCATTGAGTGATAACAGATTAGTCTGTGCCGCAATTGAATTAATCTCACCAAGAATGTCTGTAATCTTCTTCATCTGTGTAAGAAGCTCACTTGTAGTCTTATGTGCTGCTCCTACTGTACTCTTAACAGAAGCAATCGTACTCTTAGCTTCTTCAACAGCCTCATTACCTTTTTCTACAGCTTCTTTAACATTGTTAAAGCCATTATCAAGCTGTCCAGCCAGTTCATAATTATTTCCAACTTCCTCTGTTGCCGCATTAACCTTTTCCATAACATTTACTGTTGACTTTGCAGCTTCTTCAACTATCTGCTGCATCTGTCTTGCCGCCTGATTAACATTACTGCTTCCGTCTGCCAGTTCATTAACTGCGATCTTGCTTGTGTTAATTGTAGCACTAAGGTCATCTGTTATGTATTAGCCAGCTTTGCATTCTGCTGTACAATATAAAGTGCTTCTTCCGTACTTTTTACAACTGAAGCACCTCTCTTAGTTGCAAAATAAAGTATCAACGCAGTTATTCCAAACAATAGAATTCTTGATACAACTCCTGCAACAGTATATTCAATACCTGCTATAGTCTGTGGACTAACAATACCGAATATAACCGAAATAATTGTAAATGGAACTGCAAACGAAATTATTACTTTCTCAATAAAATATGTTGCAGTCATTGCAAGTAATACGAAATTTGCTATGTAAGGTATAGAATTCCCTCCTGATACCCACGAATAGAACAAAGTTCCTATTGCTGGTGGCAGTGCTAATATTAATGCTTTTCTGGAATCTGATATTGGGAGGAAATACCCGATGGTTGAAATAATTCCTGACACAATAACTATCATACTTCCTTTAAGTGCCATTGCTGTCATCCCATATCCGAATACAGATACAAGACTTAATGCCACTACCGAACACCATATGATAATAAGATTCTGTTGGTGTAACTTTTTCATCATAAGATCATCTACCTTTCTTTATCTCTAGGTGCATATTTCACAATCAAAATATCAATACTTTAAATTGTATATAATAATCTTTTCTTTCAGCCTCAGGCATATCAAAAAGGGTTGAATCTCTTCCATCATCATCTATAGTGTTTAATTTCAATATATTTTTAGAGTATATTATCACACTATTTATATCTCCTGAACGGTTATCTACCTCAATTGGCGTATTCCCTTTGATACATACTACTTCTTGAATAATTTTATTATTTTTTCCAACAAACTGAACTTTCACGCCATTGTCATCCGACATTCTGTCAACTTCAACTTGTAATCTGATAATATCCTTATTCTGCGGAAAATATTCTATTATTGCTCTTGCACACGCATCGCGGTCAATAATCTCATATTTATCATCATAATCGGTGAATTTATCCCTGTCTGAATATGGTTTTGGATTATGTTCATAGTTAATATCACACCATAAAGGTTTCATTATTGAATATTTATTATCTTTTGTCAGCTTGCTTATCCATATATCTTCCTTATTACAGCTATAGGTTATCCACACATTTTTATCAAAATTTCCATTATATGAACATATTCCACGCATATATTGTGCACCAAGATTCTTAATATTACCCTGATATTTATAAGGAGGTATCTCTGGAATAAGTGCTTTCATATTATAATATTCCCTGCCGTCGTTACTTTCCATAACTGCTAAAGGCCATCTGTGAGAACCATCCGTTGTTGGATTATAACATATAATATAATTTCCATCAGGTGTCTTTTGTCCCCATACTTTAGCAGTATTAGTTATAAGAGAGGGTATTTTCTCATCTATAAGAACATTTCCCTCTTTATCAAACAGATACCCCTCACCTTTCTTGCAAAGCCCTACTATATTGCCATAGGCATCTTCATAAAGGGAAACAGCCCTGCCGTGTGTCTTATATGATTTATCATACATCTCCTCCTCATACCACTGCTCAAGTATAAGCTTCTTAGTAAGCAGCTCATCACAGGCTTTAACGAATTCTTTATCCGAAGAATGAACATAATATGGAATATCAAGCTGTTCATTACTGCCCTCTGGTGAATAAAATATTGTGTTGTCCCCATTAAATCCACCAGCCTCATTATATTTAATAATATACATATCTGACAATGTGTAATCTTTATACACTTCTCTTACAAGACGTGCTGCACCATAACCATTATTAGGGGCTCTGTGGCTGTCTGGTGAGAAGCCATAAAATGTTGTTGCAATAAGCTTTCCATTGGAAGCCTTATAAAAACACATTCTAAAATGCACTATTGCCGGTGCTTTCTTAGGAAGAAGTTCTTTATCAGGTCCTGTATATCCATCTGTGTCCGCTAACATATATGGAAAAAGTACCTTTTCCTTATCCCATACACAGCCGTCTTTAGATGTTGTATACACGATTTCATCAGGTGCACCGTGCTCATCACGCTTACCGCTTATATATGAAAGCACAAGCCTGTTATTAAAAGCAGTAAGCATAGGTGCGTGGTTATATGTATAATCTCCATCCGTGCGGCAGCTCCTCCTTATCTGATATGTATACACACCAGCCTTATGTTCCAATCCGCCATCTTGTCGTGTCATATCAATCTCAGGCACATCATTACAATTAATTACATGTTTATCATCCATAGTCTTCTCCCTTTCTTAGCACATTTTATTACTTCCCTTAATGTTACCTCACCCATTAAAATACTCTTTTACAAGCTTAATTACAACGACTGACAACAAAAATACGGCAATAAGATTAAGTATAGTCATAAGTCCATTAAATGTCTCTGCTATGCTCCACATATGTCCAAGATTAACAGCCATTCCAACTATTGCAGCATATATATAAAGAAACATAAATGGGTTATATGCAGACTTAAGTCCACATATAACCCATTATATATAACCTTATTGCATAACAATATAATTCTTAATTATGTTATCTGGCATTTTGCTATTTATACTGCTATTTATGATAACTTTGTTCCACAGTTAGAGCAGAACTTAGCACCATTCGCAGGTGTCCCACAATTAGGACAGAACTTGTATGTACCCGCTGATTCTAAACTATTATTCATATCAACATTCTTCATCATCTGTTGTCCAATTGCCATACCCATCTGTACGCTCATCATATCACCAGCAATGTTATTGCCACCTTTGCCGATATTATCTGCCATAGCCACCTGGCTGTACTTTCCCATATCTGCTACCATAGACTGTGAAGCTGCCTTATTCTGCATCTTCTGTATCTCTTCTGGATAAGAGAAGCTTGCTATATTAAAATCTGTAATCTCAATTCCAAGCTTGCTCATCTGCATATCAAGGTCGTCTTTAATTCCTGATGAAATATCAAAAGCATTAGCCTG
>ENA-OPAH01001018-OPAH01001018.1-human-gut-metagenome-genome-assembly--contig:-NODE-1018-length-19600-cov-3.682067_pt1 | contig 19600 bp, 19 predicted proteins | sample MGYA00241050_ERZ501416 | MGnify/ENA primary metagenome ERZ501416 (study PRJEB25962, sample SAMEA2042632) | human gut metagenome | biome: human gut; feature: human-associated habitat; material: faeces... | reverse complement strand
TATAACATCGTGGCTTACGGTGTCAATGACCAGGGCTACATCGACTACGACCAGGTGCGCGATCTGGCCAAAAAGCACAGGCCCCGCATGCTCCTGGCCGGCGCCTCCGCCTATCCCCGTGTCATCGACTTCAAGACCTTCGCCGACATCGCTCACGAGGTGGGCGCTTATCTGTTCGTGGACATGGCCCATATCGGCGGCCTTGTAGCCGGCGGGGCGCACCCCTCGCCCGTGCCTTACGCCGACGTCGTCACGACGACGACGCACAAGACGCTGCGCGGTCCGCGCGGAGCCATCATCCTCTGCAAAGAGGAGCTGGCTAAGAAGATAGACTCCGCCATCTTCCCCGGCAGCCAGGGCGGCCCCCTGGAGCACATCATCGCCGCCAAGGCGGTGGCCCTGGGCGAGGCTCTCAAGCCCGAGTTTAAGGAGTATCAGACCCAGATCGTAAAGAACGCCGCTGTACTGGCCCAGTCCATTCTGGAGGGCGGCCTGGATCTGGTGTCCGGCGGCACCGACAACCACCTGATGCTCATTGACCTGCGGGACGAGGAGTGCACCGGCAAGGAGCTGGAAGCACGTCTGGACAGCGTGCACATCACCGCCAATAAGAACACTGTCCCCGGCGAGACCCGCAGCCCGTTCGTGACTTCTGGCGTGCGTCTGGGCACCCCGGCTGTTACCACCCGCGGCATGGGCGTGGCCGAGATGAAGGTGATCGCCGACTGCATCGCCGATTGCATCTGGCACTACGACGAGAAGAAGGACGAGATCAGTGACCGTGTGCTGAAGCTGACCCGGGATTTCCCTCTGTATCAGTAAATATCGCATTGTTTGAAAGAGGAAGCGCCTTCGGGTGCTTTCTCTTCCTTTTTTGCTGGGTTTGTGTTACCATAAACGCAAAGACAAAAGGAGAAATGACCATGAAGCGTACAGGGCTGTTACATCTATATTACGGTGATGGCAAGGGCAAGACCACCGCTGCCATGGGCCTTGCTTTGCGGGCCATGGGCAGCGGAAAGCGGGTGGTGATCCTGCAGTTCCTCAAAGGCGGCAAAAGCGGCGAGGTGCCGCTGCTGGAACAGCTGGGTGCAAAGGTGTACCGCGGCAAGGCGGGGCAGAAATTCGTGTTCCAGATGAACGAAGCGGAAAAGGAAGCCACCCGCCAGCTGCAGAATGCGAACCTCACAGCTGCCATGGCCGACCCAGCCGACCTGCTGATTTTGGACGAAGCAGGCAGCGCATGGGAACTGGATATGGTGGATAAAGCCCTGTTGCAAAAGGCTGTGCTGGAACGCCCGGCAGAGCAGGAATGCGTGCTTACTGCCCATGCTGCGCCGCAGTGGATGCTGGACGCTGCGGACTATGTGACCGAGATGAAGTGCCACCGCCACCCTTACCAGAGGGGAATTTCCGCCCGGAAGGGCATTGAATACTGACCACGGCAGCAGGATACCGGGTGCATGAGTGAAAAGCGCAAAAACCGGGATGGGGTATTTTTCATCTTGCATTTAGCCCACTAGTGTGATATGATGAAGACAAGAAATCATGCGTGCATTTTCTGAGCAGACCCACCACAGAACAGGGAACCGCTCCGCACCGCTGCCGGGCAGTTCCCGACGGCGTTTTGTTTGAAACTACGGTTAGCGCTTCCTAACAGATTCTGCGTCAACGGGCCGATGCGCGCAGAAGATCTGGAGGGGAATAAAATGGTTGAAACGATCGTAAAAGTAGATGGTATGATGTGCGGCATGTGCGAGAGCCATGTCAACGAAGCCGTGCGCAAGGCCTTCCCGGAGGTAAAAAAGGTGTCGTCCTCGCAGGCAAAAGCCCAGACGGTGATCCACTCGGAACAGCCGCTGGACGAGCAGAAGCTGCGGGATGCCATCAATGCAACCGGCTATGAGGTCAAGGGCGTAAGCAGTGCACCTTACGAGAAAAAAGGCTTTTTCTCGTTTTTGAAAAAGTAAGCAAACCTTAACACACATAAGGGAGGCGTATCTGGATGAGGATTCTGGTTTACGGTGCGGGCGTTTTGGGCTGCGAGCTGGCCCATGTGCTGATGCAGAACAAAAAGAACGTTGTCACGCTGCTTGCACGCGGAGAGTGGAAGGAAATGATCGACCAGAAGGGTTTGGTCATCCGCCACTGGGTGCAGCGCAAGACCACAACGGAACGGATCAAAACCGTGGACACTCTTGCCCCGGATGATTATTATGATCTCGTCTTTGTGGTCGTGCAGGCGGGCCAGCTGCCGGATGTGCTTCCTGTGCTCAAGGCCAACAAGAGCCAGTATTTTGTGTTTGTGGGCAACAACCCGCAGGCAAAGCAGGTGCTGGAATTCATGCAGCGCCCGGCGGATAAGATCGCATTCGGCTTTCAGGGCACGGCAGGCCGCCGTGAACACGACCATGTGGTCAGTGTGTACGCCAGTGCTGGCATGACGGTGGGCGGTGCCACAACTCCGCTTTCTGGCACCTTCCGAACCCGGCTCAAGACCGCCTTTGACGGTGCAAAATACAAGCTGACCTTCTATGGCGATATGGATGAATGGCTCAAGTGCCACATTGCATTCGTTCTGCCGGCGTGCTATGTGTGCTATGCCTGCAACGGCGATCTGCACCGGGCCACCAAGCAGCAGCGCGGCGCCATTCTGGATGCCGCCTATGAAGCCTGCCTGATGCTCAAGGATGCGGGCATCCCGGTGAACGATGCCAACAACACCGATAATTTCCAGCCCGGCACATCGGCCCGCCGTAAGATGGAAGCGATGGTGTTTACCATGACAAAAACACCGCTGGGCAGATTGTGCGTTTCGGATCACGCCATGCACGCAGTGTCCGAAATGAAGTATCTGGACGAAGCGTTCGATGCTCTGCGCAGGCAGACCGGCACGGCAATGCCCATGTGGGAAAAGCTGCGCAATGAAATGCCCTCGTGGGATAGCCTGCAGCAGAACCGGAAAGCAGCAAAATAAAACAAAAAAGAAGCAAAGGCACTGCCGCTCCTGTTTTGGGTGCGGCAGTGCCTTTTTGTTTGGGTCTCATTTATTCCAGAAGTCCTGCAGGGCAGCGGCCAGTTCTTCGCAGCTGCGCAGATAGCGGATATGCCGCCAGTGAGGAGGGAACAGCCGGATGTATTCCTGCTGGGCAAACCGGTCGTCCAGCAAAAGCACCGCACCTCTGTCTTCCGGCGTGCGGATCACGCGCCCTGCGGCCTGCAGTACCTTGTTCATGCCGGGATAGCGGTAGGCATAATCAAATCCAAAGCCGTTCTGTGCGTCATAATAATGGCGCAGCATTTCCTGCTGCGGATTTACCTGCGGCAGGCCCACACCCACAATGGCGCACCCGATCAGGCGGCTGCCTGCAAGATCAACTCCCTCACCAAAGATGCCGCCCATCACGCCAAAACCCAGAAGTGTTTCGGCCGGGTCCGGCACAAACTGAGCCAGAAATTCAGCCCGAGCGGCATCATCCAGACGGCTTTCCTGCACAAGGGTGCGAATGCCCGGGTAACGTGCTGCAAAATCTTCGTGTACCTGCCGCAGATATGCGTAGCTTGGGAAAAAGGCAAAGTAGTTTCCCGTTCTGGCCTGCACCAGCTGGGCCAGTGCATCCGAAACTGCCTGCACGCTGGCTTCGCGGTCGCGGTAGCGGGTAGAAATATTCGGCAGGCAATACAGCCCCAGATTTTCAGCCGGGAAGGGACTGTCCAGTGCGACGGCACGTGCATCGCTGCAGCCCAGAACACTGCGGTAGAACGAGGGCGGAGCCAGCGTTGCACTGAACAGCGCTGCGCTGCGCCCTGCGGTAAGGCTGGCATCCACAAAAGGTGCCGGGTCCAGACACAGCAGCTGCAATTCAAGCTCTCTGCCGCGCGCGGTAAGCTGAGTGACAAAGTGGCTGTCGTATCGTTCGGCAGCACGGGCGATGTCCTGTACAGCAAAATAAAGCTCCAGCAACTGTGCATGTGCTTCGGCATCCGGGTTCGCTTCCAGCCAGTCCTGCAAAGGTGCCTGTACGGCCCGCAGCGGACTGAGCAGGGCAGAGGGCGGCTCCTGCAAAAACACAGTACTGTCCTGTACATACAGCGGTTCGGGCAGTTCCAGTGCGGGGGCAGTGTTTTCAGGCAAAAGACTGGTCTGTGCCGGGTCTGCGGCATCGGTCTGGTTGCTGTGCCGGGGTGCAAGCTGTATGCAGGCTTTCCGGGCTTCCAGCAGGGCTTTGTCTGCTTTGGTCAGAGCAGTCTTTAAAGCACTTTTGCCCTTGCCCAATGCGCGTTTTGCCTCGGTCAGGCTGCTTTTACAAAAGCGTGCAGAATACATTGCTCTGGCTCTGTCGGGCAGATTATGTGCTTCATCGACCAAAAACAACCAGTCGCCGGAAGAATCAAAGAACCGCTTCAGGTGCACCACCGGATCGAACAGGTAATTGTAATCCCCAATGACCACATCGCACCACTCGCTCAGGTCTAGCCCCAGTTCAAAGGGACACACCGAAAAACGCTTTGCCGCCCCGGCCAGCGCTGCGCGGTCAAAGCTGCCGGTACCGTCCAGCAGAGCTGTCAGTGCATCCTTGATGCGGTCGTAGTAGCCGTTGGCGTAGGGACAAAGCTCCGGCAGGCAGGCGGGATGTCCCTCTGCGTCCGGATGCAGGCAGACCTTTTCCTTGGCGGTCAGCGTCACACTGCGCAGGGCAAGCTCTTGCTGGGCCGTATGCAGCCGGGTCAAGGCATCCTCGGCGGCAGTCTGGGTCGTGTTGCGGGCCGTGAGATAGAACAGCTTTTCTCCGTTGCCTTCGCCCATGGCTTTCAGCGCGGGGAAAAGCGCGCTCATGGTCTTGCCAATGCCGGTAGGAGCCTGACAGAACAGCCGCGTACCGCCCTTGCAGTCGGCGGTCTTGCCAGCGCGGCAGGCGCGGTAGATCTCGCCCGCCATAGCCCGCTGTCCGGGCCGGTACTGCGCAAACGGGAACTGCAGTGCCGCAAGGCTCTGAGTACGCTTTACATCCCACTCTATCCGGCGCTGCGCCCACGGAGCATACTGGCACAATAATTTGTCAAGAAATTCATCCAGCTCCTGCTGCGTAAAGCGGCGGATAAAGCGGATGATCTGATCGGTGTCTATCTGATAATAAGTCAGCCGGACATTCAGTTCCGGCAGGCTTTGCTGTGCGGCATAAATGGCACCGTACACCATGCCCTGTGCCCAGTGGCAGGGGTTCATATCCTCAGTGATCTCTTCCGGCGGCACAGCGGTGGTCTTGATCTCGTCAATGACTACCGTGCCAGTCTCATCGGTAAAAATGCCGTCAGCCCGGCCCTCAAGGGTAAAAGTGATGTCCTCTGCCTGCCGCTCTACGGAGAGAAATACCTCAGCCTGATAGCCGTCTCCGGCAGCTTTTTGCAATTTGCGGTGGATGTGGGCACCTTCCAGTGCACGGTCAAACCCTGTAAACCGGCTGTCAATGCTGCCGGTCCGCAGCAGAAATTCCACCAGCTGCCGGATGGGCAGATGAACCGTTGCCAAAGCATTTCACCTCCGCTTTTGGGATACACTGACGAACCGGTAATTTCTCTTCAGACACGATTCAGGCCATTCCATCGCCCGCCCGATTGCCTCACGGCAACAGGGTCCCACCCCAGCGGACGGTCTTCAGAGAAACTCCCGGTTCGTCGACGTAAACTGATTATTTCAGGCCGAACATCTCCATGCATTCTGCTGCCGCTTCATCCACTTTGCCAAAATCCACCGCTGCACGGTAATAGGTCTCCAACTCATCGTGGCAGCTCTTGGCCTGTGCCATCAGGGCACTGGCCTGTTCCAGCAGTTCGGCGGCAGCACGCTCGTTAAAGCGCAGCCGTGCCCGGTACGCTGCCAGATTTTCCCTGTCAAGGAAGCGGGTGCACCGCACAGCCTGCACACTGGGCAGATGCACCGGATGCCAGCGATTATCCGTCAGGAAGGCAAGCTTCAGCTCCGGGATCAGGATATGGTCGATCTTATCCTCCGGGTGCATGGCGCATGGACAGGTAATAATGTGGTAGCCCCGCGTCAGGGCTTCGGCGCGGATCAGCTCCAGCAGCAGGCGGGACACCGCGCCGTAGTCATCCCGGAACACGATGAACTTATCCGCCAATGCCTGTGCAGTGCCCTGATAAAACATTTCACCCTTGGGGGTGACGGCGGAAAGCAGGCGCAGCTCTTCGCTGCCAATGCCTTCCGTGCGCGGCATCACCCGGGTGCACAGCCGTTTGACATAACGGCGCACCTTGTCGAAATTGGCGCTGCAGGCTTCGGCGCGGCGGCTGTCCAGCAAAAGGCTGCCTGCCGATGCAATATATCGTGCAGCGCGGCTGCGCAGCAGGGCGTTGCGGGCAAACAGCGCCTTGACCTCATCGGTGCACTGGTGCAGCTTTTCTGCATCGATGGTGTGGTACAAACTCACCACCACTTCGTCCGCACCGGGAGCATCCGGCTCCACCACATGGGGCGCAGTGGCATCCACGATGGCCCTGTGCTGCCCGGGCAGGATCACGCCGTCCAGACTGTCCGGGTCGCTGGCACAGTGGATGCGCTGCGTCAGTTCGCCGCGCTGTTCGGCAGCACGGGCAAGCCGCTTCATCAGGGTGGATTTGCCGCAGCCCGGCCCGCTTTTGATCAGGTACATCTGCATACCGGGTTCGTGGCGCAGCGGTTCAAAATAGCCCTTGAAACCGGCAGGCGTTGTGGCACCCAGAAAGAAATCAATGGAATCATGTCGTGCAGTTTCCATAATCGAACACCTCTCTTTTTGTTTTAGAGTATGCAAAAGGAAGGTGTTTGGTTCTTGCAGCGGGAATGATTCAGTCTTTATGATAGGTATGTTTGCATACCGTTTCAATGTTGTCCCGCAGGGCAGTAAAATCAGCAAAGGCTGCAGGCTTGTTCTGCGGGCTGCGCAGCAGAGCGGCAGGGTGGAAGGTACCCATGAACAGGATGCCGCCCTTTTCGTACAGCTGGCCATGCTCCTTGGTCACGGAGAAATCCTTTCGGATCATCCGCTGGGCGGCAATGCGGCCAAGGCAGACCACGATCTTTGGCTTCAGCAGGCGGAACTGCTCCCGCAGCCAGGGCATACAGGCTTCGCTCTCGGTGGGCAGCGGGTCGCGGTTGTGGGGCGGGCGGCACTTGACGATGTTGGCAATGTAGCAGTTTTTGCTTCGGTCCAGATCGATGGCAAACAGGTATTTGTCCAGCAGCTGGCCGCTGCGCCCCACAAAGGGCAGACCCTGCTCATCCTCATTCTGGCCGGGGCCTTCGCCCACAAACAGAACTTCGGCATCTTCCACACCCTGACCGAACACCACATTGGTGCGGGTCTTGCACAGCTCGCAGCGGGTGCAGGCAAGACAGCTTGATCTTAAAGTTTCCCAATCCATGGCAGCTTGATCTCCTCTTGAAACGGTATGATACTTAATTCACAAATCGGAACAGCTTTTCTCCTAAAATAATAGTACAAAATCTAGGATGGTACGATGCATTGCATGAAATGACGAATCCACTTAATGCCTCTTTTAGTATACGACTTTTCGGCAACATCATCAATACAGTGGCCGACAATCTTTTTAATGACATGCTCATCCACACCGGCTTTCTTTGCCGTGGTGACGAACTGAACACGACCATCATGAGGACGATGCCGGGGGGCAAAGGCCTAAAGCATTCACGACGAATGCGTTGCCCTTTCTGTGTGTGTTTTGGCTGGCGACTTAACGATACCACAGGACGATTCACTCGTCATGGATGTGGAGAAATCACACGATAATACGTTGCTTTATTAAAAGAATAAACAAAGAGTATCTCCACGTGTTGATTTTAAATCAATCTGCAGTGGTGATTGAAAACGATTACACATGCAGATTTCAAAGCACTTATACAAATTGTATCCGCTTTCTCTTTGCAGAGCGCGGCTGGATGTGTTATAATCAAAATAGTTTTCTGCGATGCATTTTCAGGCGGTAGTGCCGGACGGCAGCGCGGGAGAAACCGGATAGCGGGAGAGTGGAACTTTTGGAGTTGGAACAGGCAAAAAAGCGCGTGGAAGAATTGCGCGCTGTGATTGAGAAAAACAATCGGCTTTACTATGACCAGGATGCCCCGGAGCTTGAAGATTTTGAGTATGATGCTCTGACCCGGGAACTGAAAGAATTGGAAGCGCAGTTTCCGCAGCTGGTCACGGCATCGTCGCCTACCCAGAAGGTAGGCGGCACGGCCAGCAGCAAGCTGCCCAAGGTGACCCATGCGGTAAAAATGGAAAGCCTGCTGGATGCATTTTCGTATGATGAGCTGCGGGATTTTGACCGCCGCGTGCGGGAAGCCGGCATAGAGCCGGAGTATGTGGTGGAGATCAAGATCGATGGCCTTTCCTGCAGTCTGGAATACGAAAACGGTGAGCTGGTTCGTGCCTCTACCCGCGGCGATGGCGTTGTGGGCGAGGACGTGACCGCCAATGTCCGCGCCATCCGCAGCATTCCCAAAAAGTTGAAGGATGCACCGGAATTTCTGGAAGTGCGCGGTGAGGTATATATGCCGCATGGCGCGTTCCAGAAGCTGTGTGCAGAGCAGGAGCTGCAGGGCGCAGCGCCCTTTAAAAATCCGCGCAATGCGGCTGCCGGTTCGCTGCGCCAGAAGGATGCAAAGATCACAGGAAGCCGGGGCCTTTCTATTTTTGTTTTCAATGTGCAGCAGATCCGCGGCAAAACGCTTACCAAGCATGCTGAAAGTCTGGATTACCTCAAGAGCCTTGGCCTGCCGGTCTCGCCGCGCTATCATATCGTGCATGACATTGAGCAGGCCATTGCCGAGATCGAGCAGATCGGTCAGAACCGTGCCAAACTGGATTTTGATATGGATGGTGCAGTGATCAAGGTGAACGATTTTGCACAGCGCGATTTGATGGGTTCCACCAACAAATTCCCACGCTGGGCAATTGCGTTTAAGTATCCGCCAGAGGTAAAGGAGACAACGCTGCGCAGCATTGAGGTCGCAGTTGGCCGCACCGGTGTTCTTACCCCGACGGCCTGCTTTGACCCTGTCTTTCTGGCGGGTACTACCGTTGCCCGCGCGACCCTGCACAATGAGGATTTTATCCATCAGTTCGGCCTTTGCATCGGCGATACCATTCAGGTGCGCAAGGCGGGTGATATCATCCCGGAAGTGATCGGTGTTACCAATCACGCAGAGGATGCACAGCCCTATGAGATGCCCACGGTCTGCCCCTCCTGCGGTGCACCAGTCGTTCATCTGGAGGATGAAGCAGCTCTGCGCTGTGTTAACCCCGAGTGCCCGGCACAGGCACTGCGCAATATCATCCATTTTGCTTCCCGCGATGCAATGGATATCGAGGGCCTTGGCACAGCAGTTGCCACCCAGCTGGTGGAGAAGGACATGGTGCACTCCGCAGCGGATATCTACACGCTGACGCGGGAACAGCTGCTGACGCTGGATAAGTTCAAGGAAAAGAGCGCCGATAACCTGCTGAACGCCATCGAGGCTTCCAAGCAGAACAATCTGGATAAGCTCCTGTTCGGATTTGGCATCCGCAACATTGGCGATAAAGCTGCAGCCCTGCTGGCAGAGCATTTCGGTACGCTGCAGGCTGTCCGGGAAGCAAGTGCAGGGCAGATCAGCGAGATCGATGGGTTTGGCGGCGTAATGGCGCAGAGCGGCGTGGAATTCTTTGCAAAGGAGGGAACGACCGACCTTGTCCATCGTCTGGCCGATGCCGGATTGAATATGCAGTGGAAGGGCGAACCGAAGGGCGATAAGCTGGCAGGGAAAACGCTGGTGGTCACCGGCACGCTGGAAACTCTTTCCCGCAATGAGGCGGAAGCACTGATCGTGAAAAACGGTGGTAAGGCCAGCGGTTCTGTTTCAAAGAAAACGGCCTATGTCGTGGCAGGCACGGCAGCAGGCTCCAAACTGACCAAGGCGCAGGCGCTTGGCATCCCGGTGCTGACCGAGGCAGAATTTCTGGCAATGATCAGCGACGAAAACATCTGATAAAACCGCTCCAATGGATATCCCCGCAGTTTTGTGCTGCGGGGATATTTTTATGTCCGCAGGTTCTATCCGGCAGGGACAGGCATATACTCATAGCAGGCAATGAGCCTGCAAAAGGAGAGGACAGTGTGGATGAGTATTATCGGGCGATACGCCTGCTTCCCTCATGGCTGGCCGGGCCATTGGGACAGCTGCCAGCACAGACGGCAGCGCAGATTCATGAACTTCGGTTCCGGACAGGCTGTGGTGTTTTTGTTACACTGTCGGGTCGGCAGCTCCCGCTGCAGGACCTGCCGGAGTGCCCGCTGCAGCTGAGGGAGTGTGTATTGGATCAGTTTCAGATCGAAGAGATCTTTCACACCCTGTGCGGCGGCGCGGTACATGCACACCAGACGGAGCTTGCGTATGGATTTCTGACCACACCCTCCGGCTGTCGGGTGGGTGTGGCAGGACGCTATGTGGATCGCGACGGCCAGACGGTTCTGCAGCAGGTGCAGGGGTTGAACCTGCGCATTGCAAGGGCGGTTCCGGTACAGCTGCCGGACGAACTTCTGGTGCAACTGAAAAAGCATTTTATTGGGATGCTTTTGGTCGGCGAGCCGGACAGCGGCAAGACGACGCTGCTGCGTCAGATCGCACGAGAACTGGCCGGGATGCAGCGGCGAGCCTGCGTGGTGGACGAGCGCTGCGAGATCTTTCCGCCGGGTGATTCCGAGAAGATGCCGCCGCTGGATCTGCTGTCCGGCATCCCTAAGGAACGGGCTGTGCAGATGGCACTGCGCACGCTTTCGCCGCAGATTATTTTGCTGGACGAGCTGGGCACGCTTGCCGAAACTGCAGCGCTGGAACAGGGCTTTTACAGCGGGGTGGACTTTGTTGCAAGCGTCCATGCCGCAAGCGTGGAAGAAGCCGCCCGGCGGCCGCAGGTGCAGGCGCTGCAGCGGCATGGAATGCTGCGTGTATTTGTACTGCTGCACGGCTGCACAGCGCCGGGAAAAGTCCGGCAGATCTGCACGGTATGATGCGGCTTTTTCATTGGGCAGCGGCTGCACTGCTCCTGCTGTGCGGGTGGCTGACCGGCTCTGCATTTCAGGCCAGAACAGAGCAGCATATCCTGCAGCTGCAGCGCACCGTGGAGCTGTTGCAGCGCATCCGGCAGGAGATTGCTTACCGCAGGCTGGATCTGGAACAGCTGCAGCGGTGTCTCGTGCAGGAAAAGCTGCTGGAAAGCGATGCAGCACAAAAACTGCAGGAAATTCCGGCACCGGAAAGATTTGATGATGCGGAACGCCTTTGCTTTGAGCAGTGCTTTGCCGGCCTTGGCCAAAGCGAAGCGGCACAGGAATGCGAACGACTGGATTATTACTCTGCCCGTTTTGAAGCATTCCTGCACCAGGCGCAGCAGAAAGCGGCATCCGGTCAGGGCTTACCGTGCAGGCTTGGCCTTGCAGCCGGCGCGGTGGCAGCACTGATTCTTTTGTAGTGGCAGGAGGACGAAAACTTGGAGATCGACCTTGTGTTCAAAATTGCAGCGATCGGTATTATCGTGGCCGTCCTGAACCAGCTGCTGATCCGTTCCGGCCGGGAGGATCAGGCCATGATGACGACCCTTGCGGGTCTTGTGGTAGTGCTTTCCATCCTTGTCAAGCAGATCAGCGCACTGTTCGTTACCATCAAGTCGCTGTTTGCACTATGAGTACATCTTTTTCCATTCTGGGGGCAGTGGTCGTCTTTGCAGCGGCGCAGCTTCTGCTGCGGAAGGATGCACCGGCCTATGCGTTTCTGCTGTCCGTTGGCGCAGCATTGTTTGTGCTGCTGCAGCTTGGAGTGGCGGTGCAGGAGCTGCTTCGGAATGTACTGGCTTTCAGCCGCCGGGTGGACGGGCCTGCATTTGCCTGTCTGCTGCGCTGTGCCGGAATTTTGCTGCTGACCGATTACGCGCGGACCCTGTGCGAAGAAGCTGGTGCGGACACTTTGGCATGGTGCGCCGGGTTTGCGGGCCGATGTTTGGTTCTGGCGGCAGCATTTCCTCTGCTGGAAGAGATCTGCCAGAAGATCTGGGGGCTTGCCGCATGATAAAAAAATTCCTGCAAAAAGCGGCAGCGTTTGTATTGTGCACCGTATGCTTTCTGGCTTTTGCACCTGATGCCGCTGCGGCACAGCTGCAGGGCCTGCCCGGACAGGAGCTTTGGCAGCCTTATCTGGAAAAAGCTCCGCAAAGTGCAGAGTCCTTTGCCAAAGATCCGCTCAAATCTCTGCTCGCGCTCCTGCCGGGATCACCGGCAGAGATGATCCGGCAGATGGCACACTGCTATGCGGATGTTCTGCTGTTTTTACTGTTGCTGATCGTGCTTTCATTTCTGGTGGGAGGAGCAGCCGACAGCGCCTTGTTGGAGCTGGCTGCGGCTGTGGGCTGCGGCACTCTTTTGTGGGGAGATCTGATCAGCCTTGCACAGCTGATCTGTGAGCGGATGGAGGGGTGGAAAAACTACCTTCTGGGTTTTCTTCCGGTGTACAGCGGTGTGCTCGCTGCCGGTGGAGAGGTGAATGCCAGCACAGCGGCAAGCGGTCTGCTGCTGACCGGACTGTGCTTTCTGGCACAGGGTACGGTGCTTGTGGTCAGTCCGCTGCTGCAGAGCTACCTTGCGGTAAGCATGGCGTGCTGCATCAGCACCCAGCAGGGGCTTTCGGAAACGTGCCGTGTCATGGGCGCGTTGCTGCGCAGGGGGCTTGTCTGGGCTGGGCGGATTTTTGCAGTGCTGTTAGGGCTGCAAAGAGCGGTAACGGTTCAGCTGGACCGTTCTGCACTGCGGTTGGGCCAGCTGCTTACCGGCGGCGTGCCGGTGATCGGGCAGGCTCTGAGCGATACGGCAGAAGTATTTCTTGCCGGAATGCAGCTGCTCAAAAGCAGTCTGGGTTTTGCGGCACTTGCCGTGATCGGGGCCGAATTTCTGCCACTGTATCTGCAGCTTCTGCTCCATTTGCTATTCCTTGCAGGATGCAGGCTTCTGTGCGGCCTTGCGGAGAACCGGCGCTGTCAGGCGCTGTTTGACTGCATGGCCGAAGCGGTAAAATGCATGGCAGCAGTAACGGCACTGTTTTTTGAACTGCTGACGGTAGGCGTGGGGCTTCTGATGATGACGGGAGGCGGATAGGAAATGCACGCATTTCAGACGGCGGCATCGGCGTTCTGCATTGCCTGTATCTGTGCGGAGATCACGACGCTGTTGGCGGGCGCAGGCTGGGCGGGCAGATGCATAAAAGCCGTTGCCGGGCTATATATTCTAGTGATCCTGTTCCGGCTGGCCCCGCAGATGAAGCTGGAACTGAAAAGTGCAGCGGCGGCTGCTCCGGCAGCGGTCAGCATCCAGAGTACGGAGACATCGCTCTTGCAGGGAACGCAGGAACGGCTGGAAGCGGATCTTTGCGCAGAGTGTGAGCGGCGCTTTGGTACAAAGGTGAAACTGGAGATCACACTGACCCGGACAGAACGGACCGTTCGGGCAGAAAAGGTGCTAGTGATCCTCCCGGCGGCGTGCACATCCGCAGAGCAGAGCCGGATCGCGGCATATCTGCAGCAGGAGCTTGGCATGGCACCGATACTGGAAGTACAGGAGGGCACCGAATGAAACAAGCAGGGGGCATTTCGTTCGGAGATTCCGTGAAAGATTTTGCCCGGAAATGTAAAGGGAAACAGGGCAGAGCAAGGCTTGCTGCGGCAGTAGGCGTTCTGGCAATGCTGCTGATCCTGCTGTCGGAACTTTTTCCGCAGAACACGGCAGCGGGCAGCACAAAAAACACAAAGTCTGCCCAGAGCAGCACGGAATATCAGGCACAGCTGGAGAACCGGCTGGAACATCTGATCTCACAGATGAGCGGTGCGGGCAAAACGACCGTGATGGTCACGCTGGAGACTGGGGAAGAAGCCATTTATGCGCTGGATACACAGTCCGGAGAAATGCAGTCCCAGCAGACCCATGTTCTGCTGGAAGATGGTTCAGCCCTGACCGAAACGGTATGTCTGCCGCAGGTGTGCGGTGTGGCCGTGCTGTGCGAGGGCGGCGGAGACATCCGCGTTGCTGCCCGGATCACCGAACTGGTAAGCGCACTGCTGGATCTGCCATCCAACCGCATTTGTGTGGAACAGCGCAAGGGCTGAGACCCTGCAGCTTTTATAAGGAGGAACGATTTATGAGAGCACTTTCCAGAAATACCCGGCGGGTGACCGCGCTTACGCTGGCCGCTGCCCTTGTCATTGCCGTTTATCTGAACTGGCAGTACGCCCGCAGCGATGTGCCCACGGAGCTGCCGGACAATGCTGCAATGGTCGCGGCAGAGGCTGAGGATGTCCCGGTACAGGCGCAGACGGTTCTGGATGAGCTGCCCACAGAGGCCGAAGCGGTGTCCAGCGCCAACAAAAACTATGGTGAAGCGCAGCTTGTAAGCGTTGCCAGTGACAGCGGTGCAAAGTTTTTTGAGCAGGCTCGGCTTAAGCGACAGAAGGCCCACGATGAGGCGATGGATTCCATCAAGAAAACGATGAAATCCTCGTCGCTTTCCGCAGAGGAAAAGAAGGAATATACCGCCCAGATGACCGCAAATCTGGAAGATCTGAATGCGGAGAATGAGATCGAAACGCTGATCAAAGCCAAAGGTTTTGCAGACTGCCTGTGCTTTTTGCAGTCCGGCCGGGCAGACCTTACCGTGATGACCTCCGGTGAACCGCTCACAGCGGCACAGGTGGCACAGATTCGGGATGTGGTGCTGAACAAAAGCACTGTGACTGCCCAGAACATCACGGTGGTGGAGGTCAAATAAGAAGGTGCGGCAGAGTTTTCCGAAACAAGTATTGAAATCGCACCCGCTTTGATGGTATAATAACTCTATCAATAAAGAATGATGTTGTCCTGCGTATGGCATTGATCGTTTCAGGCAGGACCATTTCAAACAAGAAAAAGCAGGCTGTGCCCGCTTTTGAATGGAGGACAACACAATGGATTTTCAGAATACAGATCTTCGGGGCGGCAGCCTTCAGATCTCCACCGAAGTCATTGGCAAGATCGCACGCTGCGCAGCATTGGAAATTGACGGCGTTGCCGAGGTTTCCTGCGGCAGACAAAATAAAAAGCTCAAGGATCTGCTGGAAGCATCCAGCATCCAGTCTCCGGTCGTGGTGGAAATGCGGGATGGTACCGCAAACATCACTCTGAACCTGATGATGAGCTTTGGCGCACGCATTCCTGCTGTGGCCGAAAAGGTGCAGGAAAACGTGAAGAACGCTGTGCAGAACATGACCAATGTCACTGTGAGCCGCGTCAATCTGGTGATTGCCGGCCTTGCAGAAACCACTGCAGCAGAGAAGTAAAATAAAATTCAGAATTGGAAGCCGATCCTCTCTGTGCTCTGGCCGGAGAGGCTTCGTGCTGCGAGAGGAACATTATGGAAAATATTTTGCCCCGTAGAGAAGCACGCGAGAATGCATTTTTGCTGGCATTTTCGCAGACCTTTGGTGATATCCCGCTGGCAGAGGCCATTACCAGCCATGAAGAAAACGATGAAGAGCACCCTGTGGATGGTTTCAGCAAGCATCTGCTGAACGCATACTACGATCATTCTGCCGAGGTGGATGATGAGATCCGTGCACATCTGCGCAACTGGACCATGGAGCGCCTGCCTCGTGTCAGCCTGACCATCCTGCGTCTGGCAGTTGCCGAGATGCTGTTTGGCGGCGAGAATAAGCCCGGTGTTGCCATCAACGAGGCGGTGGAACTGACGAAAAAGTATGGTGCGGACGAAGATTACCAGTTCGTGAACGGTCTGCTTGGCGCAGTGGCCCGGGATCACGGTCTGGATGCGGAGCAAGCCGAACAGTGAGCCGTTATACGCTTGGCATTGATACAAGCAACTATGCAACCTCTCTGGCAGTGTTTGATACAGCTGGAGAGGTTGTTTGCGCAAAGAAGCGCTTTTTGCCGGTAAAAGCGGGCCAGCTGGGCCTGCGGCAAAGCGATGCACTGTTTCATCATACGGTCGCGCTGCCGGAGATGATGCAGGAACTGGCGCAGGAATTTGATCTGACGCAGATCGATGCTGTGGGCGTATCGCAAAAGCCCCGCCCGGTAGAAGGCAGCTATATGCCTTGCTTTCTTGCAGGTGTCAATGCTGCAACGGCCTTTGCACATGCAAAAGGGATCCCACTTGTGCTGACGACCCATCAGCAGGGTCACGCTGCCGCAGCGCTGTTTGCAGCTAAGGGGGAACAGCTGTTTGCTGAAAAAGTTCTGCTGTTCCATATTTCCGGCGGCACCACGGACCTGCTGCTCTGCGATCAGGTGCGCCGGATCACAACGCTTGGCACCAGCACAGACCTTTATGCCGGACAGGCTGTGGACCGTGTGGGGGTCAGGCTTGGCTTTGGCTTCCCGGCGGGTGCCGAGGTTTCCCGTCTGGCTGCACAGTGCACTGAGGAGATCAAGCCAAAATCCAGCGTGAAGGGGATGCAATGCAGCCTTTCCGGGCTGGAAAACCAGTGCAATGCCCTGCTTGCCGCAGGCAAAACGCCGGAATATGTGTGCAAGTACTGCCTGCTCTGTGTGGCGGATACAGTGGTAAAAATGACCAAAGCTGCACAGAAGGAATACCCCGGCCTGCCGGTGGTATGTGCTGGCGGAGTGATGAGCAGCGATATCATCCGTGCATGGGTGCAGAAACGTCTGCCGCAGGTCTACTTTGTGCCGGGACAGTATTCCAGCGATAATGCCATCGGTGTTTCGATCCTGGCAGCGCGGGAGGCCGGATTATGGCTGAAGTGATTACCGTTTCAGCACTCAACCGTTATGTAAAAACGCTGCTGGATGCCAACGATGCTTTGTTTGACCTTGCCCTGCGCGGCGAGATCGCAAATTTTGTACAGAATGCGCGCAGCGGGCACTGCTATTTTTCTCTGCGGGATGATGTCTGCAGCGTCAAAGCGGTAATGTTCCGCACTGATGCACGCCGCCTTGCTTTCCGCCCGGAAGAGGGAATGCGTGTAGTCGTGCGCTGCCGCGCTACCCTTTATGAGCGCGACGGCGTATTTCAGCTGTACGTGAACGATATGTTCCCGGATGGCATTGGTGCCGCACAGCTGGCGTTGGAACAGCTCAAGGCGAAACTGGAGCAGGAGGGCCTGTTTGCACCGGAGCACAAAAAGCCGCTGCCGGAATTTCCTAAATGCATCGGTGTTGTTACCAGCAAGACGGGAGCTGCCCTGCAGGACATCCGCAATGTGCTCACACGGCGCTGGCCATCGGTACGGCTGCTGCTGTGTCCGGTGACAGTGCAGGGGTTTGAAGCCGCGCAGCAGGTGGCCGATGCCATCAAAAAGCTGGATCAGCGCAAAGAGGTGGACGAGATCATCGTTGCACGCGGAGGCGGCAGCCGGGAAGACCTGTGGGTCTTTAACGCAGAGATGATCGCCCGGGCTGCATACCGCTGCAAAAAACCACTGATCAGCGCAATCGGCCACGAGATCGACTATACCATTCTGGATTTTGTGGCAGACTGCCGTGCCCCAACACCTTCGGCTGCAGCAGAGCTGGCTGTACCGGATCGGGCAGAGCAGGAACGGATATTACTGGATTTGCAGCAAAATATTCGCAAAAATATGCAAAAACGTTTTGATTTATGCTATAATGGTCTGGAACAATACAACTTTGTGTTGGAGCAGGGCCTTGCACGCCGAAACTGGCAAAAAAGTCAGGGTCAGCTGCAGCAGGTGCAGGATGCCATCCGTCAGCAGATGCAGAAACGCCTGCATTCTGCAGAATTGCAGCTGGGTCATGCGGCAACACTTACTGGTTCGCTGGATCCATACCAGGTGCTGGCGCGCGGCTACACGATGGTCACAGCAGCCAACGGCACTATTTTAAATGCAGATGATCTGCAGCCGGAAAAAACAATCTATGTTCGCAGCGCTTCCCGCCGTGCAAAGTGCAGGGTGGAAGCGGTGGAGGAGATCAATGAGAACACCCAAAAGTTTTGAGGAAGGCATGGAACGGCTGAATACGCTCCTTGCACAGATGCAGAGCGAGGATACGACCCTTGCAGATTCGGTCAAACTGTATGCAGAGGCCGCTTCTCTGATGGAGTACTGCCATGCTGCACTGGAAAAAACATCGCTGCAGATTGACGAGATCGACGCAAAGCTTGCGGGCACAGTGCAGGAGGAAAGCTAATGGACTATCAGGAGCAGTATCAGAATTATCTGGCGCAGGCAATGGCCGCGCTGGAAAAGGCCTGCAGCCGTTTTCTGCCGGAAGAATCCGAGGTGTGCCGTGCGGCACGCTACAGCCTGATGGGCGGCGGCAAACGGATCCGTGCAGTTCTTGTTCTCAGCGTCTGCGATATGCTGGGCGGCAGTATGCAGGCGGCACAGCAGTTTGCAGCTGCTGTAGAAATGCTGCACTGCTATTCGCTCATTCACGATGACCTGCCCTGCATGGACAATGATGATCTGCGCCGCGGCCGTCCTTCCTGCCACAAGGCGTTTAGCGAAGCAACTGCCATGCTGGCCGGTGATGTGCTGCTGACAGAGGCATTTGAGACAGTCGCCAATGCCCCGGCAGATGCGTCTGTCTGTGTACAGGCAGCGCGGGCACTGGGTGCAGGCGCTGGCAGCCGCGGCATGGTCTATGGACAGGAACTGGATCTGAAATACGAAGCGTTGGCCGCAACAGAAGACCAGCTTCGGCTGATCCACCGCAATAAAACGGGTGCGCTGATCAATGCAGCCATCCAGATGGGTGCGGCTGCGGCCAAAGCGGATGAAGCACAGTGCAGAGCGCTGGAACAGTATGCTTATGGTCTGGGCCTTGTTTTTCAGATCGTGGACGATGTTCTGGATGTTACCAGCACACCGGAACAGCTGGGTAAGCCCATTGGCAGCGACAGCGAAAATGGAAAGACTACCTTTGTGACCCTTTATGGTGCGGAAGGTGCCATGAAGCTTGCACATGACCTGAATCAGGAGACCTGCACGGAACTGCACCGGAATTTTGGCGAAAAAGCTGCGTTTCTGGAACAGCTTGCGCAGCAGCTTCTTGTGCGTAAAAACTAAAAATAATCCATACAGAATAAAGGAAAAAGATTATGCAGCTTATTCAAAACATCCTGTCTTTCAATCAGATCCTTACGGTTTCACTGCTCGGCTGGCTTGTGGCGCAGGTGCTTAAAACCATCATCAATTTTATCCTGCTGGGCAAGTTCCAGTTGGAACGCATGTGGGGTGATGGCGGTATGCCCAGTGCCCACAGCGCAACGGTCTGTGCCATGGTCATTGCAACCGGACGCTGTGTGGGTGTTGACTCTGCCATTTTTGCAGTGGCAAGCGTGGTGGCAATCATTACCATGCACGATGCCATGGGCGTGCGGCATGAGACTGGCGAGCAGGCCAAGGTCCTGAACCAGATGATCGATCAGTGGATCGAAGTGAGCGAGAAGAATGCTCCTTTCCTGCAGAACATGCATCTGAAGGAGATGGTCGGCCATACGCCGCTGCAGGTCGTGGCAGGGGGG
>ENA-OPAH01001007-OPAH01001007.1-human-gut-metagenome-genome-assembly--contig:-NODE-1007-length-19848-cov-2.769413_pt1 | contig 19848 bp, 10 predicted proteins | sample MGYA00241050_ERZ501416 | MGnify/ENA primary metagenome ERZ501416 (study PRJEB25962, sample SAMEA2042632) | human gut metagenome | biome: human gut; feature: human-associated habitat; material: faeces... | reverse complement strand
CCGCTACGCACTCAACAAACGGGAGTGCCCACGAGACGCAAAGCTTTTCTGCGGAATTAAGGAAAACAAAAAAGTGCTAACGAACAATTGACACAAACTACTCAACAAAAATATCGACCTTCCCTCCTTTTTATGTTATAATAACTCATTATGACTTAGGAAGGGGGCTTTTTGCATATGAACAAAGACAAGAAAAATGTTTGTATCGGGTTGTTAGCGCATGTAGATGCAGGAAAAACAACGTTGTCAGAAGCCCTTTTGTATCAGGCGGGAGTGTTGAAAAATCCGGGACGTGTGGACAAGGGGGATGCCTACTTAGATACATTTGCGATGGAAAAAGAGAGAGGAATCACGATTTTTTCCAAGCAGGCAGTTTTTTCGTGGGAGGATATGCAGGTGACGTTGTTGGATACGCCGGGGCATATTGATTTTTCAGCGGAGATGGAGAGGACATTACAGGTTCTTGATTATGCCGTGTTAGTAATTAGCGGACCGGATGGGGTGCAGGGGCACACACAGACACTGTGGAAACTTTTGGAAAAATATCAGATTCCGGTTTTTATTTTTGTAAATAAAATGGATCAGCCGGGAACGGAAAAAGAATTTATTTTAGGAGAACTTCAGGCAAAACTAAATTCTTCGGTGACAGATTTTTCAGAATTACAAAGTGAAGAATTTTATGAGCAGGTTTCTCTTTGCGAAGAAGAAATGCTGAATCAGTATTTAGAACAGGGAGAAGTGAAAATTTCGCAGATCGCAGAAAAAATCAGCGAGAGAAAGATTTTTCCTTGTGTGTTTGGTTCGGCACTGCGGATGGAAGGCGTTAAGCATTTACTGGAGGTAATGCAGACATTTCTTTTGGAGCCATCTTACGATGAGGTGTTTGGGGCAAAAGTGTTTAAAATAATGCGTGATGATAAGGGAGCCAGACTTACTTATGTTAAAGTGACCGGAGGGCAGTTAAAACCTCGTATGGAACTGTCCGATAGAAAGGGTGAGTGGACAGAAAAAATTAATCAAATCCGTGTGTACTCCGGAAGCCGTTTTGAGACTGTGGCACAAGCAGTTCCGGGTATGATTTGTGCGCTGACGGGGCTCACAAAGACGTATCCCGGGGAGGGACTTGGTGCAGAGTTTGACAGCGGTGCACCGGTATTGGAGCCGGTACTGACTTACCGCATTTTATTTCCGGATGGAGAAGAACCGGCAAAAATGCTTCCAAAACTTCGTGAGATTGAGGAAGAGGAACCGGCGCTTCACATTGTCTGGAATGAAGAATTACAGGAAATTCATGCGCAGGTGATGGGAGAAGTGCAGATTGAAATTATTAAGCGGTGGATTTTGGAGCGGTATGGTGTTTGTGTCACATTTGGAACCGGCAACATTGTTTACAAAGAGACGATTTGCGAGCCGGTCGAGGGTGTCGGTCATTATGAGCCATTACGGCACTATGCGGAAGTTCACTTGTGGATGGAGCCGCTTGCCGTGGGGAGCGGTGTTCAGATTTCGACAGACTGCAGTGAAGATAAGCTGGACAAAAACTGGCAGCGGCTGATTTTGACGCATTTGGCAGAAAAAGAACATAAAGGTGTGCTTACGGGAGCCGGACTTACCGATGTAAAACTTACATTAATTGCCGGCAGGGCGCATAATAAACATACCGAGGGCGGAGATTTCCGTGAGGCGACTTATCGTGCCGTGCGTCAAGGACTGATGCAGACAAAATCGGTATTGTTAGAGCCGTATTATGAATACCGACTTATTGTGCCGGAAACGTCAATTGGACGGGCGATGACAGATATTGAGCGCATGGCGGGGAGTTTTACCCTGCAGCAGAATTTACCGCAGACAAATGGCGAAGGGGCACAACCGATGGCAGTTCTTACCGGAGAAGCTCCTGTCAGTACCATGCGGGATTATACGCAGGAAGTCACCGCCTACACAAAAGGACATGGACAGTTGTTCTGCTCGCTTTTAGGATATCGTCCGTGCCACAATGCAGATGAGGTAATTGCCGCAAAACAATACGATGCCGACCATGATGTGAAAAATCCGAGTGGTTCGGTATTCTGTGCACATGGTGCCGGATTTTTTGTTCCATGGAATCAGGTGTTTGACTATATGCATATTGACACGTCAAAACGGGCAAACAGAGATTCTTCTGAAATGGAAAATGACGTGACAGAGAAAAAAGAGCCGAAAAAGCAGGAAGAAGAATGGCTGGATGTATCAGAGATTGATTCCATTTTGGAAAGAAGTTCTTTTGCCAATCGTAAGCAGGGGATTGTTTCACACAAAGGAATTTCTGCAAAGCGGGTAAGTTCTGTCAAAGAAAAGCCGGTTGGTTTGTCAAAGCCAAGAAAAAAACAGATGCCGGATGTTAATTACCTGCTGGTTGATGGGTATAATATTATCTTTGCATGGGAAGAATTGAAAGTGCTGGCGCAAACCGATATTGCGGCGGCAAGAGGAAAACTGATGGATATCCTGTGTAATTATCAGGGTTTTCATAAATGTGAGCTGATTTTAGTGTTTGATGCGTACCGTGTGGCAAACCACAAAACAGAAATTTTGGATTATCATAACATTCATGTGGTATACACAAAAGAGGCGGAAACCGCAGACCAGTACATTGAAAAGTTTGCTCACGAAAATGGTAAAAAATATCGTATCACCGTTGCGACATCCGATGGGTTGGAGCAGATTATCATTCGCGGAGCCGGGTGCAGGCTTTTGTCTGCCAGAGATTTTGAGGCGGATGTGAAACGCTCAGAGCAGGCGATACGGGAAATTTTAAAAGATCAATAAGAATTGGAGGAATGACAAATGGCAGCAATTGAAATAACGAAGGAAAATTATGAAGCAGAAGTATTACAGTCGGACAAACCGGTACTGTTAGATTTTTGGGCATCCTGGTGTGGACCATGTCAGATGGTATCACCGGTAATTGAGCAGATTGGAGAGGAAAATGATTCGATCCGCGTCGGTAAAGTAAATGTGGATGAACAGGGTGAACTTACGATGCAGTTTCGTGTCGTGTCGATTCCGACATTGGTTGTTATGAAGGGTGGAGAAGAGGTAAACCGAATTGTTGGGGCTGCCTCGAAAAGCGAAATTTTAGCAATGCTGTAAAAGCAAAAGAAGGGGGAGTAAAAAATGACAGCGAAAAAGAAACGATTGCTTTTCATGGTGCTTGGCGTCTGTTTGTGTGTACTGCTTGCCGTGGTTATCGGTGATTTTGCAATTTTAGAAAACCGTAAAGAAAATGTAGAAAAACTGAACCAGTTTACTGGAATATGGACAGACAAGGATAAGCATTTTTCAATGGAAGTCCGGCGTGTAACTGCAGATGCAATCTTTTTTTCCTTAGATGAAAACAGGAATCGATTGTTTGCCGGGCGCGCAATCGGGGACGAAACATATGAATTTACATACAATTCAACAGGAAATGAGTATTTGATGGCAATTCGTCCGGGTATGAACAAAAAAATGACGATTCAGTTATTGGACAAAAAGATAAAAGTGAATTTCCCAGGAGGCGACAATAATAGGCAGAGACCGTCACAATTTAATGGATGCCTGGCAAACAAAACCTCTTTAGCCGAACAAAAAGCATATTCACTTTCTTCTTATCTGGGAACAAAAAACAAACCGGCAGAAGAATTAGAAAGATATTGTTCATTTGATCGTTTAGAGGATGGCATGATTTGGCGTGTGCATACGCTGTTAGACCAAAGTGTTGAATATTATACGACAAGTCAGTTCGGTATCAATATGAACTCCACGCTTGCGGAATGCAAACAGACATTAGGAGAACTAACGAGCGAAGAAACGCTTAACTGGAATGGGATCAGCCGCCGGTTTGAAAATGATAACTACATCAGCACGATTATTACGAATGAATTTGGTGTCATTGTTGAAATGGACTGTCAGTTAAAGAATCTTCCAAATGCAAAACGAGAAGGCGAATTTTTTGTGAAAGGAAATACAGCGTATCGTTTTGCAGGAAACTATACGGGGAAAAAGAAAATTGTGCTGCCAAAAGGGTGCAGCCGGATTGCTTCACATGCGTTTGATGCAGGAGAGTATGGATATTCGCTAAGCCAAAAGCGAAAAAATACAAGAAGCATTACCATCCCGAAAGATGTTTTTGTGGAAGAAAATGCTTTTGCAAACTGCGGTTCTCTTAAAATTGAAATCGGAAGCGGAACGAAGAGAATTACCAAAGGGGCATATGCCAATATAGTTTCAAAAAAAAGCATATCGAAAAAACCGCAGTGGGTTGAAGTAACTCTTCCGTCTTCGCTTGAGGCTGTAGAGGAAAATGCATTTGCTATGCTGAAACCGACAGAGAGTTTGACGGCATACTGGGAGATTTATAACTTTGATGAAACAGAAATACCGGTAAAAATTGATTTTCATCATGTGTTAAATAGCCCTCATTTTACCTATTTGGGAGACAATGCATTTGGGGGGATTATGTTAAAAAGTCTGCCGTCATGTCTTACTTATTTGGGTAAAAATTATACGTTGAGCTCTGGAATTGAAGAGGATAATTATATCGAATCGGAAAAATTGATTTTACCGAGTTCCTTGAAAAAGATTTCATCGAATAGTATTTTTCTGTTTGAGTACACCTATAAGGTGTATTTACCGAAACAATTGGAAATTATTGAGGATAATGCGTTTATCGCCGGTGATGTAGAACAATATAAGATATCCCCAAAGGCATCAAACTTTATCCAGGAAAAAAGTATGGGAAAATGGATTCGCTCGAAAGACGGCTCTATTCTTTATGCAACTGATTACGTAAAATATTATGAAATACCTGAGAAAAGCCGGCAAAAGGCAGATGCCAAAGGTGGTTTGCTAAATAAGTACTATAAGAGAAAGAAATCGGATGTTACTGTAAATGTACCGGAGGGAATTAAAGAAATTCGTGAGATGGCAAATTTAGACTCATATTACAAAGTGTTTTTGCCAAAAACTCTTCAAAAAGTGAACGTGAGAGGAATTTTTTCATCGTATGGCAGCCAGAGGGTATTTCTGGGAAACCATGTGCCGGAATTTACAGGGACAATAGATATTAATGAGGTCGAAAAATTTCAAATTCGTGTAAAAAGAGGACTGAAACAAAAAATGTATGAGGCACTGAAAGGTCATTTGATTATGCCAGAAGAATCAAGAGATTTGAGAAAATATATTACAACTTTTTGACAAAACAAAGAATTAAACTATAATAAAATGTTGGGGGATAATCAAATTTTGAGTTTTAGACCCTGGGCAGTATAAGATAGAATGGAGGAAAAAAAGAAATGAAACAATTGGTAAAGGGAATTGTCTTTGCGGCAGCAGCACTTATGCTTATGCAGGCACCGCAGGCACAGGCAAAGGTAAAAGTAAAAAAGGTAACGGTAAAGAGTAATTATGGAAGTAGTGTCCATGTTGCAGTTGGAAAAAAAGTGAAACTTACAACGACTGTGAAAGTATCACCGAATAAGTCGGCAAATAAAAAAGTTTCCTATAAATCTTCCAATAAAAAGATTGCAACGGTTTCATCATCCGGATATGTGAAAGGAATCAAAACCGGAAAATGTAAAATTACCGTGACATCCAAAAAGAATAAAAAGAAGAAAGCAAAAATTACGGTAACGGTCGTAAAGAAAGTAACATCCGTTGCGATTGAAAAGCCGAAAAATCAGTTATATGTAGGAAACAGTCTGACTCTGAAAGCGACTGTAAAACCGGCAAGTGGAAGCTATAAAAAGGTAACTTGGTCATCTTCGGACAAAAAGATTGCGACAGTTACAAAAGCCGGTGTGGTAAAAGGAATCAAAGCGGGAAACGTCACAATCAAAGCAACTTCTGTGGAGGGAAGTAAAAAAACAGCAAGTTTGAAAATGACTGTGATGGCAACCAACAGTGTCGGCATTGCCTCTGTGGAGGTGCTTAGCAACGATGTTGTCCGGGTATCTCTGGATAAAGCGAAGGCATTGACAAACAAACAATTCAAAATAGAAGGAAAGCGCTATTCTTATGGAACATATAACCGCACCTATTCCGTGTCAAATATTCGCAACTATGATAATCGTACCTATGATATTAAGCTGACGGATGATTATAGTGTAGAAAAGGATTCCTATGTCCGCGTCACAATCTCGGATTTGCCGGGTAATGGTGTAAAAACGATGGAAGCACAGGCACTGTTTACCAAATTAAGCGAGCCAAAAGAAGAAAAATGGCTTGGAGTCGTTGGTGATGAGTGGAATAAAACAGTGGATTTAAGCGAGTATGGCTGTGGAAATCTTTCCTATCAGATTACGGGCGAGATTCCGGGAATTACCCGCAAAATTAAAAATAATGAAATCATATTCTCAGGCACATTGACAACTGTGACCGTGGAAACGGATATTACCATTAAGGCAACCGATGAAATGGGAACGAAGTTCACAAAAGTGATTCATGTGTATGTTGGAAACGAATCTGCTATCGTGGCGAAAGCAGAGGATATGACGGTTGTGACCGGCACCCAGTTAGATGCAGTTCCATTTCTTGAGGTCCTTGGCGGCAGCGGTTCTTACAACTATTCTGCAATTTCTCTGCCGGCAGGTTTGAAGATGGATGCGGAAACCGGAACACTTAGTGGTAAAGTGTCCGGTGTTGGCGAATACCGTGTGCAGATTACGGTAAGTGATGAGAAAAATACAAACCGCATGGTTGAAATATCTGCTCTTATCCGGGTGGTTGACCAAAGAAGAGTTGCTGGTCTTGTAGTAGATGAGAAAGGAGCGCCGGTAGAAGGTGTTTCTATCGTCTGCGAGAATTTGACGGATGGCAGCATTTTTTCTTCGACAACGGATGAAAAAGGAAATTATGTTGTAAATGTCGGCGAGGGAACCTATCAGATTACGGCTTCGCTCGGCGAAAGAAAAGATGCCGTATACCAGTTTACAATTGGTTCCGGCGGAAGAGAACTTAATTTTACATTATAATAAATTGTAGTAGAAAGGAATTATTTTATGCTTGCAAAAATCGTAAGAGAATGTTATGGCAAAGAAATCAGTGAATGCGGGAAGGAAGAACTTTATCATGCTCTGCTTACGCTGGTGCAGAAAAAGGCAGGGGAAAAGGAAGAGAATACAGGAAAGAAGAAACTGTATTACATATCAGCAGAGTTTTTGATTGGAAAACTGCTCAGTAATAACCTGATTAATCTTGGCATTTACGAGGAAGTAAAAAAAGAACTTTCCGATGCCGATAAAAGTCTTACAGATTTAGAAGAATACGAGCCGGAGCCATCACTTGGCAACGGTGGTTTAGGAAGACTGGCAGCCTGCTTTTTAGATTCCATTGCGACGCTTTCTCTGCCGGGTGATGGTGTCGGATTAAATTATCACTACGGTCTGTTCCGTCAGGAATTTAAGAACAGAAAACAGATGGAAGAGCCAAATCCATGGATGAATAAGGACAGCTGGCTGATTCGCAGTGACAAATCTTTTACGGTTTCTTTTGGCGGTTTCGATGTGAAAGCATCGTTGTATGATATTTTGGTGACCGGCTACGAGAGCCGGACGAACCGCCTTCACTTGTTTGATTTGGATTCTGTGGATGAAACGATTGTTCATGATGGAATTGAATTTGACAAGGAAGATATACGAAAAAATCTGACCTTATTTTTGTATCCGGATGATTCTGATGACAAAGGCCGTCTTTTGCGCGTGTACCAGCAGTATTTTATGGTAAGCTGCGGTGCACAGCTGATTCTTTCGGAAGCAAAGGACAGAGGCTGTAATCTGCATGACCTTGCAGACTATGCGGCAATTCAGATTAACGACACGCATCCATCCATGGTGATTCCGGAATTGATTCGTCTTTTGATGAAAGAGGGAATTCCATTTGATGAAGCAGCAGAAATTGTAACAAATACCTGCGCCTACACGAATCATACGATTTTGGCAGAGGCATTGGAAAAATGGCCAATGTCGTTTATCGAAGAAGTGGCACCGGCGATTGTTCCGATTATTCAGAAATTAAATGAGAAGATAAACGCACAGTATCACGATGAAAAAGTAGCAATTATTGATGGTGAAAATCGTGTTCATATGGCACATATGGATATTCATTTTTCACACAGTGTCAACGGCGTTGCCTATCTTCATACGGAGATTTTGAAAAATACGGAACTGCATAATTTTTATACCTTGTATCCGGAAAAATTCAATAATAAAACGAACGGGATTACATTCCGCCGCTGGCTGCTTCACGCAAATCCATTGCTTTCTTCCTTCTTATCGGAAACGATTGGAGATGGATATAAGAAAGATGCGGAAAAATTAAATGCACTTTTGGATTACCGCGATGACAAAGCAGTTTGCCGGAGATTATTAGAAATTAAAGATGCAAATAAAAAAGCACTTGCTTCTTATTTGAAACAGACACAGGGAATCAAATTGTTAGACAATGCGATTTATGATATCCAGATTAAGAGACTGCATGAGTACAAGAGACAGCAGTTAAATGCGTTGTATGCGATTCACAAATATTTGGAAATTAAGGCAGGTAAGATTCCGAAACGTCCGATTGTTCTTTTGTTTGGCGCAAAGGCAGCACCGGCGTATGTTATTGCCAAAGATATTATTCATTTGATATTGTGCTTGCAGCGTCTGATTGAAAAAGACCGTAAGGTGAGAAAATATCTGCAGGTTGTTATGGTAGAAAACTACAACGTCACAAAGGCTGAAAAACTGATTCCGGCATGTGATATTTCGGAGCAGATTTCGCTTGCCTCGAAAGAAGCAAGTGGTACCGGCAACATGAAGTTTATGTTAAATGGTGCAATTACTTTGGGAACCGAGGATGGTGCCAATGTGGAAATTCATGAGCTTGTCGGCGATGATAATATTTATGTTTTCGGAGAGGACAGTGATACGGTAATTGCCCGCTATGAGCGTGGAGATTACTGCTCAAAAGATTATTATGAAAAAGATTCGGAGTTAAAAGGAGCCGTTGATTTTATTGTCAGCAAGAAAATGCAGAAACTTGGTGACAAGACGATGCTTACAAGACTTTATAACGAGTTATTGAATAAAGACTGGTTTATGACATTCCCGGATTACAGAGCGTATGTGGCAGCCAAAGAAAAAGCCTATGCGGATTATGAAAACAGGGAAGAATGGGCAAAGAAAATGCTTGTCAACATTTCAAAAGCAGGTTTCTTTTCCTCTGACCGCACGATTTCGCAATACAATGATGAAATTTGGCACCTGTCAGAAGGTACTAAGTAAGGAAGGAATATTTAAATAACCCCATCCCTGGCGTGTGTGGGGGAGAGAAAGATCCGTGCTGGAGTTTTTCAGCCGGATTTTTGTCTCTCTTGGGCTCATGGAAGGATATTTACTTAAAAGCAGGGCAATGGCACCGCTCACAATTGGTGTGGACATGGAGGTGCCGCTTTTCTTTGAGTAGAGAGAGCCGTTTGTTTTGTCGGGAGGGCAGCAACTGATAATATGAGAACCGGGCGCAACGACGTCCGGTTTTTTGATGCAGGAAAACGTAGGACCTGCGCCGGAGTGAGAGGAAGGAATTACATCGGTTCTTTCGGCAAAATCATACGAGCCAACGGTGATAATTTTTCGGGAGTTTCCGGGTGCACTAATAGTCTGTGGGTCAGGTCCCTGATTACCGGCTGCAGCAACCACGATAATACCGGCATCCCAAAGCTGATTAACTTTGCGGACAAAAGCACTGTCTTCGGGATAGGCATGCCGGTCATTGGTGCCAATGGAAATATTTACAATGCGGATTTTTAAGCGCTCCTGATTTTTAAGAATCCACTGAAGCCCATTCATGATGTCATGAATGGTGCCGTTGCCTTTGTTGTTTAGCACTTTAACCCCAATTAGATTTGCCTGCGGTGCGATGCCTTTGTATTTTCCATGAGAAAAGGTTCCTGCTCCGGCGGCAATCCCTGCAACGTGGCTTCCGTGGCCGTTGTCGTCATAAGGCGCAGGCTTTTGATAGAGAGCATCGTACCATCCGGTGATGCGTGAGCGGTAATCCGGATGCGGAAAAAGCCCGGTGTCAACAATCGCAACCCCGATGCCCTTTCCTAAAATTCCTTGTTTATGCACTGCTTCTGAAAAAACCGCTTTACGAACTCGATTCATCTGCTGACTTCCCCCGTAACTGTATATTGGTAATATATGCATTTTGTGACGAATCGTGTCAATTCAAAAATTTTTCAAATTAATGGTTGACCGTTGGTCATTTTTGTGTTACACTGCATATAGTTAAAGTGACTGTTGGTCATTTTTGGAATTATTTATCAAAAAGTAGGAGGCGTGCACGATGGTAATTAAGTTTGGTAAATGGCTTACCAGACACAAAGCAGTTGTCCTGATTATCGCATTTTTATTGTTAATCCCTGCGACAATTGGTTATGTGTCAACGCGAATTAACTATGACTTGTTAAGTTATCTTCCGAATTCCCTTGAGACAGTATCCGGACAGGATACGATGGTAGATGAATTCGGGATGGGAGCCTTTTCCATGATTGTCGTAGAAGACATGGAGAAGAAGGACATTGTAGCTCTTAAAGAAAAATTAAAAAAAGTGAATCATGTGGAGGACGTTATCTGGTATGATGATGCAATGGATATTACAGTTCCGACAGAGATGCTCCCGGATAAACTTAGAGAGGGCTTGTTTAATGGGAACGCAACGATGATGATTGCCCTGTTTGACAATACAACATCGGCAGATTCAACGATGGATGCGATTACCGAAATGCGTGGCATTGTAAAGAAACAGGCATTTATCAGTGGTATGAGCGGTGTCGTTACCGATATTAAAAATCTGGCGATGGCAGAGATGCCGATTTATGTTGTTGTAGCAGCGGTGCTTTCGCTTCTCATTTTGTTACTGACGATGGATTCCCTGGTAACACCATTTATCTTTTTGCTTGGTATCGGTATGGCGATTGTCTATAACATGGGAACGAATATGGTATTTGGAGAAATTTCCTATATTACTCAGGCGCTGACAGCGATTTTACAGCTTGGTGTAACGATGGATTATTCCATTTTCCTTTTGGAAAGTTATGAAGCCAATAAAGTCAGGTATGACGGGGATAAAAACCGTGCAATGGCACATGCGATTTCCAATACATTTACTTCCGTTACCAGTAGTTCGATTACAACAATTGCCGGATTCGCTGCACTTTGTTTCATGACCTTTAAATTAGGTATGGATTTAGGTCTTGTTATGGCAAAAGGTGTTATCATCGGCGTTATCGTATGTTTGACTGTTTTGCCGGCATTGATTCTATGCTTTGATAAAGCAATCGATAAAACCACCCATAAGAATCTAATTCCAAATCTCGATGGTTTATCGAAAAAGATTGTAAAGGGATGGCCGGTTGTCTTAGTATTATTTTTAGTTTTACTGGGACCTGCGATGTACGGAAACAGCAATTACGAAATTTACTATGATATTGCGGGGGCACTTCCACAGTCACTGGATTCTGCCGTTGCAAATAAAAAACTCGAAGAGAAATTTAATATGAACAGCACCCATATCGTATTGATGAAAAATGGTATGGCATCCAAAGAAAAGAGTGAAATGTTAAAGAAAATTGAGGATGTGAAAGGTGTTAAATGGGCACTCGGAATTGATTCCTTTAAGGGGGTCAGCGTTCCAAGCAGTATGATTCCGAAGAAACTGGAATCTAAACTAAAGAGTGATAACTATGAGATTGCCTTTGTCTGCTCCGACTATAAAGCAGCAACAGACGAGGTAAATTCACAGATTGCTGATATAAATAAGATTGTTAAGAAATACAGCAAAGATTCGATGGTGATTGGTGAGGCACCATTGACAAAGGATTTGCAGGATGTAACCGATATCGACTTAGTAAATGTAAACTATGTTTCGGTTGCTGCGATATTCCTTATAATTCTCATTACCTTTAAGTCCATTTTGATTCCGGTCATTTTGGTTATGGTAATTGAGTTTGCGATATTCTTAAATATGTCAGTGCCATTTTATACACACGAGTCGCTGCCGTTTGTGGCAAGTATCGTAATCGGTACGATTCAGCTCGGTGCGACTGTAGATTACGCAATTTTGATGACGAGCCGTTATCATAAAGAGCGTGTGGTACGAAGAAAGAGTAAGAAGGAAGCAATCGATATTGCACACAAGACTTCAATTAAGTCCATTATGATAAGTGGTATGTGTTTGTTTGCTTCAACATTCGGCGTGACGATGTCGTCAAGTATTGATATGATTAAGTCAATTTGTACGTTGTTGTCCCGAGGGGCAGTAATTAGTACAATCGTTGTTATTCTTGTTCTGCCGGCGATGCTGACAGTGTTTGATAAATGGATTTGCAAGACCACATGGGATATGCGGAAAATCGATTATTAGTTTGGAGGGACGATGACTATGAATAAGAAATTGAAAAAAACTTTACAATGTACAATGTGTGCTGTGCTTAGTTTTGGTATGGTAGTGTGCAACAGCTCCTTTGTAGAAGCGAAAAAAATCAAAAAACAGGAATCTGTTTATGTCAACGCGGCAGCAGATGGTTCGGTATCCAAGATTACCGTATCGGACTGGCTGAAGGGTGCAAATGAAACAACCGGAACCATTAATGATATTTCCGATTTGAAAAACATCTCGAATGTCAAAGGAGATGAGACATTCAAACAGAATGGTAAGGACGTTGACTGGAGCGGCGCCGGAAAAGATATTTACTATCAGGGTGAATCGGATGAAAAACTTCCGGTTGATATGAAGATTACTTACAAATTGGATGGTAAAGAAATTGCAGCAAAAGATATGCTTGGCAAGAGTGGAAAAGTGGAAATCCATGTTACCTATACGAATAAGTCCAGCCGGAAGAAAAAAATTGATGGTAAAGAAACAACAATTTATACACCATTTGTTATGGTGACCGCAATGGTTCTTTCTTCTGACCATTTTGAAAATGTCGAAGTGGATAATGCAAGAGTAGTCAATGATGGTGATAATCAGATGATTATCGGCATGGGTGTTCCGGGAATGGCTGAGAACTTAGATTTGAGTGATGATATGGCAGATAAAATCCCTTCGGATTTTACGGTAACTGCTGATACAAAAGATTTTACAATTGGTAATACATTTACTTACGGAAGTGCCAGTCTTTTGAATGATTTGGATTTAGACGATGTGGATGAGTTAGATGATTTGGAAGAAAAACTGAATGATTTGACCGATGCTTCTGACAAATTAGTTGATGGCTCTGATGATTTGTATGACAATTTGAAATTGTTTGACAGCAAAATGGGCGAGCTTAACACTTCTGTGAAGAAATTCCAGAAAGAAGGCGTAAACCGGTTGGCAAATGGAATCAGCACACTGGCAAAAGGTGCTCCGACATTAGTAAAAGGCGTTACCGATTATGCAAATGGTGTAACAACATTTGCAAAAGGAACCGCAAGTTATGTAGATGGTGCAGCAAAAATTACAAATGGATGTGCCTTACTTTACAAATCCGTAAAGGATATTCCAACTCAGATTCAGAGTTTTGATACCGGACTGAAGACCTACACCGGCAGTGTCGACAAACTTGGTTCAAAACAGAATGTTACGGCATTGAAATCCGGAGCAAAAGCGGTTAGTGATGGTGTGACATCGTTAAATACCAATCTGGCAAGTTTAGAAAAAACGTATGAGACTACGGATTTACTGTTAAAGAAATTGAAAGCGACTGGTGCAGATGCAACAACAGTTGCAACGTTAGAGCAGGTACTTGCCGGACAGAAACAGGCAATTCAGGCAATGAAACAGGCAACTTCCACAACCGGTGATTTAAAAGTTGGTGCTGAAAAAGTATCCGGCAGCGTAGCAACAGTAATGGACAGCTTGGATAAATTGTCTGCAAACTCCTCAACTTTGACAGAAGCTTCTACAAAATTAAAAACCAGTATGCCGACATTAGTTTCCAGCGTGAAAACACTGAAAGAGGGTGGCGATACACTGGCAAAGAACAATAAGAAGTTAAAGGGTGCGTCAAAGAAACTTGTGAAATCCGGAAAGACATTGAAAAAGAGCATTAAAACGGTAGGAAGCGGTGTGAAGAAGTTAGACAAGGGAAGCAAATCCTTAAAGAGTGCTGCCGGAAAATTGTCAACAGGTGTTGGTAAACTGGATACAGCGAGTGGTAAGCTGAAAGATGGAAGCAAGAAATTAGCCGACGGAATGAGCGAGTTTAATAAGGATGGTATTGAAAAAATCAATGACACATATGAAGATGATGTCAAAGGTTTGATTGACCGTCTGAAAGCCGTTTGTGAAGTTGGAAAAGATTATAAGAGCTTCAGTGGTATTCACGGTTCTATGAATGGTGAAGTGAAATTTGTCATTGAGACAGCAGCCATTGAAAAAGAGGACTAGGTGATTTTGTATGGGAAAATTGGATGATAAGAAAAAGCAAAAGAGAGATTCTCTGCTGATGGCAGCATTTGCTCTATTTACGCAGAAGGGAATAAATGACACATCCATTTCCGATATAGCTAAAAAGGCAAATATGGCAAAAGGAACATTTTATCTTTATTTCAAAGATAAATTTGATATCCGCGACAAATTGATTGCGGATAAGGCGAGACAGGTGTTTTGCCGTGCATTAGAGGAGATGAATCGGGTGCAGCTGGATTCATTGGAAGACCATGTAATCTTTTTGATTAACTCTGTTATTAATCAATTGAACCAGAACAAAAATTTATTGAAATTTATTTCAAAAAATTTAAGCTGGGGAGTTTTTCAGAAGGCACTTTTGTTGGAGAATAATGAAGATGGTGACAGTTTTTATCAAAGATATTATTTGCTTTTGGATCAGTCAGGAAGGATGTTTCGTAATCCGGATTTGATGCTGTATATGATTGTGGAGTTTGTTAATTCAACTTGTCATAGTGTAATTTTGCAGCAACAGCCGGTGACGTTAGAAGAATTAAAACCGGAGCTTGCCGGTGTGATTTGTGATATCATTCATAGGCAGGAAATTCGATAAAAAAGTCAGACCGTGTCTGTCGGTGTTTCGTAAGCCGGCAGGCACGGTTTTATTTTGCAAAAGATACATGGTTTGTTTAGAATAATCTATTGCAAGAATTGTTTCCTTGCTTTACAATAGCCAAAAGAGTAGTTAATGAAAGCAGGGGGAATTATCATGAAGAAAAATCAACTGCCAAAGCAGGTATTAAATACGCTTTTGGCATATCAAATAAAATCCGATGATATTTTAGATGTTTGTCCGTTTGATTTATCTTTTGATTCGGAATATATCAGTGGATATTTGTTCTTGACAAGTACGAAAATCGGCGTTGCCAAGAGCCGCCATGAACAGATGACGGTTCGCTATTTCCGTGGAACGAAGACGGCAGATATGCAGTATGCAGAGGATGAAAAAGAATATATGCTGGAATGGTTTGATTTGGCGGATACTTCGCATATGAGAGTGGAAAAGCAGCTCGCGACAAATCTAGTCACAATTGATTATAAGGGCAAACCACTTTTATTAGCGGCGCTGACAAATCTGTATTTTGAACAGATGAATTTGTTTCGTAAAAGTTATAATAAGATAAAAAAATATCCAGAGGAAGCAGAAGAAGTGGAAGCGTCTGCGGATATTCAGGAGCAGAAAGCACAGTATTGTCCAAAGTGTGGAACGATGTACCCGGATCCAAAAAGAAAAATCTGTCCGAAGTGCATGAATAAACGTTCGATTTTTGGAAGAACGATGAAATATTTTCTTCAGTACCGTTTTAAGGTTATTATTATTTTTGCCTGCTATTTTCTGGCGGCCGGATTGAATCTTGTATGGCCTTATTTAAGCGGTACGGTATTGTATGATGAGATTCTGCCGGGAAAAGTTTCACAAAGTGAAATCGGGCGGTATGGTTTTGCTCTTTTGATGCTTGTGCTTGTAATGGTATTGTCAAAACTTGTACAGCAGGGCGTCCAGCTTGTACAGGGAACCTTGATGGCACAGGTGGTTGCAGCGACTGTGCGTGACATGAAGCAGGATGTATTTTCCAATATGGGAAGATTGTCACTTGGATTTTTTACAAGCAAGCAGACCGGTGGACTTATGACACGTGTGTTAAGTGATGCAAACCGTGTGACCGACTTTTTCTTAGATGGATTTCCGTACATATTTGTGCATGGCTTTACCATTCTTGCTACGTTTACGGTTATGTTCCGTTTGAATTGGCAGAGGGCACTGGTAGCCTGTATTCTGCTGCCACTGTTAGTTTTTATGAGCGTGAAATTAAAGCCGAAATTGTGGAGTTTGTTTGGCAGACGCCACCGGGCAGAGCGTGCGGTAAATAACCGTGTCAATGACAATTTGACCGGTTCTCGTGTGGTAAAAGCTTTCGGACAGCAAAAGCAGGAAAAAGAGCGTTTCAAAGCGCCAAATGAGCGTCTGAAAGAGGCGGAAATACGCATTGTAAAATACAATAATAAATTTACGATTTTATATAATTTAGTGCAGGAGATTTCAAATATCTGGGTTTGGATTGTCGGTGTGATTCTGCTTCTGAATACGCATACCGTGGAACTTGGTGTTTTGATTACGTTTGTTGGTTATGTGGGGCAGTTAAACGGACCGATGAATTTCTTCTCCCGTGTATTTCAGATGTGGTCGGACAGTATCAATGCTGCCCAACGCATGTTTGAAATTATGGATGCCATTCCAGAGATTGAAGAAGTGGAAAATCCGAAGCAGATTAAAAATCCAAAGGGAGAAATTACACTTTCTCATGTGAGTTTTGGCTACGAGACAAATCATCCGGTTTTGAAAGATATCAGCCTTCATGTAAATCCCGGTGAAATGCTTGGTATTGTGGGGCGTTCCGGTGCCGGAAAAACGACGCTTGTAAATTTGATTTCGCGTCTTTATGATGTGGATGAGGGAGAAATTTATCTGGATGGTATTCCGGTAAAGGAATTAGCTTTTCATGATTTACGGAAAAATGTGGCGATGGTATCACAGGACACTTATATTTTTATGGGAACGGTGGCGGACAACATCGCTTATGCGAATCCGGAGGCGACGAGAGAAGACGTAGTGCAGGCTGCAATTTTAGCAAGTGCGCATGAATTTATCGCCAATATGCCGGATGGTTATGATACCGTGATTGGAGCATCGGGTAAAGACTTGTCGGGCGGTGAAAAACAGAGGATTTCGATTGCCAGAGCAATTTTAGCAAATCCGAAAATTTTGATTTTAGATGAAGCGACGGCAAGTGTGGATACGGAAACCGAGAAAGCAATCCAAAATTCACTTAATTATCTGGTGAAGGGAAGGACGACATTGTCCATTGCACACCGCCTTTCCACACTGCGGGACGCAAACCATTTAGTTGTAATTGATGGTGGAAAAATCGTCGAAGAGGGTACGCATAAGGAATTGGAAAAGAAACAGGGAATTTATTATAAGCTGATGGAGTTACAGACGAAATCACTGGCTTTGAAAGGGGAATCGTTATGAGTGAAAATCAAGTCATCACAAATATGGAAAATGAAGTCGAGGAAATGACGGCAATTCACTATCTGAATCAGGACAATGCTGTTTTTGAGAGAACAGAGGGCGGCTTTTTATCTCTTTCTTACGAGGGAAAGAAGTGGGACAGGATTCAGGTGATTCGTCTGTTTCCATTTACTGAGCCGGATTCTTTTCTTTCGATTCGGACGGTAGAAGAACGCTCCCATGAAATTGGGGTAATAAAAAATATCAAAGAGGTAGATAAGAAAACGAGAAAAATGCTTTTGGAGCAGTTAAATCTTCATTATTTTACCCCGATAATTCAGAAGATTCTGGATATCAAGGATGAGTATGGTTATGCCTATTTTCATGTTATGACTGACCGTGGGGAGTGTCGCTTTACGATTAACATGGGAAGTAATGCGGTGGTGCGGTTAAGTGACTGCCGTCTTCTCATCACTGACTTGGATGAAAACCGGTTTGAGATACGGGATGTATTTGCTCTTTCGCAGAAGGAACAAAGAAAACTGGATTTGTTCTTGTAGGATAGAAAGTTTGAGGTAGTAGTATGATTTTAAGATATGAACTGCCAAAAGAGGCAGAGCAGGTTATTTCGCTTACGGATAACGAACGCATTTACTATGCGGTTCCGGTCGATATTGATGATGCCGGAAATTTTTTGGAAGACTCCTATTTTATTGTTACAAACCGCAGACTTTTTGTTGTGGAAAAGGGCAGTATCAAAGAGGAATACGATGTTTCCAAATGTATCGATGTAAAAGCAGAGGCAAAAATCGGTGGCGGACTTTTAGTAATCAATTTTGACGGTGTACCAAAGCACATTGTTCATTATTCGGCGAGACATTTATCGCGTTATGCTTACATTGCCAGAGGAATTCATATTCTGGCATCCGGCAGAGAGGAAGAGGTAGTCAGTACGGAATATGAGAAAATATGTCCGAAATGCCACCATGCGATACCGGGTACGAAATATTGTCCGCACTGCTCCAAAGAGGGCGGGTTCTGGAAAGGCTTTTTGAAAATGGCGGCACCGTATAAGAGAAAGTTTGCGGGAATCATTGTGTTAATGATTCTGGCTGCTGTTGTGACACTCTTGAATCCGGAAATACAAAAGCATTTGGTGGACGATGTTTTGAAACGCAGAGAGGGTGGAATTTCAACCGCTTTTATCTGCCTTGGCATCATGTTTTTGTTAAGTGTCGGAATTGTTGTGATTAACATTTTAAAAACGTATTACTGTACGGTTTTAGGAGCAACTATTTCAAAAGATTTGCGGCAGCGGCTGTTTTCCCACATTCAAGTTTTATCACTGAATTTTATCAATGACAGAAGGCCGGGCGAATTGATGAACCGAATTGTTTTTGATACGGGAAAGATTCGTGAATTTATGGAGCGAACTTTCTGTAATATGTTTACGGTCTGTTTTATTTTTGCCTGTGATATTATTTTTATGGTGTTACTCAATGTAAAACTTGCACTGCTTGCGTTTGTTTTCATTCCGGCGGCAGTATTTGTGACGTATGCGTTTCGAAAGAATATTCACAGACGGTTTCATTTGCAGTTTAAAAAGAGTGATGAGGTAAACAGCAGTTTGCAGGATGTGATATCCGGTATGCGTGTGGTGAAATCCTATGGAAAAGAAGAAAGTGAGCGAGACAAATTTAATATGCTTACGGATGAGTTCTGCCGTGTACAGACAAAAAATGAAGTGTTTTGGGCTGTGTTTATGCCGATGGTAAGCCTTTTGATGGGAGCTGGTGTGTTCCTTGTGATTTATTTTGGCGGATTGGATGTATTAGGCGGCAGGATGACGACCGGTGAACTGCTACAGTTTGTAACATATACACAGCTTTTGTATATGTACTTAAATTGGATGACAAATATGCCGAGGGAACTGATGAATCTGATTAGCAGTATGGAAAGAATCAATGATATTTTGACGCAGGAACCTTTTATTGAGGATGTGCAAGAGCCGATTCACCTTGATGTGGAAGGAGAAATCCGGTTTGAGCATGCCTCGTTTGGTTACAAATCGTATCAGCCGGTTTTGGAAGATTTGAACCTTACGATAAAGAAAGGGGAAATGATTGGTATCGTAGGTGCATCCGGAACCGGAAAGTCTACGATTATCAATTTGATTATGCGTCTTTACGAAGTGGATGATGGTAAATTGCTAGTCGATGGGCATAATATAAAGGAAATCCAGTCGGATTATTTTCATTCACAAATTGGTGTGGTGTTACAGGAGACATTTTTATTTTCCGGGACAATTCTTGAAAATATCCGTTTTGCCAGACCGGATG
>ENA-OPAH01000983-OPAH01000983.1-human-gut-metagenome-genome-assembly--contig:-NODE-983-length-20154-cov-7.205334_pt1 | contig 20154 bp, 20 predicted proteins | sample MGYA00241050_ERZ501416 | MGnify/ENA primary metagenome ERZ501416 (study PRJEB25962, sample SAMEA2042632) | human gut metagenome | biome: human gut; feature: human-associated habitat; material: faeces... | reverse complement strand
CCTAAATACATAGCCTTTTAATATTTGCATGCCATCACCTCTTATCATTGTTGCATTCACTATATCACGAATAGTTATATTTGTAAATAACTTTTTGCAAACTTTTACCTTTTACAAAGCAAATTCCTATTAAATTAAAAACGTTAGAATTAAAATCTAACGTTTTTTAATAGAAATTTACATATTTGTGCAGTTTATAAATTTTACCATTTATTCTAAGATAAATATAATATTTTCCTTTAATTCCATCCTCACTTATATAACGAGAAACTGTAACCTTACCATTTGAATCTTGTGGTTCTTGTAATATATAAGTTTTTTTATCTAGGACATTATCTAGAACTATTTGAACATCGTCATTTTTCTTAAAAGTTCCGCTGACTTTCAAACCAAATACATCTTTATATAAAGATATCTTATATTCATCTAAAATTGAATCATCACTTTTTGCACTTATAAGTAAATAATTTTTAGTTGTTACTGATTCACCAAGACTACCAAGTCTTACACCTTGAACACCAGTATATACATCATTCGCATATAAGCTCATCTTTTTCGTATTATATAAAGTTGAATTAACATTCATACTGATAATTTTTTTATTATTTTGAATTTCCATTATTGTATGACCTTGAGTAATTACATAATCATCCTCACCAATAATTTCTAAGTAAGTTTCTTCATCACTCGGTAATTCATAATCATCTAGTTGTTTGACTGTCCTATTAGAATAATCTATTTGATAAGTTAATAAGTGTTTCTTACCATCTATTTCACTTGCTAGCATCATCTTATTACCAGAAATCAAATTAATTGATTCAGGGTTGTTTGGATAATCAATATCACCATCCGCCTTAAGTAAATATTGTGAATAATCGTCATCAACTTTATCTTTATCAGCGATAACCCAGTTAATATCTAAAGTAGGATAATCTAAATTGACAATCATATTTCCGTTATATCCAGAAATAGTGATTGAGTTAGTATTGATATCGTAATTTATTGAATTAATACCAAACCAATTGCCTTTTTTATCACCAGGTAAAATATTGTATAAATCTATCTCTTTAACTATATTACCGGTAGCTCTGTCTATTTCTACAGCAACATCTTCAACTGTAGAACGTCCATACTTGTTAGAAGCTAGAAGCAAATTTCCATTATTAAGTTCATATACATCGTGGTGATATCCACCTGGAACCGCATATTCATAATATACTTTACCTAGTAAATCCATCTCGATTAAACCAACACTATAATTTTTACTTAAGATCTTATCACTACTAAGTAAAATATGACCGTTGTTAAGTCTTTGAATATCCCATTTATAATCTCCAATTAAATACCATCTAACTTCGCCTTCACTATCATATGCGGCAGTATAACCAATTTCTTCAGGTGTTGTAAAATAAAATTCATCGGTTTCATAGTCTGCATTAGATAAATCTGTTACTTTAGAAAAATCATCTGGAAGGGGAGATGTCGTAATCGTAATTTCTTTGCGTATTCCACTAGCTTCAATAACTACCTTATTATCATATCCCGCATAAAGCCCATAAATTGGTAAAATATGTACCTTCGTAGGTGTAAATGTGTGAGTTAAATCTTCAGCTCCGCCTTTTCCTTTAATAGTTACTGTCGATGTTGTTAAATCTTTTGTTTGAAAGACAATCAAAGCGGAAAGTGGAGAATTACCATATGGATTTAAAATTACATTTGGGTTATCTATTGTATAATTTGTATTACTTAAATACTGCCTCTCACTCTGTGTTTGTGCATATAGTAAATCAGTTTCCGTATCGATTGGTTTATTTGCCATGATATATTCATAAATAAAAATCGAAGCTGCGAATGTTACTACAATAAGTAAAACGTATTTGGCAATTATCTTTTTCATATAAATCCTCCTAGATTAATCTTATTTCGTTTTCGTCAAAGAAAGGTTTGTTTTTATCAATTTTATCAAAAAACAAAATACCATCTAAATGATCAACTTCGTGTTGAAAAGCTACTGATAAATCCTCACGAGCTCTAAATGATACTTTATTACCATCAGGATCATAACCAGTAATAGTAATTCTCGCATATCTTGGGACGTGACCTTCAACCTCCCTGTTAACACTTAAACATCCTTCACCAGTCTCTAAAGCCACCATTTCCTCAGAATGACTAATTATTTTAGGGTTTACAATTACGTAATTTTGAAATTTACCTTCTTCGTATTCGTAAACTATTACAATAATTCTTTTAAGCTGACCAAGTTGTGGAAAAGCAAGCCCCATGCCAGGTCTTAAATCGTATTTTTCAGCATACTTTTCTATTTGACTATATTTTAAATGTTTAATGATTTGATTTATTGTTTCTTTATCCTCTTTAGATAAAGGAAGCTTTACTTCTTTACTTTTTTGACGTAAAACCTTATGCTTTTCATCTAAAATTTTCAATGGTTTAAACATAAAATATTACCTCCATATTCTATTTTATCATATTTGCCATAAAAAAAATAATTTTTTACATCTTTTACCGTTCAAAAGTATACGTATTATAACCTTATATACAGAAAATGTCAAACGAAAAAAGTTCCATATGAAATGAAACTTTTTCATTTAATTATTGCCCCAAGCTCTAGCTCCAATAATTATTACAAGTAAAATAAATAGAACTAGTATAATAGCTGCGCCATAACCTGTTCCGTATCCGCCACCATAGCCATAACCACCACAAGGGTTGCCACAGCCATAGCCTTGATACCCACCATAGTAATACATATAATACCTCCTATCTATTCTAATATAGTCTATGTCAAAGTCAAAAACCGTATATTAAAAACACCTAATTTTATTTTTTAAATATCAAATATGGTAAAAGAGACGAGAATATGCTATGATTATATAAGGATAGGAGGCGAGTTATGAAACAAAAAGCACAATCATTAGGTAAACTCATCAAAGATTTAGATAAACCGTTATTAATTGCATCTGCTGCGCTTTTCATTTTTGGACTTTTGAATATCGTAACCGCCTCATCTAGAGCTGCGGTTGTCAACTATGATGTATCTATTTATTATTATTTTTATCGTCAATTAATTTTTATAATTCTTGGTTTAATACTTAGTATAATTATTATTAAAACTGATACTAAATATTATAAACTTATTGTACCAATATTATTTGTCGTGGCCATCGTTTTAAATCTTTGGGCTTTAACCTTTGATGAAATATCTGGTTCGCGAAACTGGATTGATTTAAAATTTACAAGTATTCAGCCAAGTGAACTTTCAAAACCAATTATTATATGCTTGCTTGCTATCTTATTTGAAAAGAACTATCGTAAACTTCGAACTTTAAATATTAAACATTATGATACAATCGCTTATATGGTTTTCATTTCTATGATTATACCAGCTACCGTCATTCTGCAAAAAGACTTTGGAACCTTATTAATAATTGTCTTTATAATTTTCATGATGTTTTTAGCTAGTCCAATTTTAAAAATAGATAAAATAAAAACTGTTTTATTAATGCTAGTTTTAGGAGCTCTGGCTTTACTCGTTATGTATAGTGTCCAAGGATATATTTTAAATGATGCTCGTATAAGTCGTTTCACATCTTTCTTAGATCCTTGTGGTAACTATGAAAATGGAGGTTACCAAGTTTGTAATAGTTATATTGCCATTAATGATGGGGGATTATGGGGACTAGGTATTGGTAAGAGTAAGCAAAAATATTCATACATCCCAGAACCTCATACCGATTCCGCATTTGCTATAATTGCTGAAGAATATGGCGTATATAGATGTATTTTTATATTTATTCTATATGGTATTGTCCTTTATAGAATTGCGGTTATTGGAGCTAAAGCAGCTAGTTTAAGAGGACGGTATATATGTGTTGGTGTTATTAGTTACATATTTATTCATATATTCATTAACTTAGGTGGTATGTTTGGTTTAATTCCTTTAACCGGAGTTCCACTTCCATTCCTAAGTTATGGTGGTAGTTTCGTCTTATCATTGCTCGCATCACTTGCCATAGTTCAAAGAATTTGTATAGAATCAAAAAATAAAAAGATAAAAATTCCAAAATAAAAAAGGAATTTTTATTTTTTTGTCGTATGTTTTATATAGAGGTGATTCATATGACATTCTTAAAAAAACATAAAGGCAAAATATTTATTTTAATTTTTATACTTTTCACACTTTTTATTGTATATGATACATATTATGTTGAACCTGAAGTTGAAGTAGAGGAAGTTACTACCCAAAAGAAAGAAGATACTGAAGAAAAAAAGGAAGAAACAAAAGAGGTCAAAGTCTTAGTCGATGTCAAAGGAGAAATAAATACCCCGGGCGTTTATGAACTAACTAGTAATAATACCGTCATGGACGCCATAAATAAAGCTGGTGGTCTAACTAAACAAAGTGATACAAGTAATATCAACTTAAGTAAAAAACTTGAAGATGAAATGGTTATTATTGTTTATTCCAAAAGTGAAATTAAAAAAATGAATGAAGAAGACAAAATAGAATGCCCACCATGCAATAATGCCTGCATTACTGAAGAGGATGAAAAGGCTAAACTAAATAGTGAAAAATCTGAAACCACAAATACTCCATCTGGTAAAGTTAATATCAATACTGCTGGCAGTGAAGCCTTACAAACCTTAGATGGTATTGGAGAAGCCAAAGCTAAAGCAATTATTGAATATCGTAATAAAAATGGTAATTTTAAAAATATCGAAGATATTAAAAATGTATCCGGTATCGGTGACAGTGTTTATGAAAAAATTAAAGATAATATCACCGTATAGTTTAGCTATAATTTTTATATTTTTCTTTAGTTTACTTTATGTCTTGTTTTATATAGGCCATAAACCAGTTAGTAAATATTCCCTAAAGAATAATACTATCGCTGGATATGTTTATGATTGCCAAAATAGTGAAGATAAAACTGTTTTAAAAATAAAAGGAAAAGAAAATCTTTTAATTAATTATTATGACCATTTTGAATGTAAACTTGGTCAAAAAATAAAAGCCATAGGTGAGATGAAAGAACCAAAAAACAACACTAATTTTTACCTATTTAACTATAAAAATTATTTATTATCAGAAAAGATTAACTATACATTTACTGCTAGTAATATCGAAGTAATAAATAATCATCAGTCTATTCTTTATAAAATAAAAAACATATTAAATGAACATATTAAAAACTATAAATCAAAAGCTTATCTAAATGCTTTAGTTTTAGGTAATGATAATGACATAAATGAAGATATAGAAGAGAGTTATCAAACTAATGGTATTAGTCATTTACTCGCCATATCAGGCGCCCAAATAACTTTATTTTCTACAGCCTTACTGTATGTTTTTAATAAAATATTTTCCAAAAACACTTCATATGTTATAACAATAATGTTTTTACTAATCTATCTTTTTATTACTAACTTTAGTGCATCAGTTTTAAGAGCCACCATTTTCTTTATTATTCTAACCATTAATAAACAATTCGAATTAAAAATAAACACCTTGTATTTATTAATATTAACGGCCAGCCTTCTTTTAATTATTAATCCATATTATATTTATAGTTTAGGTTTTACCTTATCTTTTACTGTTTCTTTTTATCTCCTTTTATTCAAAGATATCATAAGTAAATATAAAAATTACTTTTCTAAAACCTTAGTTATATCTTTAATTGCTTTTTTTGCCAGCACCCCAATTATTATCAATAGTTTTTTTAAATTAAATTTATTATCACCACTCATTAACATGTATTTTGTCCCGCTTATGACCTTTATAATTTATCCGATTGCTTTAATCACGTTCATCTTTAAACCGCTAGATTTAATCTTTTTAAATTTAGTTACTATTATGGAAAATGCTTCTATAAAATTATCAAGTATCAATTTTCTAAATTTAAGCTTGTGTCATCTAGGTATTTTCTTTTTTATTATATATTACGTAGTAATAACACTCATCTTATATAAATGGTTAAAAGGAAAGAACTATATTTTAATATTATTTTTAATTTTAATGTTTCATCATAATATAAATTATTTAAATCCTGCATCTTCACTAACAATGTTAGATGTTGGACAAGGTGACTCTTTTTTAATTAAGCTAAAACATAATAAGGGCAATATATTAATTGATACTGGTGGTATCGCAAGTTTCGATGATAAAAAGCCATATGACATTGCAGGAAACATTACTATTCCATATCTCCAGGCTGAAGGAATAGATCACCTTGACTATTTAATTATTACTCATGGGGATTTTGATCATATTGGTATGGCTACAAACCTAATAAAAAACTTTAAAGTTGAAAAGGTTATCTTAAATATAGGAGATTATAATGATTTAGAACAAAACTTAATTAATCTTTTAAAACAAAAAAACATTCCATATTATCAAAACATTAATAAAATAAATCTAGAAAATAGTAAGTTAGAGTTCTTAAATTATAAAGAACATGATAATGAAAATGATAATTCAAATATAATTTATATAGTCATAAATAATACTAAACTATTATTTATGGGCGATGCTGGTGCGGAAGTCGAAGAAGATCTATTAAAAGAATATAACTTAAAAGATATTGATATTTTAAAAGTTGGTCATCACGGAAGTAAGACGAGTTCTAGTAAGAAATTTATAAATAGTATTAACCCAAAATATTCAATTATCAGTGTAGGTGAAAATAATAGTTATGGTCACCCAAATAAAGAAGTATTAGACAACTTAGCTAATTCAATTATTTATCGAACTGATTTAGATGGAAGTGTCAAATTTACATTTACAAAAAAATTACAAATAAAAATTGCAGTAGAAAGGAGTTAAAATGAATTATTATAATGAGATAAAAAAACAAATTATAAACAATGAAATTACAAAAAGAGTTAAAGATTACAGTAAAAATAAAAGTGATTTAAGCACATATTATAATATAGGAAAATTACTGACAAAAGCAGGAAAATGTTATGGCGAAAGTATTATTAAAAAGTATTCTGAAAAATTAACATAAGAATTTGGCAAAAGTTATAGCATTAGGGTACTTTACAAAATGATAAAATTTTATCATTTTGTTGCAAGTCAAAAAATGCCGACACTGTCGGCACAATTAAGTTGGAGCCATTATGATGAACTTTTAAAACTAGATGATATCAACCAAATTAATTATTATATTAAAATTGCTAAAGAATTTAACTTGTCGGTTAGAGAGTTAAGACAAAGAGTAAAAAATAAAGAGTATGAAAGAATTGATAATAAAACAAAATTAAAGTTAATAAGCAAAGAACAAAACCAAGTTGAAGATTTCATAAAAAATCCTATTATTATAAATAATGTAAATCATTACGATGTTATATCAGAGAAAGTATTGCAAAAAATAATAATGGAAGACATCGTTCATTTTCTAAAGGAGCTTGGGAACTCATTTTGCTTTATTGCTAACGAATATAAAATAAAAATTGGCAATAGTTACAATTATATTGACCTGCTTTTATATAATATTGATTTTAATTGTTATGTAGTAATTGAGCTTAAAATATCTCAGTTAAAAAAAGAACATATTGGTCAAATAGAAATATATATGAATTATATTGATAAGCATTTAAAAAAAACTAGTCAAAACACAACGATTGGCATAATTATTTGTAAAAAAGACAATAAGTATATTATGGAATATTGTAGCGACAATAGAATACTGTCTAAAGAATATGAATTAATAATTTAAAGATGTATTTAAATTTCTAAAACATTTAAAATAAAAAACATAATTATTTCTAATTTTTAGCATAAAATAATTTTGTACAAGGCGAAATAATGCTAGTCTTATTATTTATACAAAGGTAGCAGAGCAGAATATATTATTAATGGGAGATGCATTAAGCAAAAGTGAAGAGTATTTATTAAATACATATAATTTGCCTAAAATGGATATAATAAAAGTAGAACGAATATGATCAAAATACTAGTTCTAAAAAAGCATCTCTTAAGATATCTTAACTATAGCCGGCAAAATAATGTATATGGTCACCCCCACCAAGAAACTTTAGATAATTTAAAAAGTTTAAACTATCAAAAAAGATGGTGTAGTCAAAATAAATGACTTTACCATCTTAACTAAGGCCCGCTAATGCGTTAGCGTTTTATATAGATAGTCCAGATAATCTCTGGGCTTTTTATTTATTTTTCTTATCTTTAATTACAATATCCACATTGCATATATTAGCAATTTTAATCAAATCTTCAAAGAAATATCTGTTTAAACCTTGTTCATTATTTTTAACCCAATTTTTAGATTTACCGATTGCCTGCGCAAGTTGTTCTTGTGTCATATTTGAATTTTGCCTTATAAATCTGAGTATCTCGTTTGGTTTATAATTACTAGCCTTTATCTCCATTATTCCACCTCAAAATAATGGTACTATGTATTATTAATCATTTACCAAAAAGACCATTGACACTAGTCCACGGTTTTATTATAATTAAATTATATAAGACTAGTAATAATAGTCTATAAAATAAAGTAGGTGTATATATGCATAGGAGTAAGAAAAAGAGAAATATCGTAATATTTAGTTTGATAGGCATATTACTATGTATGGTAGTTGGATACGCCGCCTTCCAAACCAGATTAGAAATAAGCGGTTCTTCTACAGTAACTAGTAATTGGGATATAGAAATAACTAATGTTACCGCTGGAACACCAACAGGTTCAGCCGAAAATGCCGTAGCTCCTGATTGGGATAAATTAACTGCCTCTATGGAAGCTAATCTGTATGATAAAGGTGATGCCATGGAATATGATGTCACCATTGAAAATAAAGGTACGATAGATGCCAAATTAAATGATATCTTAACTAATCTAGAACAAGAAAATAGTGATGCTGTCATCATTACTTTTTCAGGTTATGCCAAGGGTGAAATCTTAAAAGCTGGAAGTATTAAATTAATCCATGTAAAAATAGAATATAATCCAGATTATGAAGGAGAAGAAACCTCAAGTGAAGTAACTATAGACTTTGATTATACCCAAAATAATAATGAAACATCTCCGTCAGAAAAGATGCATTTAGTAAATTATGATTGTACTACTAATGGAGGAACATCATGTACAAATTATAATGAATATCTATTAGAGGGAAGTAATATTAATTTAAGCCATAGCGGAAGCGAAAAGAGGTATTATAACTTTGTTGGCTGGAATACCAATAAAGATGCGACTAGTGGTTTAAGTTCTCTACAAATGGGAGTGGGAGATATAACCTTATATGCAATATATGAGGAAGTAGACCCAACTGAACCAATAATTGATAACATCTCAACGGCAGTGGCTACTAATAGTATCACAGTAGTCGTAAGTGCGCATGATGATGAAAGCGGAATAGTGAAATATGAATACAGTATTGATGGAGGAAAGACATGGATAGATAGGGGAAGTAATAATACCTATACCTTCACAGGTTTAACCTCAGATAGTTTATATCAAATAGATATCAGAGTCACAAATGGAGTAGAGAAGGCAGCCAGTAGTAATAAACAAGCGACGACTACTACCTTATCAAAACCAACCTTCAGTGAAGAAGGAACAATAAATAAAACAGTAACAATCACATATCCAAGTGGATGTGGAAGTACATTAACATGTACATATCAAAAAGATAATGGAAGTAGTGTCAATGTTACAAGCACAACAGCTGAAGTCACATTTACGGCCGATGGAAATGTAGTAGCAGCAGTAACTGACGGAACAAATAGCGTAAGTAGTTCTTATACAGTTCAAGTAGAAAGAACACTAAATATAGGAACCGTCAAAGGGGGAAGTATTACCTTAGATAAAGAGAGTGCTTTACTTAGTGAAGACGTAAATATCACAACTTCACCAACTACTGATTTTACATATCAAGGAGCTACATTAGTATGTGAAAATGGAAGCACAAAAGAAATTACAGGAACAGAATTTAATATGAGCGAATGTAACAGCAATATTACTGTTTATCCTACTTGGAAGAAAAATGAACTAATTTTATTTAATGATACAGCATCAGTTTCATTCCAACATTTAAATTGGAATGGAAATTTGTTCGATGGTTATACCATGAGTATTGATATGAGTGCAAATACATATATACTGTTTTCATCACCATCATCATTTAATGCAAGAGCTCAAGTAACATCTACAGCTCCTTTAGATATAACCGACTATGATACTTTTAGAGTTGGTGTGGCCTGTTTTAAAGGGACAAGAGATACTACCGTGTTTTTTGGACCTGTAGAAGATAGAACCACATGGGTTCACGATACTGGTATTACAATGTCAGTACCGCATGAAGGAGGAAATATTGGAAATATTGATATAAGTAATTTTAACAATAATTATTATTTAGCTGTTGAAATCTTAACCAACGACCAAATAGATGATTGTTATTTCAACGGAGCAGTACTACTAGGTACAACCTATTCTTACACCAATAGAGGAATTTAATATAAAAATGTCAGAACACAAATTCTGACATTTTTTGGAAATTCATGTGAAAGTAATTGACAAAAAGTATTAGTTGATTATAATACTAGTCAGAAAACGGAGGGATATATTATGACATCAAAATCACAATATGCAACCATTCCAATTGAACTATTGGAAATAGAATCTAGAAAGCCAAAAATAAAACCCTCCTATAGGTTTCACTTATTTAAAATAGCTCCTTATAAATCTTTAAGACTAAATAATATTGTCGTTAAAGTAGGAGATGAAAATACCCCTTATGTCGAAGAATTGCTTACTCAAAATAAAATTGGATTAAACAAAGATGGCGGTTATAAAGTATATATTCCTGGTGATATTATCTATACTTTATGCACCAAAGAAGAAGCTTATTTAACCGCCGCTGAACAATTGAATTATCATCAAAAGGTTTCTAATATTTTTAGTCAAACTTCATAAATGTTGATGCCATATTTGTTTTCTACTGTATCGTAGAAAATATAATTAAAAGGTGGGTTATAAGTTAAAATACCCATAATAATATAAACTAAAATAATGCCGGCAATACCTAAAATTTCTTTATGAAGTGGTCTTAGATTTAAAATGTAATAACTTATAACATTCACAAAATATAAACTTATAAATAAAACAATCAAATTTAAAATAAACACGGAACCGGTAAAATGATATATCGGTAAATATGTAATTAAAAATATAACAATTGAAAGAACCACTTCTAAAAACACACTTAAAGCAAAATTATTATGATTGATTCTGAATTTTTTGAAAAGAAAATATTCTAAAACACTCCAAATTAAAATACTACTTGTCATCATTTTCATATGTTCCCAAATGCTTTCATTAACTGGAAAGAAAATACTAAATAATGCATTAGGAAACCAATTATATAAAAAATGTGTCAAAAAACATAAGATAAACATTCCCAAAACACTAACAACTTTTAAATGTTTTAGAGTCATAACATCGCCTCATTTTAGGAATATTATATGTAATTTTGCAAAAAAATATACTTTTTTGCAACTTTTTTTCGAAAAAAAAAGGAAATCGCGAAAAAAAATCGTATATTAATATATAGGGGGGTAATTTTCATGAACATGTTAAGTCAAGAAAAAATTGCTGAAATAAGAAACAGTGTCAACATTGTCGATGTTATCTCCTCTTATATTCCTCTTACCCCAAAAGGTAAGAATTATTTTGGCGTTTGTCCATTTCATGATGACACCAATCCATCTATGAGTGTCAGCCCATCCAGACAGATTTACAAATGTTTCTCCTGTGGTGCGACGGGAACCGTTTTTAAATTTATCATGGATTACGAAAATATTTCATTTATGGAAGCTGTAAAAAAAGTTGCCGATTTAGGTGGTGTAGCTGTTAATATTGGTAAAGTTCGTAAAAAGCAAAACCATACAGAACTTCACCAAATATATGATTTAAGTTTAAAATTTTACATTAATAACTTAAATACAGCGAGCGGTAAAGAAGCCAAAGAATATTTAAATGGGCGTAATATAAATGAAGATATTATTAAAGAATTTCAAATAGGCCTCGCGTTAAAAAAAGATACTTTATCTAAAATTTTAATTAACAAGTTTAAACCAGAAGATGTTTTAAAAAGTGGTCTAGTTGGTAAAAACGACTATGGATATTATGATTTGTTTTACGAGCGAATTATGTTTCCACTTTATGATTTAGATGGAAATCCTATAGCTTATAGTGGGCGTATATATAATAGAGAAGATAATTCAAAATATTTCAATACTAGAGAAACCGAAATCTTTAAAAAAGGTGAATTACTTTATAATTATCACCGTGCTAAAGATGAAGCTAGAAGAAAAAATCAAATCATCATTATGGAAGGATTTATGGATGTTATCAGAGCTTACAGCGTTGGCATTAAAAATGTCGTTGCTACAATGGGTACTGCTGTAACCGATATCCAAGCCCATTTGATTAAAAGAATGGGACAAGAAGTAATCTTGTGCTTTGATGGTGATGAAGCTGGAGCTAAAGCAACGATGGCTTGCTCAAATGAACTATTAAAAATAGGTGTCACCCCAAAAGTTATTAGATTAGAAGATGACCTAGATCCCGATGAATATATCCAAAAATATGGACAAGCTGCTTTTCACAAGAAGATTGATAATCCAATCAGTATCATGGACTTTAAACTTTCTTATTTAAAAATCGGAAAAGATTTAAATAGTAGTGTTGATCAAGCTAAATATATAAGTGAATTAATTACCGAATTAAATAAAATTGACGATGATATATTAAGAGATTTAACAATCAAAAAAGTTGCTACAGAGATGGACGTTGATGAAAGTTTAATTAGAAATCATCTCGGTCCAAAGGAAAAAGAAATAAAGAAAGTTAAAAAAATTGAACTGCCAACTCATACAGATAAATATGAAAAAGCTGAGAGTAGTTTAATTTATTATATGTTAAGAAGTCCTGAAGTTATTACCATGTATAATAATAAAGTAACTTATATTCCAACTAAAGAATATCGGTTGCTTGCTAGAGAAATAAGCACTTTTTATAAAAATTTTGGATTTATCAGTGAAGCTGACTTTATAGACTACATCGAATGTGATCCAGAGCTCATGGATACAATCAATAAAATCAATAAATCAAATACCAAAGAAAGTTATACTTTAGAAGAAATTGAAGACTATATTAATGTAATTAAAGATTATAATGTCAAAGAAGAAATTAAAAGACTTACTAATAAGATGAAAAACTTGACAGACCCTCTAGATAAGGCTAAAATAGCCGAAGAAATTGTGGGATTAAAAAGGAGTGTAATAAATGTTTGAAGAAATGAAAACTTTTGATCAAAGAAAACAAGAACTAATTACCTTAGGTAAGAAAAAAGGAAGTATTACTTATGAAGAATTAGCTGAAAAATTAAAAGGTTTAGAACTGGATGCTGATTCATTAGATGACTTATATAATACTTTAAGTGAGAATCATATTAAAGTTGTTTCTGAAAATGAAGAAGACGATGAAGATCCAAGTACTACTAGTAATGAACTTTTAACTAAAGACTTAACTATCAACGATCCAGTTAGAATGTACTTAAAAGAAATTGGTCAAATTAAATTATTAACTACCGAAGAAGAATTAGAATTAGCTGATAGAATTGCTCAAGGCGATGAACAAGCTAAAGCTATATTAGCCGAAGCTAATCTTCGTCTAGTTGTTAGTATTGCAAAAAGATATGTTGGAAGAGGAATGCTTTTTCTAGATTTGATTCAAGAAGGAAATATTGGCTTAATGAAAGCCGTTGAAAAATTTGACGTTACTAAGGGTTATAAGTTTTCAACTTATGCTACATGGTGGATTAGACAAGCTATAACTAGAGCTATTGCCGATCAAGCTAGAACTATTAGAGTTCCTGTTCACATGGTTGAAACAATCAATAAATTAGCTCGTGTGGAAAGACAACTGACACTAGAATTAAACCGTGAACCAACAGAAGAAGAACTAGCTAAAAAAATGGGTACAAGTGTCGAAAAAATCAGAGATATTTATAAAATTTCTCAAGAACCAGTTAGTCTAGAAATACCAATTGGTGAAGAAGATGACTCACACCTAGGTGATTTCATTCCTGATGAAACTAATATGAGTCCAGAAGACTTTGCTGTTAACGAACTTTTAAAAGATGAAATCTCAGAAGTATTGCTTACTTTAACTGAAAGAGAAGAAAAAGTTATTAGACTTAGATTTGGCCTAGAAGATGGTAGGCCAAGAACTCTAGAAGAAGTTGGCCAACTATTTGGAGTAACCCGTGAACGTATTAGACAAATTGAAGCTAAAGCTTTACGTAAATTACGTCACCCATCAAGAAGTAGAAAACTAAAAGATTATTTGGGTGATTAATCATGAAACTTTCTAAAAGATTAAAAGCTATCAGTGATTTAATAAATCCTAATAGTAAAGTAATAGACGTTGGTTCCGACCACGCCTTTTTAGACATCTACTTAAATAAATATAAAAATTGTCAGTGTTTAGCTATCGATAAATCTAAATACTGTACGGAAACCGCTATTGATAATGCGCGTAAATTTGAAGCTGACATTAAAGCCATAACAAACGATGGATTAAATGGCATAACCTTAAATGACGAAATTATTGTCATCAGTGGCATGGGCACTAGAAACATTATCAAAATATTGAATTTTGATCTTACGAATAATTTAATATTATCAAGTCATACAAATATTGATGATTTAAAAAATTTCTTAGATAAAAAAGGATATTATATTTATAAAGAATTAATCATTGAAGATGGAAAAACATATAACATTATATATGCGAAACACAAAGGAGGTGCACAGTGAATAAACATAAATTAACCGAACTTGAGTTTTTAAATGAAAAAATTAAAAATGAAAAACAAAGAGTATATAGTAAAGGACTAGTTTTATTACCAGGAATAGCTACTATAACTTGTGGCGCTTTAGCCAGTGATCGTTTTGGTGCTGCCATTGGTTCTGTACTTGTAATTGCTGGTCTAGCTCTTACCACTGAATCATTAGTTCAATTTGAAGAATTTCAAGCAAATCAAGAATCAAAAGTTGAAAAAGTATATGAAAAAGTAAATAATATAACACGTAAAAATAAGTAGGGAAGATAAATGATAGAAGTGAGATGTACACTAGAATTAATAATGATAAATTCCAAAAAGGTAAAAGGTTGTTATTGCTAGTGCCCAAATTATAACTTCTAAAACCTTAAAAATTAATCTATAAAATTCAAAAGGAGAATTAGTTATTAACTTTTCTCCTTTTTTGTATATAAGGAAATGGGAATGTCCAGTGTGTCATACACATCATAACCGGGATTATAATGCAGCAGTTAATATAATGTTTAAAGGTTTAGAAAAATATATGTTATATCTAGAACAATCTATCTAAACATAAATTTTGACAAACAAATAAAATAAATTAGGGTGGCAACCATCCGATACTGGTCTATGGAGGAATCATAGATTCCTATGAAGTAGAAATAGCTTACCGTGAGGTAAGCTAATGTCAAAATTTATTTTGGCATTTTGTTCATATATTGAAAAATTAATTTATTTTCTAAATATCTATGTATTTTTCTAAAATTTATAATATAATGGTAATAGAGCAGTAAGGAAGTAAATTTATGAAAGAATTATTAGAAAATGTAAAAGTGAAGTTAGAAGCTATACAAGTTTCTGACGATGGTAATCAATTCCAAATTACTATTCAAATTCCTATGGAATTAGGTTGGATAGAAAACGTTAAATTCATACTAGATGGAAATAGCGAAATCACAATGGATTACTGCGGTCAGGACGATGGTATGGCTTTTTTTAAAACTGATGTGTATTTACCTACCAAAGCTATATATCATTACAGTTTTTCATGGATGGCAAATGGCCAAACCATGTATTTAAAAAATGGTAATAAAGATATTTATAACTTTCCATCTATAGGAGAAAACTTTAAATTATCTGTCAATTTTGATGTTCCAGATTGGGCTAAAGGTAAAATTATGTATCACATTTTTGTCGATAGGTTTAGAAGAGGCAGTGAAGATTCAATGAAAGAAATGCCTAGAAGAAAAATTCACCATTCGTGGGACGAAGAGATGGTTATTGGACCAGATGAAAACGGCATTTGGAATAACGATTTTTATGGTGGTGATTTAAAAGGAATTGAAAATTCTTTAGAATACTTAAAATCATTAGGGGTTGATATTTTATATTTAAGTCCAATTGTTCAGAGTCAATCTAATCATAGGTATGACGCTGCAGATTATGAAGTAGTCGATCCATATGCTGGAAATAACGAAGACTTAAAATCATTGTGTGAAAAAGCTCACGAATTAGATATGAAAGTAATTCTCGATGCCGTTTTTAATCATACAGGTAATGACAGTAAATATTTTAATGAATATGGAACATATCCAGAATTAGGAGCTTATCAATCTATAGATTCAAAATATAGCCCATTTTACCGCAAACACTATAATAATGGTCATATAGAATACGAATACTGGTGGGGTATGAAAAACCTTCCAGAATGCGATGGAAATGCTCAAGAATGGATTGATTATATTACAGGTGTTGGTGGTATAATTGATAAGTGGTTTGCTTTAGGTATTGATGGTTTGAGATTAGATGTTGCTGATGAACTTACTGATAACTTTATTTCTTTAATTAGAAAAGCTGTTAAAAGAAATAAAAATGATGGATTTATTATCGGTGAAGTTTGGAAAAATCCTATGCGGATGAATCGCGAATATATCTCATCTGGTAAAGAAATGGACAGTGTCATGAATTACCTATTAGTTGATGCCTTACTAAGATATTTTAAATATGCCGATGTGAATAAATTATCAGATATAATTAAAGAAATATTAATTGAATATCCAGATGACACAATTAAAACCTTAATGAACTTTACTTCAACGCATGATATTACTAGAGCTATTAATTTATTTTCATGTAATGAATTTCAAGAATATGGTGAGTGGGGATGGAACTTAAACAACAGTAATAATAATTGGTGTAAAAATTACATTTTAACTAGAGAACAATATGAATATGGTAAACAGGTATATGAAGCATATGTCTTTGCCTTAACCTTTTTACCAGGTATTTTATCAATATTTTATGGGGATGAAGTCGGCCTTCAAGGTATGGGTAATCTAGCTAATCGTAAACCGTTCCCAAAGACCAATCAAGATGAAGAACTTTTAAAATTCTTTAGACAAATGGGAGAGATTAGAAAGCAAGAAGATTTCTTAAGAGATGCTGATTTAGACATCAAAGAAATCAATGATAAATATATTGTTTACGAAAGAACAAATGAAGAAAGTAGTATGTTAGTTGCTACTAGCCGAGTAGGAGAAGATACTGAATTTCATATTCCAGAAAAATATGCCCATCCATCAAAAGTCTATACTTTAAAACACTCAAAGCCAGGACATTTAAAACCATATGGTGCTGTCGCTATCAAACGATAAGAAGTTTTTATACTTCTTTTTTTCTTTTCAATAAGGTATAATTATATCGGAGGTTACTATGAAAAAAGTATTAAGTTTCATTTTCATATTTATATTATTTACTGTACACGCCAGTGCCCTAGAACTAGATATATCATCTAAAAGTGCTATTTTATATAATCTAGACAATGGTGAAGTTCTATATGAAAAAGATGCCGATGAAAAAGCTTCTATTGCCAGTTTAACTAAAATAATGACGGCTTTAGTGTCCATAGAAAACATTAAAGATTTAGATAGTCAAGTTGTATTAAACGCTGATGATTTTAAAGGCTTAGCCGAAGCTAATGCTGTAACTGCTGGTTTTACTAAAGGCGAAGTTGTCACTTACAGAGATTTATTATATGGACTATTACTTCCATCAGGTGCCGATGCCGCCAAAGCTCTAGCGCGAAACATTGCCGGAAGTGAAGAAAACTTTATCAAAATGATGAATGAAAAGGTAGAGAAAATGAATCTAGAAAACACTCATTTCAGTACAGTTATTGGTTTAGATGATGATAAAAATTATTCAACCGCTAGAGAAGTGGCATTAATTTTTAAAGAAGCCTTGAAAAACAATGATTTTAAAACAATCATTACTACGAAAAACTATACTTCGTCAGATGGCAAAGTAAAATTTCACAGTACAATTCAAAGTAATGCGAAAAAATTTGAAATCGATGTTCCATATATTTTGGGTGGTAAAACGGGAACTACAACTGATGCTGGTTTATGCTTGGCCACTATTGCTAAAGAAAACAGTGTTAATTATATGTTGGTTACTTTAGGAGCCACATATGATAAAAAAGCTCCTCATAATATTGAGGATGCCCAAACGATATATGATTACTTTATTCAAAATTATGGTAATCAAAAAGTTGTAAATAAAGAAAAGCCATTTAAAAAAATAAAAGCAAAATATACTGATGTAGATATAGTTGAATTATATCCATCTAAAGATATTACAATGTACTTAGAAAACAATTATGATAAAAATGACATAAAATACGTTTATGACGGAAAAGAAGAAGTTTCATCTTTTAATCAAAAAGGAGAAAACCTAGGCACTTTAAAAATATATTATCAAGACAACTTAATTGATACTCAAACCATTAAATTAGATGAAACATTGAAATTTAACTTTTTAAACTTTATCAAAGAAGAATTTTTGATTATAGTTGGTGTTATTGCTCTTATTATCTCTATAATATTTATTAAAAAACAAGCACATAAAAAGGCGAGCTAATCAGCTCGCTATTTGTATAATTCATTTTTAAGTAATTCCAAATTAGAATTCATAATTGTAAAATAATCTTCATTATTTGTTCTTTGAGTCTCTGTTAAATTAGAAAGAGTATTCCATTCTTGGATTTCGACATTGGTATTTTGGGTTAACTTTTTAACTGTTGAATTAGACTCTTCATTCGCAATAGTGAAAATATATTTAATATCACCATCGTTAATCATATTTACAACTTGATTATAAACCGCATTCACATCGCCGTTACTTTCATCTAATGAATAAACTGTTACTCCATATTTTTCTAAATACTTAAATAAATTACTTGAAGCTACGATTGTTGTACTATTTCCATTAGAAATTACTTCTTTTATTTTTGCATCTAAATTAGAAGCTTCAACCTTTAATTCCTCATATTTTTCTTCAATTTGATTATTTAAATAATAGCTATCGATATATTCATTAAAACCAGTTTTAATATTTTGAGCCATCATTAGAAAATTAGAAGGGTCTAACCATAATTCTTCAATACTATTATTATATTCCATGTATAAAGTAGTATCGATAATTTTTAAGTCTTTATTAATTTCTCTCATCGGTTCAACATAATCTTTTTCATTACTCAAACCGTTAAAGATAAATAAATCCGCACTACTATAATCTTGAATTTGTTTTTCTGTAAGTTTATAGTTGTTAATATTAACCCCATCTGGATAAATGCTATTTATCGTACTATAGTCCCCATATAATCTTCTAGTAATATACTCAGTAGGGTAGTTAGTTGTATAAATTGTGATATCTTCCATATTATCTCTTTTTAAACAACCTGTTAAACTAAAAACAAAAACAGCTAAAATTAATATATTAACAAATCTTTTCATTCTTATCCTCCTTAATCACCGGATCATATCCGCTGCCACCCCATGGGTTACATCTAAGTATTCTTTTAATGGCCATAATTCCACCTTTAAAAACACCATAAATATCAATAGCTTCAATCGCATATTCTGAGCACGTTGGAATATAGCGGCAAGAAGAATGCCATGGGCCAGGTATTTTTTGATATATTCTAATTAATTTTATTAAAACCTTTTTCATATACTCTCCTTAATAATTATACTAAAAATAAAAGTAAATGTAAAAGGTAAATATCGCTATTCCCAAAAGATTTGACAAGCCAACAAATAAGAGCCAATATATAAGCCTTTTATTTGAAAGAAAATAAAGACTATTAAAAATCATAAGTAATTTATTGAAATAACCCTATAACAGCTTTTTAATATATAAGGAAAGTGCATTTTTTGAATAGTAAACAAATGTTTGCTAAAACTATTTACAAATATAACTATTCATGATATACTCGTTGCAACAATGATAGAA
>ENA-OPAH01000957-OPAH01000957.1-human-gut-metagenome-genome-assembly--contig:-NODE-957-length-20564-cov-3.227705_pt1 | contig 20564 bp, 19 predicted proteins | sample MGYA00241050_ERZ501416 | MGnify/ENA primary metagenome ERZ501416 (study PRJEB25962, sample SAMEA2042632) | human gut metagenome | biome: human gut; feature: human-associated habitat; material: faeces... | reverse complement strand
AAACTGGCAGCGAATATCGCAAAAGTAACGGTGGGCATAGCCAGCGGCATTACAGCGGGGCTGGTAGATGCAACAAAAGAAGCAGTTGCATTTGAAAGCGAAATGCTTGATGTGACGAAGTACGTTGGCGGTCTGACGGACGCGAACGGAAAGGTCAAAACGGACGCTTATGCGGAAATGTCGAAAGATATTCTTGACTTGAGCACACAAATTCCGTACACCGCCAAAGAGCTGACACGTCTGGCAGCTGCGGCTGGTCAGTCCGGAAAGAGCATGGATGACCTAATAAGCGGCGGGTTTCTAAAGGACGTTGCCGAAATGGGCACGGCCATGGATATTTCTGCGGATCAGGCAGGCGACTGGGCAGCAAAGTGGGAAGTTGCATTCAACATAAACCACGATCAGGTCATGGAGCTGGCAGACCAGATTAACTATCTGGGTGCCCACTACGCAACGACCGCCGCTGAAATTGCCCAGACCGTAAACGACACCGGCTCTCTGGGTCAAATCGCTGGCATGGATGTTCAGAGCACGGCAGCGCTTTCTACAGCACTGCTGGCAATGGGCGTTGATTCTGGTAAAGTGGCAACATCCATCCGCCGGATGTATACGAACCTTTCTATGGGTTCAAAAGCTACAGATGCACAGTCTGCGGCTTTTGAACAGCTGGGATTTACTGCGGAACAGTTTGCAAAGGATATGCAAAAAGACGCCCCGGCAGCATTGAAAAGTTTGTTTACCGCTATCGGTACTCAGCCGAAAGACAAGCAAGTGGGTTATCTGAAAACTCTGCTCGGTCAGTGGGCCATTGAGAGTGGCGCAAAACTAACCGGCAATCTTGACTTGTTTGTGAAAACGCTGGACGACGTAGGCGATGCTTCTAAGTATAACGGCAGTATGTATAAAGAGTTTATGCTGAAATGCGAAACCTCTGAATCTGTATTGACGATGCTTGGGAGCGCATGGCGGGCCGTCCGCATTGAGGTTGGAAATAATTTCCTTCCGGTGCTGAAAGATGTAGCCGGGTTTGGCATCGAAAAGCTGAATGACCTCCGCGCCGCTCTGCCGGATATTGCAGAACGTGTAAGGCAGGTAATTGAGTATCTGCTGAATAATGGCGATAAGGTAGCTACGACCATCGCGGGTATCGGCACGGCATGGGCAGGAATGCGGTTTGCACCGCAAATCCTGCAGGTGGTATCCAGCGCGACGAAGTTTGCAAGCGGGGCGGCAAGCCCTGTGGGGCTTGTACAGAAGGGCGTGTCTGGCGCAGGAAAAGCTGGCAATCTGTGGCAGGCTGCAAAACTTGGAACACAGCTGGCAAACAGCGCTGTTCCGGCGGGCAGCAATCCTAGCTTCGGGCAGAGAGTGCAGAACACCATCCTTGGTAGCGTCCTTGGAATGCAAAACAGCAAAAAGCTGTTTGGAGCAAAGACACCTGCTGGGATGGCAAAGGCAACGAGTGCGCTGTTTGGCAGCATTCAGCAGGCACAGGCTTCCGGCGGAATAATCGGATTGTTGAAAGGCAGTTCGATAGGGCAATACGGAGCCAGAGTTGCAAGGTCTGCAAAAAATCTGGCGGGGACAGACTTTATACAGAACACGGTTGGAGTTGGAAGGTGGCTAGGACAAAAAGTTACCGGTACACAGCTTGGCGGCTTTGTAGGGAACATGGGCCAAAAGGCTATGGGCTTTGGGCAAGGATTGCTGGGTGGAGCAAAAAACATTGCGGGAACGGCAATTGGCGGCGTAAAAAATCTGGCAGGCCGCGCAGCATCTACTAAAGTCGGGCAATTCGCCTTGAACGTTGGTGGAGGAATTGCGAAAGGAACAGGGGACGCGTTCAAATTCCTTGGTTCTGGGCTGAGCCTAGCCAACACGGCGGTAGGCCCGATAGCCGGTAAATTGGGCGGTGCTTTTATGGGATTGCTCGGCACCTTCGGCCCGGTGATTACCGGAATCGGTGGAATCATCGCAGTGGTCAGCCTGCTAGGAGATCACTTTGAGGACATCCGCCAGATCGTCGGGAACGTGTTCGGCGAAAAGGGATTGGCAATGTTTGATGGATTTACGAGTAAAATCCACGATATTGCAGGCAACGTCCGCGATTCGGTGAGCAATGCATTCTCTTTGGAAAATCTGCAAAACATCCAGCAGAGCTTGAGCGGAAAGAGCATTTTCGGCATCGACGACTTAGGAACCACCTTCGGGGCAGTGATACCGATTATCGAATCGGTGAAAGGGCTGATTGGACAGATCGTAGACCTCGGAGTGAATCATATTAAGCCGCTGCTGGCTGATATTATGAGCTTCGCTGTAAACGAATTGTTCCCCGCAGTGTCGCCGCTGATAAGCATGATTATCAGTCTGGTTGGTACAACCCTGATAAACGCAATCAAGCTCGTCGTCGATGTGATCCATGGACTGTTGCCGGTGATTGAACCTGTTATTCAGGGCATTGTCGGATTGATAAAGGGCATTGTATCGGTGACGATTACGGTTGTGAATGCAATCATCGGCACGCTAAACAAAGTGTCTTTTACGGTGCCTGATTGGGTGCCTGCCCTCGGTGGAAAAAAATTCGGCTTCAACCTGAAAGAAGTTGCAATGCCTGCCTTTGCGAACGGCGGTTTTACTCACGGTGTCAGCATTGCGGGCGAAGCTGGAACAGAGGCGGTTATCAGCTTCAAGCCTAGCGTTCATGATAGCAACGTCGAAAACTGGGTGCGTGCAGGCCGGATGCTGGGAGTGTCTGGCGAGGATGCAACTCGTGCGGCGGGTGTACGGTATTTTGCAAACGGCGGTTTCACCGACGGGAGCAAGGAAAAACTGGACAACCTGATTGATTTCTCCAAAGCATACGGTAAGTACGCACTGCGTTCCAATGGCATCCGAACCACCGGCGACGCTTTGTCGATGCTATGGACGGTCGCCAACAACTCAATGTCTGGTGACGCTTCACTTGCACTGGCGGCGACCAGTATTGCAGCTGATGTTGCTCCGCTTCTGCTGAACAAGTACCTCGGAAGTGACAGCCCTGTAACCACTGCACTGACCGAAGCAGCCAAAAACTACAACGGCGGAACGGTGCTTTCAAGCTGGCAGGACGGCGTTCTTACAGACACCGGAACGCCGCTTTATGTGCTGCCGCCGAGGGATACCGGGCGCACGCTGTCCGAAATCCCGGTGAGCGCATATCAGAATACACCTGCACCCGGCGGAAACGGCGGAAGCTCTCCGCAGTTTGTATTTGCCCCGAACATCACAATCACTGGTGATGCAGACCGCCAGAAGATTACTTCGATTATGGAGGACGAGTACGAAAAGTTCAAAGCCTTTATGGACAAATACAACCGAGAAAACAATCGAACCCGGTATGCATAAGGAGGTAGCCTGATGTCTTACACGACAAAGAGCGGTGACACTTGGGATGGCATTGCAAAAACTGTCTACGGTGACGAGCTGAAAGCCGATGTGCTGATGACTGCCAACCGAGAGTATATCGAGGTGTACAAGTTTGATTCCGGGGTGGTGCTTGCCACGCCGGAAGTGGAAGTTAAGGCGAAAACAGACGAAAGTCTGCCGCCTTGGAAAAGGTGAGGTGTGAAGGATGATTACGCCGCGTCAAGCGTTCCTGACGCTTGAATATGACGGAACGGATATTTCAAGCGACATCCGCAAAGATGTGGAAAACTTCACATACACCGATAGCGGTTCGGATTCGTGCGACAGCCTTTCCATTAAGGTGAACGCAATGGATCACAAGTGGATCAATTCGTGGATGCCAGACAAGGAAGCTGTGCTGCACCCGACCCTCTGCACGACAAACTGGATTGTGCAGGGGGACAGAACCGTTTTGGATTGTGGAACGCTGGTAGTTGATGACCTGAGCTTTTCGGCCTGCCCGGATGTTTTGACGATTGGAGCGGTCGCCCGGCCAAACGGGACGAGCTTTCATGAAAAAAACAGAGAGCAGGTTTGGAAGAACACGAGCATCAAACGAATTGCAGAAACCATTGCTGGGCGGTACGGCTTGGAATGCAAGATGGATGCAGAGGATGTCAGCGTTGCCCTGAAAGAACAGGACGATAATGACAGCTCTTTCTTGCAGAAAATTTGCAGCACATACGGGCTGATCCTCAAAACATACCGGAACAAAATCTGGATTTTTGACCGTGAACAGTACAAGAAAAAGGATTCGGTGGCAACGGTAAAACCGATTGACATTGTACCCGGCTCTTTGAGCTGGAACACAACGCTGGCAGGAACATACACCGGAGGCGAGTTTACTTATTCCAACCAAAAGAAAAAAGTGAACATCAAGGTGACAATCGGAACAGCAGACCGGATGCTGAAGCTAAACCAGTACGCATCAAGTGAGGCGGACGCAAAACGGCAGCTGCAGGCGGCTATCGACAACAAAAACCATTCGGCTACGACCATTTCCTTTACGACTATGGGAAACCTGACATATTGCGCGACGCAGTGTATTGACGTGGAAGGATATGGGAAAATCGACGGAAAATATTACATGGACAGTGTAGGGCACACCATGAATAAATCCGGCGGTTTTGTGACGAAGGTCTCAGCAAGCAGAGTGGGAGGGTGACACGATGAGCAGCGTCATTCGCATTGGCACAGTGTCCAAAGTGAATTACGAGGATGGCACAATTGAAGTTGCATATGAAGATCGGGACGGTTCTGTGACCGATGAAATCTGTGTGGTTTCAAATGCGCTGTACCGGATGCCGGTTGTCGGTGCTATGGTTTGCGTTCTCCACAATTCCGATAGTCAGGAAATGGGAACGTGCATCGGAACGTTCTGGAATGAGGATAACAAGCCGGTCGGTGGAAAGAAACAACGTTACCGGTATGACTACAACGATAAGAAGGGCAAAGCCTTTGAACAATACGATGGAGATAGCGGAGACTATGAAGAAAAAATCGACGGGAATGCAAAAGAGACCATCGGTAAAAATCTGGACTTCACTGTTGGTGGGGACGTGACCTTCAAGGTCGGGGCTTCGACCGTCAAGGTTTGCCAGAGCGGAACGATTGAAATTACCGGAACGACGGTGAAAATCACAGGAGCAACGGTGAATATTTCGGGCGGCTCTGGCGACTGCAAAATCAATGGCGTAAGCCTTGTGAATCACAAGCACGAACATGACGGGTCGGCAAAAGCTGGCCCGTATACTGTTTCGGGGAATACCGGCGTCCCGGTAAAGTGAGGGGGTGTTCTTTATGGCATGGGGCAGCATCGGTAGCTTTGCTGGACTGGTGTTTACAGTATCAAGTTGGCGAGTTCTTACGCCGGACAACATCAGTGGAAGTACGTCGAGCAACTGGGCGACGCACAGCGTGATCGGCGGAAAAGATAAAAGCGAATATGTAAGTCCCGGCCTGCGAGAGTATCAGTTCAACATTACGCTTAGTTCAAGGCTGGGAGTAAATCCGCGAAAGGTCTTTGACGCCCTAATGGATTTATGCGAAGCCGGAGCAGTAGACTACTTCATCATCAACAACAGGCCGGTTTCTCAAAATCCGTTTATGCTTGAAAAAGTAGCGGATGAATGGGGCGCGGTACATCGGTTCTGGGGACTGACAAGCGGAAAGCTGACCTTGACGCTAAAGGAGTACACATGAGCGGTGAGCTGGAAAAGCTGATACTGGGCGATATTGATGTAGAGATCAATCCGTCCGAAAGCACAGAAGAACGGGATGTATATAACTGTCTCAAGACGCTTTATGGGAGCCGAGAAGGTGAACAGGCACTTGACCGGGAGTTTGGCCTGAACATGGACTGCTTGAGCCTGCCAGCCGAAGCTGCCGAAGCGAAGCTCACGGCAGAGATCATCCGAAAGACAAAGAAGTACGAACCGAGGGCACAAGTGCTGGAAGTAAGCTATGAAACCAGCCGAAGCCAGCAGGGGAACATTCGACCGAAGGTGGTGATAAACATTGTCTAATATCGCTGAATTTGCCGAAATCCCGGAGTATAGCGTCACAGATAATATGACGCTTGAGGATGTAAATAATCTGGTGACAGAAATTTACACCCGAAATTACAAAGCGGTAAACGGAACAACCCCGCCGTTGCACAGTGCTGACCCAATCACTCTTACGCTGAAAAGTATTTCTGAGCTGTATTACATGGTGCTGCAGGTTGCAGAAAAAAGAACCCGCTGCGCCTTGCTGAAAACAGCAACGGGTGCAGCGCTGGATAATATGGGGCTTCCGTTCGGCGTGAAGCGGAATGAAGCAACCTATGCAACGGTGACAATCCGATTTAATCTTTCGGCTGAACAAAAAACAGTTGTAATGATTCCACAGGGAACCCGCGTCAGAACTGCCGCGGGTATTTATTTTGCCACAGCGGCCTATGCACAGATTGCCATTGGCGAGACCTATGTTGATGTGTTGGCGCAAGCCGAGGTGGTAGGAGCCAGCGGAAACGACGTTCCAATCGGCGTTGTCGATACGCTGGTAGACGCCATTCCTTATGTTGCGGCAGTGGAGAATGTGGATACATCCAGCGGCGGCGCAGACGCGGAAAGCGACGATAGCTTGACCCGGCGGATTTGGCTGTCACCGACAACGTATAGTTGCGCAGGGCCGCGAGACGCCTACGAGTATTGGGCAATGAGCTTCCGCTCTGATGTGGAAAATGCAATTGCAGTCAGTCCACGGAGCCAGCCTTGCACAGTGTATATCTTTTTCATGCTGACGGGCGGAAGGATGCCGAGTGAAAAGGATATGAGCGAAATGCAAGCATATCTGATGAACGAAGCTCGACGCCCCATGACAGATCAGGTGATCTGTAAGGCCCCGGAAGAAGTGGAGTACGGAATTGACTTTACCTATTATATCGGAGCGGGCAACGCGAAGGGCGCAAGTATTGTTCAGGAAAACGTTACAAAAGCTGTTGAGGAATTTCAGCAGTGGCAGCGCTCCATCGGGAGAGACATTAGCCCGATGGAATTGATTTATCGCTTGCGTGTCGCTGGCGTAAAACGAGTAGAGCTTAGACAACCGGTTTACATGGTAGTCGAAGGCGGTTCGGATTTGGAAAAAGCAACAGTGCAAATCCCAAAACTGAGCGGAACCCCGACGATCATCTACGGAGGTGTCGAGGATGATTAAGCTGCAGGACGCGAGAATTGCAGATGGACTGCCGCGGGTCGTTGCTGAACAGCCGTGGGCAAAGGTGCTGTCTGCAGTATACGGGGAACTTCAAGGCCGGATGCTGGAATATCTGGCAACGGGCATGACGTTCTCGGATGTGGATAACTGTAGCGAGGGAATGCTGGATCAAATGGCAATCTATCTCAAAATCGAATGGTACGATTCTGCCGCCGATATTGAGACGAAGCGTAAGCTCGTAAGAACCGCAATTGAAATCCAGCGTTATGCAGGAACGGTAAAGGCTGTTCGTGAACAGGTGGAGACAATTTACAAAAAAGCCAGAATTGAGGAATGGTTCTCGTATGGGGGGACACCGGGATTCTGGAAACTGTATGTTGACATCACCGACGATCAGGAAACATATCACACCGCAGCAGAAATGGAAAAGCTGCTGGGCTACACAAAACGCTGCACTGCTCACCTTGAGCACATCATCTACACCATCGAACCGCATGAAAGATCGCCCGCCTACATCGCCGCCGTACCCTGCGGCATGGCGACATCCTGCACCGTAAAGGTCCCCGGTAGGATCAAGCCGCGGGAAGTTGGCGCAAAGGCGTATGTTGCCGGTGCGGTCGGAAGATCGAAAATGCAGGTTGCCGTGGCGCTGCCCGGTGCCGTTGAAGCAAAGGCAGTGAAAGCACGAGCCTTTACGGCGGGCACTGTTGAGCGGTCGCACACGGCGATAAACATTGTTATTGGAGGACAGACAACGTGAGTTGGGAAAAATCTAGCTACACCGCCGCCGGTGCCGCCCTGCTGTCGGAATCTCTCTCCGGTGGTGCGCTGGTAATCACCCGCGCTGTGAGCGGCACCGGTACGGCTGACGCAGACCTTTCGGGGGAAACCGGGGTAAGCGGCGAAACACATGACCTGAAATTGCTGGACATCGAAACCGTTGAAAGCGGCGGTGAGACGGCTCGGCGGGTAAAAATCCAGATCACCGGTGCGGATGAAACGTACATCATGCATCAGGTGGGCGTTTACGGCAGGCTGAACGACGATGCCGAAACACTCCTGTTTATTATGCAGGATGCACGCGGAGTGGAGGTCCCGTCCACGAAAGTGAACGGCGATTTTGAGATTGAGCTGTCGGCGCTGCTTGCTGTGTCGAACAAGGCCAATATCAGCATTACCGTTGACCCGCAGATGCAGGCTCTCGCAAAGATGGTCAAGGCCGAGATCGAGAAGCACAACGCCGACGCCAGTGCCCATGCGACTACCATCACGGCAGCGGTCAGCGCAGCCGTGAAGAACCTGTCTGAATCCGGGGAAATCCTGAACGAAGAACAGGTAAAGGCTCTTATCAAGGAGCAGGTGGACGGCGGCACAGGCGGCGGCTACTATGGCTCCTACGAACTCACCCTTGCGGCTGACGGGTGGAAGCCCGCCCGCAGCGAGGATGATTACGAAAACGCTGGCGGTATGGATTACTACCAGTGCATTTATGATGCAGAACTGTCGGACAGCACCAGCGAGCTTGTACCCGTTGGCGTTGTATCTCCCGGCAGCTTCTATACTACGACCAAAGCGGGCGTCCTGAACGGGTGCGAAACGCATGATGGTTTCATCAGATTTTTCGCTCAGCGCATCCCGGAAGCAGATATTCAGGCGACCGTAACCCTGTTCGGGAAAGGAGGTGGTTCGGGTGAAACCGGTAGCGTAAGCATCGGTCAGGGCTTGAAGCGCGACGCAAGCGGCGCTATTGCCGTCCGCATCGGCGAAGGTCTTGACTTCGACAGCGCAAACGCGCTGACCGTCCGCAAAGAAACCGTTATGACGAGTGAAGACCTGCTCGACGAGGAAGAAACGCAGCAGGAAATCGTTGATATGCTGAAATAATTTTTAGGAGGACACTATTATGTCTAAGCAGATTTCTACCAAGACCACCATCCGCAACCTGACCGCTGAGATCAAGAAGACTTTCGTCAAGAAGGACGCCTTTACCCCTGTGCAGGCCGCAGCCAACGCTGCTATCAAGTCTCTTGGCGTTGACGGCAACACCGTGAACTTCTACACCTCTACCGACAAGAGCGGCACTGCTGCTTTCTCCGTTGACTTCCCCTCTGAGCTGTTCCTCGACCAGACCAAGACCACCTTCGTGGCCAAGTTCAAGTTCGATGCTGCGACCTACCCCGGCGCTACCGACCCCAAGCTGGACGGCAAGCCCGTCATGGTGCTGGCCGTCAAGGGCGAGAATCCTGACTCCTGCACCTACTCTTTCCTGAGCATGGCTGCGCTGGTGGATACCTACAAGGCTAAGGCCGTCGGCAAGGATGCTTCCACCACCGTTACCATCGCTGGCTATGAGGTGGATGTCAAGGTCAATGTTTCCGCTGCTGCGGGCAACGCTCTGGCCCTGAAGGACGACGGTCTGTATGTTCCCACCCCTGAGGAAGTGGACATTTCCGGCAAGGCCGATAAGGTCACTGGTGCTACCACCGGCAACCTCGCTGCGCTGGACGGCGAGGGCAACCTGACCGACAGCGGCAAGAAGCCTGCCGACTTTGTGGCCGCCGAGGCTGGCAAGCGCCTGATGACCGATGCCGAGGGCGAAAAGCTGGCCGGTGTCTCTGAGGGTGCCACCAAGACCGCAGCCAGCTCCACCAACGGCAATGTGAACATTGACGGCAAGGAAGTCGTCGTGTACACCGAGCCGGAGAATGTTCTGCACGACGAGGATGTGGAGGACTTCTCCGCAGAGGAGATCGCCGCTCTGCTGGCTGACTAAGACATGAGGAGGTAAGCTCTATGGCAAAAGCGAAGATCAAAACGCTTTTGGGCACAGGGCTTGCCGCGCTTTGCAGCCACATCAAGCAGTGCAACACCGCACTCGGAGACCTTTCCGAAGCAACGGCAAACGGATTCGAGGAAACCGATGACATCCTGCACGAAAAGCAGGATGTCACGGCTGCGGTGTCTTTTACGATTCCGGTCGATGGCTGGGGCGAGGATGATTCCTCCCCCGGCTATTTTTATTGTGACATCCCCATTGCGGGCCTGTTGGCTACCGACATTGTGGATGTTACGGTACTGCCGGAATTTTACGATGTGGCGGGTGCGGTGGGTTTTATTGCGACCGAAAGCCTCGAAGGAAAGCTGCGGCTGAGGGCCGCCAAAGCTCCGACCGAGAAAATTTCTGCACAGTATCACATTACAAGCACCGTGAAATACACGGCTGCACAGGAAGGGGGAACCTAAATGGCATACGGTTCTTTTAACGCAGGCCCCGGCAAGGCGCCGGATGAAGATGTTGTCCGCACTAACCAGATCGGCGTGCCGGGCGGCATTGCCACGCTGGATGCTGACGGCCATTTGACCGAATCGCAGCGCCCGACGGTGGACGCATACACCAAGGCTGAGACCGACCAGCGCATCAGCGCGGCCGTTGACAACCACAACGGTGCGGAGAACGCCCACAGCGACATCCGTGCCAGCGTGGCAGCTATGAACGCCAGCATCAAGGCCATTGAGCTGAAGTTCGGAACGAACGTCACCAAGAACCCGTTCAGCGCCACGTTCAGCAGCCTTGACGGCCTGACCGTCACCGGCGTGTGGAACGCAGATCAGGCAAGGGTGGAGTTCTGATATGACTGAACAACCGTTTCTGGTTGGCAGCAAAGCGCGGGAGCTTCTGAGATATACACAGAGGGCGACCCGCATCGTTTCGGATGACATCAGCCGTAGCGATGCCCGAAAAGTATTTCAGAAAGCCGCTGCGCTTGAGGACATCCGGGAAATCAAGCAGGTCTGCACCACCGCTGTCCATGCTCTCGATACGAGGGAGAAGGAGGGCTTCACGAAAAGCACCTTCAACCTCTACGGCAGGGACATCAGGGAGATAGCCAAGAAGATTCTGCTGGATGCCCATGCGGCCAACAACGTGAACTTCGCCACGGAGTACGACAAGCGGATTGAAAAGATCGGTGAGGTCGTGGACGGCTGTTCTCTGCTGCTGGAATATCTGACCCTCTGCACGGAGGATGGTATCATCAGCACCAAGAAAGCCGGTATCTGGACAAAGAAGATCACGGATGTAAAATACCCGGCCATGAAGTGGCTCAAGTCTGAACGTGGCCGGGCAGAAAATCTCCGGCAGGAAGCAGAGAAGAAACGGCTTGAAATGCTTGTCAAAGCACTTCGGGCCGTCTTTGCCCAGCAGGAGCAGAAAACGGCATAACAGGAAACTGTTTTGCAATAGGGGTACGGTTTATATTCTGACGCTGCCGAATGGTGGCTGCGCTCTCCGAACACCAACAACAGCAACAACGTCTGGAACGTCAAGCCTGATGGTTCCAACGACAACTGGAACTACAACAACACCTACGGTGTTCGCCCCGCTCCGGCTGATCTGCGAGACGAGTAGGCGTTTGCCGAAAGCAGTGCAACAGCCAAAGGAAACCGCATCCCGTCGCTTGCCGATGCAGGCAAGTGATAAACACATCCCGCTGAGGTGGGCCATCCCTGCGGGGATGCAGCCCACTACCGCAACAGCGAACCAGCGGAGGGTCAAGTTTGACATACGAAGAACTGTGCAGCTTCGATACGCTTTATAATGCGTATCTTGAAGCCCGGAAGGGAAAGCGCAGTAAGAGCAAAACGATCCAGTATGAGGCCAGCGCTTTGGCCTGTACCGAAAAGCTGTCCCGCAAGCTGACCGTCCGCAGTGTACGGCAGCCGGGCGGGGACATCCGGCAGCAGATATGCTACACGCCGAGCCGCTTTGAAGTGTTCTATGTTTATGAGCCGAAGAAGCGCGTTGTACACGCACCGGCATTCGTGGACAAAGTGGTGCTGCACGCACTGGTAGATAACATCCTGTATGAAGTCCTGACCAAGAGCTTCATCCGGGACAGCTTTGCCAGCCAGAAGGACAAAGGCACGGACGACGGCCTGATGCGCCTGAAAACCCACATGGTGGACTACTACCGCCGGAGTGGGCGCGGCGCAGACGGCTGGGTGCTGAAAGGCGATGTCCGGCACTTCTTCGCCAGCATCAATCACCAAAAGCTGAAACGAAAGCTCAAGGTGGTTCTGGACAAGCGCGGCGTTGACCCGCGTATCTACGAGCTGCTTTGCATCTACATCGACGTGATGGAAGATGGTCTGCCGCTGGGTTATCAGACCAGCCAGCTTTTCGCCCTCATGTTTTTGGACGAGTTCGACCACATCATCAAAGAAAAGTACCGCATCAAATACTATGGCCGGTATATGGATGATTTTTACATCATCTGCCCGGACAAGCAGAAGTTGCAGTGCATCTTGAAGGATGTGCGGGCGCTCATGGACGAGTACGGTTTGGAACTGAACCAGAAAACGGCTATCTTCCCACTGAGGAACGGCATTGATTTTCTCGGTTTCCATTCGTACCTGACCGAAACCGGTGCGGTCATTCAAAAACTGCGTCGGGAAAGCGCCCAACGGATGAAAGCCAAAATCAGGCATTGGGAAAGGACATACCCGGCGGGCGAAGCGACAAAGGAAGAAATCCTTTGTAGCTTCCTTGCATGGGATGCCCATGCTGCACACGGCAATACCTACGCCCTGCGCCGCCAGTACGCCGACCGTCTGGAAAAATTGCTCAACTGCACAATTTCCATCCACCGAAAAATCAACTCGAATAAACTCGCACGAGACAGGCGACGCGCCCGGCAATGCCGCTGCATCTACAAGAAGCAGCGCAAAGCTATGCCCGTTGCCGTCTCGCAGAATACAAGGCCCATCGGCGTTTTGCCGTGGGCCTGATTTTTTGCAAGGAGGTAACAATGGCAAACGTAAAACTGAGCACAAAGGCCGTTGGCAGCATCGTCAAGATCAAGGTCAACGGCGCGGCCAAAGATTTCATCATCGTGCATCAGGGCTTGCCCAGCAACGCCTATGATGCAAGCTGCAACGGCGTTTGGGTGGTAATGAAGGACATCTATACCACGATGAAGTGGGACGGTTCCAACAACGACTACCTGAACTCCGACATGACCGCGTACCTGAATGGTACGTTCATCAGCCTGATCGATGCCGATATTCGCAGTGCCATCAAACAGGTCAAAATTCCGTACACCAATTACTCGAACAACAATGTGATGAGCGGTTCTAACGGACTGAGCTGCAAGGTGGGATCACCCCCGCGTATGCGGGGAAAAGTTTTACGTGGACGAAGTTCTGCCGGGTGATACGGGATCACCCCCGCATGTGCGGGGAAAAGGCCCAAAGGGCGCGCGGCCTTAACTTGATACTAGGATCACCCCCGCATGTGCGGGGAAAAGAAGATAGGCGTACTCATACGCACAAGACCCACGGGATCACCCCCGCATGTGCGGGGAAAAGTCGGATTCATCGTGTTTGTACAGACCGCCATAGGGATCACCCCCGCATGTGCGGGGAAAAGGATTTCAAGAGCGCTCACCCGTCGCAGCAGCTAGGATCACCCCCGCGTATGCGGGGAAAAGTGTTACAATGGTGTCGTGAAGATTTTTTCTCGGGGATCACCCCCGCGTATGCGGGGAAAAGTTCTTTCTTATCGGGCTGCACCCGAATACCCAGGGATCACCCCCGCGTATGCGGGGAAAAGACTAAAAAGATCCCGTAGCACCGTGCCTCATGTTGCTATTGTACCGCTGTTTCCTTCAGTTTGCAATAAACCTGTTGTATCAGACGGCAGTCCGGCAGGGCGCGATGCTCCACTTTTTCTGCCAGCTGAAAATGCTGTGCCAGCGTCACCAGCTTATAATTTGCGATCCTTGTAAGGTTTCGGCGGGCAAGTTGTGCAAGGTCGATCTGGCGGTTGGTCGGTGCCGGAAAGCCATATCGTTTGCAGGTCATGCGCAGAAACTCCAGATCAAAGGCAATATTATGTCCCACCAGTGGGTCTTTGCCAATAAACAACAAAAAGCTATTCAGCGCTTCCCGTGGTTCTGTTCCCTGCTGCAATTCCGCAGCGCTGAGTCCTGTCAGGGCTGTGATCTCTGCCGGAACGTTTTCTTCCACGCAGACCAGCATGGTCAGCTCCTCCACCGGTACACCGTCCCGGACCCGCAGCGCTCCATATTCGATGATGGAATCGGACGCGGCTTTCAGGCCGGTGGTTTCCAGATCGATCACGGTGTAATTGCCCGTGCTCGGCTTTGTTCTGCCCGCTTTCCGCGCCATTTGCTGCTGTGCCGCTTTGCTGAACCCGGGTTTCAGGTCGATTTGGTTTTGTTCGGCCTGCGGCAGCGGTCGTCGCATCAGTTTGATCCCGTCAAAGTCCACGGTTTCCCATGCGGTATTGTGGGTGCGAAAATCCATCCGCTGCTCTCCCGCCGTGGTAAACACCAGTGTTGCCTGTCCGTTTTTCAGGTTCTGACACACCCGCTCCCACAAGGCATCCCGCACGCGGCTGCTCACATTGCCCACATAAACGCCCGTGTTGATCTCGCACAACCATTTGGACAGATCCCCGCGCAGTTTTGGCGGGCAGTTCGTCATGGTGAGAACTACGATGTTTCATCACCCTCTTCTTCAAAATAATTGATGCCGTTGGCCACAGTGCCCACTTTGTTGTCCCACAGATAAACAGCTTCCGGCTCCTGTTCCCGCTCATCCGCATTCAGGAGCAGATACCGGATATCGTGCACCATGCGCTCCAGAATATGATGCTCTACCATGGCATCCCGCACCCGGCGGCGCACTACGGCCGGCAGGTCGTCCGGAGCCTGTGCCGCCACTTCAAAGGCGATGGGAATGGTCACCTCGGCCTTGTACAGGTCGGCAATATCGTACACAAAGGAGCACTCGTGCCCCACATGAACAAAGCCAAGACCCGGGGCGCAGCCCAATGCCACGATCACCGCGTGCGCCAGACCGTACAAACAGGCGTGCCCGGCAGAAAGCGCCTGATTGACGGCATCTCCCGATGCAAAATCCTCCGGGCGGTACAGTCGGCCGCTCCACGGAACACCGGTATCCTTGGAAGCTTTGCGGTATACCTGCCGCACACGGCTGCCCTCGCGTCCCCGCAGCTGCTGCATCGTCAGCCGGGAGATATCTTCGTCCGGGAAACGGAGCTGATACATCTTGCGTACCACATCCATGTGCTTGCGGGTGTTGCTGACAAGCTCTGCCTGCCGCAGCAACAGTTGCGAGTGGGTGGTCAGGGGACGGCCATGGGCGTAATACCGCACACCGTGCTCACCTACCCAGACAGCACCCACGCCCGTGTCACCCATAAGTTCCATGGCACGGTGGGTCACCCGTGTACCCGGCCCCAGCAGCAGCACCGAGATGCCCGCCGCCGGGATCTGAACGATCCCTTTTTCGTCTGTAACGGTGATTGCGCCGTCCTGTCGGCCAAGGGTGCAGTGTTCCAGATACAGAAAGGTCATCCGGTCTTTCACCTGCGGCAGCGCCTGCAGGTCCGGCCGGATCATGCCCGGCATCTCGTCCATCTCAGTTTCCTCCGCGCATAACGGTCATCAGTCCAAGGCCATAGGCCTTGCCGCGCCCCATGCCCTGACACAGCAGTGCCCGGAACTGCTCTGCATCGGTCACCTGCAAAATGCCCTCATAGGTCACTGCCAACAGGGTCACCGGCCGGGTGCCGTGCTTGGCAAAGTGCTGCCACTGCACCCGGGTCACGGTAAATTCCTCCTCCCGCAGGGCAAAGCCGTGCTTTGCGGCGCGCTCCAACAGCCACTGCTTCTGGTACTGTGTCGTGCAATGTGCGGCTACAGTTCCCCGCGCTGCGTGGTTTTGGGGGTCTTTGCAGCTTTTGGTGGGGTTTGCGTTCAGCCGAAACTGCCAGCAGCTGCCCGGCTCCACCCGCTGTAAAAGCGGGTCGTAGCTGCGGGTCTCCGCAGCCGCTCCGGTGCCAAACTGCTCCACCACGCCGGACAGCTCTGGCGCATCTTCGCTGAGCAGCAGCAGATACAACCGCTCTCCCAGACGATCCAACCGCCACAGTCTGCGGCGGCGCTCCCCTGCAAAAGCGCTTTCCACTGCGCCATGCAGTTTTTGCGGTGCCGACAGCGCAGCCATGGTGCTGCGGCGGGTGGGATCTAGTTCTACCCGTGATAAATACATTCTCTCGCCCCCTTTTTACAATTCCCGGAACGGATCGTGCTCCGTAGTCTCCGGGCTGTCCGGCACTTTCTGCCAAAGCTCCCGTACCGAGCAGTAGCCGTACTGCCGATGATGCGGGTCAAAGCTCACCGGCACATCCCGCTGCGGAGCCGTGCTCGGCTCCAGCGGGTCGGCATCCAATAAGATCCGGCTCTGCCGTCCCGGACACAGGGGCGGTTCCGCTTGCAGCACCTCCTGCAAGCTGCCCGGGCGTACTCCCAGACAGAGCGGCAGGGTAGGCGGGCAGCAGCGGCGGCCGAGATACAGCGGAAACACCGGGTGCAGCAGCGCCTGCTGCAGCTGCTGCAAAAGGGCGGCATCCTCGCTTTCAATACCGGCCAGAAACACGGCGTCCTGCAAATAATGGCGGTAGGTCACATAAGAGGTCTTTTCATCCTGCGTCTTTGCCGTGTGGTAGTCCACCAGCAGCTGCCCTTCCCGCTCCACGCGGACGCCGAACCGCAGCCCGGTCAATCGGAGCAGTGCTTCGCGCTCATCCCGCCGCAGCCCCAGAGCTGCCGCCAAAAGACCGATCACGCCGCTCTTGGTGGGTTCACGGCCCGTCTTGCGGGTCTCAAATTTGGAGTCCGCGCCCCACGCCTGTAAAGGCGCTGCCAGCCGAAGCAACAGCGTTGCCATTACCCCACCTCATTTCCGGCAAGTGCATCCCGGACAGCCTTTTCCAGTGCGTCCAGCATAGCCTTTGCCGTCTGCGCCGGAGCCAGTTCCTCCAGCCCGCTGCCCACGGTAAAGCTTTGCGCCGGAGCCTCGGCAAAGCTGCTGTACATCTGCTGCGCATACTGTGCCAGTGCCGCCTTGGAAGGCGCGGCATACCCCTGCGCACTGCGGGGCACGGCACGCTCGAATGCGCCGCACAGGTTCACCGGCTGATCCTCCCGCAGGGTCACATATACCGCATCCGGCAGAGTGCGGTTTGCAAAGGTGTTCTGCTTGCCGGTGGGCATGGAGAACAAAAACGCCTCACCAAAGGCCCGCACCGTTTCCGCGGTCTGCGCTGCACCCAGCTGCCCGGCCAGCTCCATCACGTTCACTGTGGCATAGCGGTACAGGGTGGAGGAGTTGTACTCCACCGTGCCCAGATGGCCTGCACCGGCGTTGTCCTCTGCTTGACAGTCATCCACGGCGGTAAAGTAATCGTACTCGTTCTGCACGGCATGAGTGGAGATACTGTGTGCCACCTGCGCAGCGGCGTCATAGTTCAGAGAAGGGTCATCTGCCACCATGCGGCCAAACAGCGCCATGTCCATCGAGGGCGCTGCTTTCAGGGCATCCCGATACTGCTTTTTATCCGCAGAGCCCTCCACAGCCAGCTCTGCCAACGCCTTTGCCTGCGCAGTGCTCATGAAGAACAGCGCCTTGGTGACCGTATCATCCTTCTTGCTCTTTTCATCGAACTTGATGCCCGCATTCTCCAGCGCTTTCTTTGCCAGCTTGTCCGCATCCGCATCCGGAGCCAGTGGAAGGATCTGCGCCTTCACCAGTTCTGCGGCCTTTTTAGTGCGCTTGCCCACGTCCAGCTGAGCATTCTCCGCAAAGGCTGCGCGCATGGCATGCTTCCATGCCTGCGAGGATACCCGGGCGCGGAGCACACCGCCGTACACTGCCGTTTTTGGGCTGCCGGTATCGTCCCGGTTGATGCAGCTGGGCGGTACGGTCTGCAAAATGTGGAAATCAACATACAGGCGCTTATTCATGATCAATTCTCCTTTTCTTTCTCATCCGGTGCAGGCTTCGGGTCGCGGTACAGGTCCTGTCCCCACCGCAGACGAACATTGGCGGGGGTCTGCGCATATCGCGGGTCGGCGCATTGCAATTCATACAAGTCTGCCGCAAGCTGCGGATAGTCCAGCGGGATGCCGCCATCCTTTGCCGCGCTCAGCAGCTGGATCATGCCCCGCAGATGGTAGCTGATCTCGGTAATTTCTTCTGCGGTGGCCAGCGCATTGAACCGCCGGAGCACACTGGCCTCGGTCCAGTCCTGTCCGGCACTGTTCCGCTCTGCCAGCTGCCGCACCGCACGCCCCAGCGTGTTGCCGGGGCAGTTCATAAGGCGGTCGTTCCCCTGCTGATGCATAGCATACAGGGTCAGGGCGAGGTAAACCGCCCACTCTGCCGCCGAGGGAGCACTGCGGCCCTGAAAGCTTTCCGGCATTTCCAGCAAAAAGCTTCCCCACAGTTCCGGCAGATCGCCGGGTGCGTGGCCGATGCCCCGACGCAGCTTTGCCAGTTCTGCCCGCCGCTGGTTGTCCGGCAGAGCCTGAAGCCTGTGCAGCCGCTGCGCCGCATACAGTTTGACGTCCTGTGTTTTCATACAATTCCCCCTTTATGGTTCTGTTTTGGGATAGATCTCCCAAAGCCTTGTGCGGAAACGATTATAGGCCTTTGGCGAGGTATACAGGATGGTGCGCTCGGTCTTTTTATCCTTATCCACCACAATGCGGTGTCCCTTCAGGGCGGCATTTCCGGCCTCCATCACCATCTGTTTTCCCAGCTTTTCCGCGATGTTTCGCACCTGCGCCTGCCAGCGCAGCGCTGCCTCATCCGGGTCGTCCTGCTCCGGGTCGATTGCCTGCAGCCACTGCCGAAAAGGCTGATCCACTGCAAAGTAGAATTGTGCACGAACCGCGCCGCCTGCATTTTCATTCCGGTCACCGGCGGCAATTGCCAGTTCCTGCGCAAAATGTCCGACCAGCGCCGCTGTCTGTTCACAGCGCTCGATTTCTCTGACGATCCGACTCTGCCATGGACGCCCTATCTCATCCAGAATCCCTGCCTGAAAGGTCAGGCTGTCGCTGAAAGAATCATTTACAAAGAAGTCCTTATCGCCATATTGGACACCGGAGATGCGGAAATGTACCTTTCTGCGGGGATCCAGAAGTTTCAATCTCTTTTCCTGCAACTTTTCGATCCAGCATACAACGCCCGGGCGATGCCCGCTGTCCTGACAAAAGACCGCCGGGAACTCCCGCCAGAATTGTTTAGCCGGGTCATGACGACAGGGCACAAACACCACCGGTTCATTTTTCTTGATTGGCATCGTGCGCCAGATGGTCATCTGTTCGGCAAAGACGTTTTCTCTGGGGAAGAAATCTCCTCCCAGCAGACAGAACCCATCCACATTCTCCCCTGTCCTGTGCAGCAACAGCCTTCTGGATTGCAGGGTGAGCAGCTGTGCCGGGTTGTCCGGGCAGCAAATTTCTGTCCGTTCCGCGCTCTTTGGTTCTTCCAATTCCCAACAGGGCTTGCTTTCGCCCCAGCATTCCCGGCTGTCGCGCAGCAGCGTCAGGTTCAGCATCAGGGTCTCGTACAGATTATCGCCCTGTGCCTGAATAAAACCGATTTTGCCCAGCCACCCGGCTCCTACTGACGGAAGTCCCTTTCCTTTTGGCTTCGCGGAGGTGTCATCATAGCCGTTCACGCACAGCAGCCACCGCGCCGCCTGCGGATAGCTCAGCTGCTCCTTGCTCTGCCCCGCATACAGTGGAAAGAGCCGGAGTTTATTGCTGCTTTCCGACATTTCACCGTTGAGTTTGGCCGCGCCGTATTCCGTGCCGATCTTTGCCTGCGGCACCTGCCAGAAGGGGTGTGTCGGGTGGAACAGCCAGAAGCGGTCCTTCCACTGCTCCAGGTAGTCCCGGACAGGCTCTGCCGGGAAATGCCCAAGCTGCCACAGCTCGCTCCAGCGCTCCAGTGCATCATCGCTCTGTGCCAGCGGTTGGGGTTTTCCCTTTGCATCCACCCGGGAGAACACGGTGAACAGCACCGCCAGCAACAGCCGCAGCACGGCGGCGTTCTGGGTGGGCATCTCGCCCGCAAGGTCCACATAATCCTGCGCCGACACCAGCGCCTCGGTCAGGGACACCTCCCGCACCGTGTTGTCCCGCAGCCGCACCCGTATCCACGGTTCGGTCAGCAGGTTGAATTCAATTTCCTTCATCCGTCTCCTCCTTTTGGTAATATAAGCCGTTTTCACGGTCATAACAAAGTTCCATGCCCGCAAGCCGGGCAGTCAGGTTTTCATCCAGCAACGATGCCTGATTCTGAGCGAAGTAACCAATCTGCACATTATGTCCCAATGTAAGTGTTCCCTCGTGCTCTATCTCTCCCATAATACATTTCACAAGCGTAGACTTACCTTCTCCATTCTTTCCCACAAAAGCAACTTTATCGCCACGTTCTATGGTAAGATTTGCATTACGGAACACCACATGATCACCATAAGTTTTGCCTACTCCTTCCATAATAACCGGATAACTTCCACT
>ENA-OPAH01000928-OPAH01000928.1-human-gut-metagenome-genome-assembly--contig:-NODE-928-length-21097-cov-3.991731_pt1 | contig 21097 bp, 15 predicted proteins | sample MGYA00241050_ERZ501416 | MGnify/ENA primary metagenome ERZ501416 (study PRJEB25962, sample SAMEA2042632) | human gut metagenome | biome: human gut; feature: human-associated habitat; material: faeces... | reverse complement strand
GCTGGTGGGCTTTTGCAATGCACCGGACGATAATCCATTTATGGCAGGAGCTTTCCATGGAGTGACCGAGGCAGATGCGATCATTAATGTCGGAGTCAGCGGACCGGGTGTTGTAAAAAATGCGCTGGAAAAAGTACGCGGAGAGAATTTTGAGGTTCTCTGTGAGACGATCAAAAAGACGGCATTTAAGGTTACCCGTGTTGGCCAGCTGGTGGCACAGGAGGCATCTAAGATGTTAAACATTCCGTTTGGTATCGTGGATCTTTCCCTGGCACCGACGCCGGCAATCGGAGACAGTGTTGCGGATATTCTCTGTGAGTGCGGTCTGGAGTATGCAGGTGCACCGGGAACTACTGCAGCACTTGCCATGCTCAATGATCAGGTAAAGAAGGGCGGCGTGATGGCTTCTTCTTATGTGGGTGGTTTAAGTGGTGCTTTTATTCCGGTCAGCGAGGATCAGGGGATGATCAACGCGGTAGAGGCAGGCGCAATTTCCCTTGAAAAATTAGAGGCAATGACCTGTGTATGTTCGGTAGGTCTGGATATGATCGCCATCCCGGGAGATACAAAGGCAACAACCATTTCCGGAATGATTGCAGACGAGATGGCAATCGGAATGGTGAACCAGAAGACAACCGCTGCACGTCTGATTCCGGCTGTGGGAAAAGGTGTGGGAGACAGAGTGGAATTTGGAGGATTGTTTGGATATGCCCCGGTTATGCCGGTAAACAAATACTCCTGTGATGACTTTATCAACCGTACAGGACGTATTCCGGCTCCGATCCATTCTTTTAAAAATTAATAGGTAAAAAACAGAAGTAGAAAATTTGGAGCAGATTTATGATAGCATATGAAAAATTACCGCTGGATAATGAAGTGAAGGCAGCTTTAGAAGGACTTGAGATTGAATATGTGTTCCAGCCGATCTTTTATAAAGATTGTGTGAGAATATATGCATATGAAGCGTTGATGAGACCAAAGAAGATGACGGTGGGGCAGCTGATTGATGAATTTGCCAGGGATGAGAAACTGCATATACTGGAAGTTGCCACTTTTTTTGGTGCAACACAGGCGTATATTGAGCGGGGATATCAGGAATATCTCTGTATCAATTCTTTCCCGTCGGAAAGTTTTACGGAGAATGAGGCAGAAGCATTTGATACTTATTTTGGAAACCAGAAAGGAAAAAGGATCATTGAGATTTTAGAGTATCCGAAAGTTTCCCTGCGCGAGTGGGTCAGAAAAAGTGAGATGGTCCAGAATAAGCACTGGAAGGTATCGCTGGATGATTTTGGCATGGGTGAAAACAATATGAATGCTGTATATCTGTATACACCGGATATCGTAAAACTGGACCGCTCCCTGATCTGTGGAATTGACAACGATGCCAGAAAACAGGAGAACGTCCGTACATATCTGGAAAGTTTCCATGAAAGAGGAATGCAGGTGCTTGCGGAAGGTGTGGAGACAAGAGAAGAGTGTGATTTTTTACGGTCTTTGGGAGTGGATCTGTTTCAGGGATACTATCTGGCTATGCCGGCATAAATACAAAAAGAGAGCGTGCGAAAGCACGTTCTTTTTTTAAAAAAATAAATTATCTGAAAAAACATAATAAAACAAACAATTATGAGAAATATAAAGGAAAAATAAAAAGAAATAAAAAAACAGGTTGACATAATGTAAAATGCGTGTTATATTTAAGACAACAAAAAAACAAGCAGCCATCACGAAGGGTGACGAGAAAGCTCTGGACGTGAAATCTAATGTAAGGAGGTACAGTCCAAAGGGAACATAAGCCATTGGCAGGGAGCAACCAAACACAGGTCATCAGGCTTCACTTGATGAAAGAATAAACATTCGGGAATGGAAACCAGTGACAGAGTACAAAAGAGAGCGGACAAAGAGGAACGGATAAAAGGTGATTTGTCCAGAACGTCATTTCGGTAAACAAAAGAAGAATGGATATAGAACAAAAGATGAAGTGAGGAGCAGTCCAATGGAGTGTGGAAATCATTAGGCGTCATCAGAAGTATCTGATGGCGTCTTTTGTTGTGCATGAATAAGAATTATCCACGGGTTTTGGAAATAACGTGACCAAAGATAATCCAGTGGGACATCTCCGATGCGTTATTACTGTCGATATAAAACGTCTGTCCGTAATAGGTGAGAGGTTCTAAGCGCCAGGGATCTGTCTGGCGAAGGCGGCGGATGTAAAGAAGACCGGTCACTTTGTTAATAAAAATACCGGTGTCGCCATCACGTATGGGATTCCGCGCGATTAATAAAATATCGTTTGCATGATAGACAGGAGACATATGATCACTTGTGACAAGAAGTGCACAATCAATCTGGTTTCCATAGCGTTTGCGGTATCCGGAAATATTGATTTTTTCGAGAGAACAGGAATCATACACCATTCCATCGTGCATGTTTCCACTTGGAATGATCATAGTGGTATAGTCCTCGCGGGAAACCGATGGAACCGTTTCCAGATTTCTGGCAAAATCGAATTCAAACTGTACAAGGGATTCAATAAAATGTAACTGTGTAGGCGAAAGATTGCGCATGCGGTCATAGGTCTGGAATAAATCAGAGGATTCGCCACATAATTCATAGAACATCTTTCCGGTAAGCTGGCTGAGCTTATATACGGTATAGACATCGACTTTTCCGGTATCCCCATTGGCAAGTCTTTTGTACGAGGAAAGGGACATATCTAGTGCTTTTGCCATATCCTGCTGTGAATAGCCGAGTTTAAAGCGCTCTCTTTCCAGATTTGTTCCAAGATTTCTGGATAATTGTTCGCGTGTCAGCATGAACCATCACCTCCAAATAAAATATCAAATCTATTATAATAATAAACGCTAAAAAGGTCAAATGACATATCGCGTTTCCGGATAAGGATCATTTCTGACCCCTGACCGACAAAAGTCGCCGGAAATATAAAAAAATTTAGCCCCGAATTGAAAAAATAGGAAAGATATAATCAATATGTAAATAAAAAGTCAAATTCAGTCAAAACAAAAAGAAAGGGGAAAGACGAAAGGTATAGGATAAATACATAAAAGGGAACTGATGCGTCCGGCATACAGTTCTTTTTTTTGTTTTTTATGTGAACGAGTGCACAAAAGCAGGAAATTATGGTAAACTGTTTCATAGGAATAATGAGCGGATGTATGCTCATGAAAAGGGGTATTATAAGTGGAAAAACAACGATTACATTATTATGAACAGCTTGCAGAACTGTATCCGACGATTGGAAAAGCATCTACGGAAATTATCAATCTGCAGTCTATTTTATATCTGCCAAAAGGCACGGAACATTTTTTGTCGGATATACATGGGGAATTTAAAGCATTTTCCCACGTATTGAGAAACGGGTCTGGAGCCGTCCGCAAAAAGATTGATGACGTATTCGGGCATACGCTAAGTACGGCAGATAAGATGTCTCTGGCAACACTGATTTATTATCCACAGAAAAAAATCGAGCTAGTGCGTCAGACCGAGGACGATATCGAGAACTGGTATAAGATCACACTGTACCGGCTGATCGAGGTGTGTAAGACAGTATCTTCCAAATACACCAGATCCAAAGTGCGCAAGGCGCTGCCGGAGGATTATGCGTATGTAATCGAGGAACTGATTACGGAAAAGCAGGAGGTTTTGAATAAAGAGGCCTATTACGAGGCAATTATCAACACCATTCTGGAACTTGGGCAGGCAGATAATTTTATTGTGGCACTGGCGGAACTGGTGCAGAGGCTGGTCATTGATCATCTGCATATTCTCGGGGATGTGTATGACCGCGGTCCGTCACCGGACCGGATTATGGATCAGCTGGAACAATATCATTCGTTTGATATCCAGTGGGGGAATCACGATATGGTATGGATGGGGGCAGCAGCCGGGCAGCTTGCCTGCATTGCATCTGTGATCCGGACAAGTATCCGGTATGGGAATCTGGATCTGATTGAGGATGGTTATGGCATCAATATGGTTCCGCTTGCAACATTTGCCATGGATGCTTACCGCGATGATCCGTGCAGACAGTTTGTACTGAAAGATTCCACGGATGAGGAACGAAGCAAGAAAGAAACGCTGATGAACCGGAAAATGCATAAGGCAATTGCCATCATAAAGTTTAAACTGGAAGGACAGCTGATCCACAAATGGCCGGAGTATGGTATGGAAAACCGCTGTCTGCTGCACCGTATTAATTACGAGAACAAAACAGTGGAAATTGATGGAAAAACCTATGACATGCTGGATACCAGTTTTCCTACCATTGATCCGGAACATCCGTATGATCTGACACCTGAGGAACAGGAAGTCATGAACCGGCTGCGCACCTCGTTTATACACTGTGAGAAACTGCAGCGCCATGTACGGCTTCTGCTAAAACGAGGCAGCATGTATAAAGTCTACAACGGAAATCTGCTTTATCATGGATGTGTGCCGCTGAATCCGGATGGGACATTTAAGAAAGTAAATGTATATGGCAGGGAATACAGCGGAAAAGCACTCTATGATGTGCTGGAATCCTATGTCCGCAAGGCATTTTTCTCTCTGGATGAAAAAGAGAGGGAAAAAGGAAGGGATATCATGTGGTATATCTGGACGGCACCGGATTCTCCTTTGTACGGACGGAGTAAGATGGCAACGTTTGAGCGGTATTTTCTTGCGGACAAGTCCATGCATCATGAGAGTAAGAATGCGTATTATCATTTGTTTGACAAAGAGGAAACGGCAGATAATATACTTAAAGAATTCGGGCTGACGGGGGATTTTGTGCATATCATCAATGGTCATGTACCGGTAGAGCGCATTGCCGGCGAAAATCCGGTCAAGTGTAACGGAAAACTGATCCTGATCGACGGTGGATTTTCAAAAACATACCGGAGAAAAACGGGAATTGCAGGATATACACTGACGTACAATTCTTATGGACTGACGCTTTCTGCCCATGAACCGTTTGACTGGTCAAACGAGGCGGTAAGAGATGAATTGGATATTGTATCGCATCAGGAAGCAGTGGAATACCGGGATAAACGTATTCTGGTGGGGGATACAGACGTTGGTAAGCGCATGATGATCCGCATTGAGGAACTGAAAAAACTGATTCAGGCATATCAGGACGGCGAAATCGCCGAACGGGATGCCAGTAGTGCTTATAAATGGTAGAGGATAAGTTATGTATCAGGTAGAAGGCTACGCATTTGAAACAAAAGAACAGGAACATACAGCAAAACATGAGGTAGAGATCATCGGCTATATCCGGAAAAATACGAGAATGGATGATCCGGATATTGTGCTGGCGTTATATAACAAACTGGTGTTAAAAGAAATTTTTGTCACGCCGGTCGGATATGATTTTTTGCACAGGCTTCAGGAATATCTGTATACCATTCCCTATATCCGGAGATATTCTTCCGATCACGGTGTATGAACCAGAAGGAATGGTTTCAAAAGAAAAAAGAAGCAAAGAGGAAATAAAGCAGAAGAAAAAAAGACAGAAAAACAAAGAGCATGTGGTCAGTAAAAACCGCCGGAAGAAGAACCGGGATTATCAGAAACTGTTTCACATCAGTACATTTTTCGCAGTTGTTTTTGCACTTGGCATCATTGGGATGCTTGTGATTACATGGCTCAGCGAAGATAATGTGACGATTTTAAACTATGAAAATAAGGTGATTGATAAATACGAAATCTGGGAAAAACAGCTGGATGAACGGGAAAGCCAGCTTGAGGAGAGGGAATTGAGACTGACGGAACAGGAGGCAGAATAGAGATGGACAAAGTGAAGATCCTTGTGGTAGATGATGAGAGCCGGATGCGGAAGCTGGTACGGGATTTTTTGACCCGGCAGAACTATGAAGTCTTAGAAGCAGCAGATGGAGAGGAAGCACTGGATATTTTTTATAAAGACAAAGCGATCGCTTTGCTAATTCTGGATGTGATGATGCCAAAGATGAACGGCTGGGAAGTCTGCAGGGAAATCCGTCAGACATCCAAAGTCCCGATCATCATGCTCACGGCCAAAAGTGATGAGAGTGATGAACTTATGGGATTTGACCTTGGGGTTGATGAATATATAACCAAACCGTTTTCACCGAAAATTCTTGTGGCGCGTGTCGAAGCGATTTTGCGCCGGACCAATAAGATCGGCGATGCGGCCGATCTTAAGACGGCAGGAGAGATTATTCTGGATAAGACGGCGCACGAGGTGAAAATTTCGGGAAATCCGGTAGAACTCAGTTTCAAGGAGTTTGAACTGCTGGAATATTTTATGAATAATCAGGGGATTGCCCTCTCGAGGGAACGCATTTTAAACAGTGTGTGGAATTATGACTATTTTGGGGATGCACGGACGATTGATACACATGTAAAAAAACTGAGAAATAAACTCGGGGCATGTGGAAGTTATATAAAAACCGTATGGGGAATGGGTTACAAGTTTGAGGTGTCCTAAATGGAAAAGAAACAAAAGACTTCCCTGACGTGGCAGCTGATTTTGACGATGGTTGTCATTGTTGCGGGAACGGTTGCGATGTGCTGGTTTTTTAATACCACCTTTTTGGAAAAATATTATATTTTTCATAAGGAAAAAGAGTTAAAAAGCAGTTTTGACCAGGTAAGGCTGATTTGTGAAAAGCAGGGGGATTCCAGTGATGATGCGTATGTGCAGTTCGAGAGAATCTGTGCAAACGGAAATATCAATATGCTTATTGCAGATCAGGACAGAAACCTGATATGGAGTTCCTACAGCAGTGCACAGCGTTTTCAGATGCAGATGGAGGACTGGCTGTATGGAAGTGACCGCAGCCGTGTGCAGGTGCTTTCATCCGGAAAGGATTATACGCTGCTTCGGCAGACCGATGAACGGCTGCAGTCGGAGTATCTGGTTCTTCTGGGAACTTTAAAAAATGGAAACAATCTTTACATGCGTGCGGCTGTGGAAAGCATTCGGGAAAGTGCGAGCATAACAAACCAGTTTTTTGTAATGGTGAGCACGGGAGCCATCATCTTAAGTGTGATTCTGATCATCGTTCTCTCGAAAGGAATTTCCCATCCGATCCATGCCTTATCCGATATTGCAAGAAGGATGACACAGCTGGATTTTGATGCAAAGTATATACCGGTACGTCATGTGAGCCGGGAGATTGATGAACTTGGAAATTCCATGAATGAATTGTCGGAGACACTGGAAGAGACGATTTCGGAACTAAAGACAGCAAACGTCAGCCTGCAGCAGGATATCGAGAAAAAAGAACAGATCGATGAAATGAGAAAAGAATTTCTTTCGAATGTTTCACACGAGCTGAAAACACCGTTGGCACTCATACAGGGATATGCGGAAGGATTAAAAGAATGCATCAATGATGATGCAGAGAGCCGTGATTTTTACTGTGATGTGATTATGGATGAATCGGAAAAGATGAATCATATGGTAAAGCAGCTGCTGACACTCAATCAGCTGGAGTTTGGCAATGATACCGTGGAAATGACACGGTTTGATATCACGGAGCTGATTGACGGCGTGATCCAGTCTGCATCCATCATGGCGGCACAAAAACAGGTGAATATCGAATTTTACAGGGAAGGTCCGGTATATGTCTGGGGGGATGAGTTTAAGGTGGAAGAGGTGATTACGAATTTCCTGACCAATGCCATGAACCATGCGGCAGGAGAAAAAAAGATTACCATTCGTTTTCAAAAACATGACCATCTGGTACGCACGAGTGTGTTTAATACCGGTGACCCGATTCCCGAAGAGGATCTTGACAAGATCTGGGTGAAATTCTATAAAGTAGACAAAGCAAGAACACGTGAATATGGTGGAAGCGGAATCGGATTGTCCATTGTCAAGGCAATCATGGATTCTTTTCATCAGAAATGCGGTGCAGTCAATCACCCGGACGGTGTGGAGTTTTGGATGGAATTGGAGACCAATAATTAATGCAAAGAAAAGATTGTCTTATTTTTCAGAATATGATACCATAAAACATAGATTATAGGGCAAAAGTGACAAGAGGGTAAAAGAGTATGAAAAAGAAAATAAGTCTGCCTGTGATGGCAGTGTCAGCAATACTCCTGTTGGGAGGCTGTGGAACCCAGATGTATGATTTGTCAGAGGACGAAGAAAATCTGGTCGTGCAGTATTCGGCGCATATTCTTGCAAAGTATAATATTGAGCAGAAAGACGGAATGACAGCCGCTTCATCCGAAGAGACACAGGAAACACAAAAACAGGACAGCCAGATGCCGGAGAGCCAGAATACCCAGAGTACGGACAACAACATGGCGTCAGATGCCACGGGAGAAACCCAGACACAGGAGATGGAGACGATGCCGATCGCCGAGGCAATCGGACATGCATCGGGTCTGACCGTTTCTTACAAAGGATACAGGGTTCAGAATATCTATCAGGAGGGAGACTATTTTGCAGTAACTCCTGAGGATGGAAACAAACTTGTTGTGATGAAGTTTGAAATTAAAAATAAGGGGAAGAAAAAGGTCAGGCTGGATACAGAAAAACTCGGTATTACATTTTATGCATGTTTTGACGGAAAAAACAGGATAAAGGAGACTGCTTCGCTCGGAACCAGAAGTCTTTCCTCTTATGGGGAAACCATCAGGGGCGGAAAGAAGAAAACAGCGGTTTTACTGTTTCAGATTCCGAAAGACCAGGCTGATAAAATTTCGGGTGAGACACTGTATGCAGAAATAAAAGATACAATTTATTCTCTGAAATACAAATAAATGCCCCCAAATTTTACAAAATATGATATAATAAACATAAGGGATTACCAATACAGAAAAGTGCGGGAGGACGTATATGGATACAAATATTCTGTTAGAGTCAGGGACGAACGAATTAGAAATTTTAGAGTTTACATTAGGAGATAATCATTACGGAATCAACGTGGCAAAGATCAGGGAGATTTTGTCATACCAGAAGGTTACTCCTGTACCGAATACACATCCGAGCGTAGAAGGCATTTTTATGCCGCGCGAGGTGATGATTACGGTCATCAATCTGAAAAAGTGTCTTGGCATGGAGGATGATGGACAGGAAGGTCTGTTTATTATCACGAATTTTAATAAACTTGATGTGGCATTTCATGTGGATCAGGTGGTAGGAATTCACCGTGTATCATGGAATGAGATCATCAAACCGGATTCTACGATTAATGGAGAAGACGGAAGTGTTGCAACTGGTGTGATCAAGATGGACGGAAAACTGGTTGTTATTCTTGACTTTGAGGCAATTGTATCATCCATCAGTCCGGAAACCGGTCTCAGGGTCAATGATATTGAACAGATCGGGGAGAGAAGCCGGAGCGAGGATACAATTCTGATTGCAGAGGATTCTCCGTTGCTGAGCAGTCTGATTACGGACTGCCTGAAAAAAGCAGGATACGAAAAACTGATTGTTACATGTAATGGAAAGGAAGCATGGGACAAGATTCAGGAATTTGAAAAGGCGGGGACATTGGACGAGAACGTTCATTGTGTCATTACCGATATTGAAATGCCCCAGATGGACGGACATCGTCTTACGAAGCTGATCAAATCAGATGACAAACTGAAACATCTTCCGGTTATCATTTTCTCCTCTCTTGTAAATGAGGAAATGAGAAGAAAAGGGGAGTCGCTTGGTGCAGATGCACAGCTGACCAAACCTGAAATCGGAAGTCTTGTAGATGCCATTGATGAATTACTTGCAAAGAGAAACAAATAAATTCCGGCAAAACAGTAAGGGGTGTGATGGCTTCATCACATCCCTTTGCAGGTTTATGGAATAAACAGATGGAATGGAGAAAAACACATGGGAGACCACTCATCGGAAAATTATCTGGATCAATTATTAAATTCCATGCATGGAGAAGAAACGGAACATCCGAAGGAACAGCAGGCAGCAAAACAGGTTCTGAGAGATGATTTTGAAAAGCAATTGTTTGGAGAAGAAGAAACGAAGGAAAAGGCAAAAGCGAAAAATGAAGAAGATTTTTTGAGGGAGTTTGAGGAAGAACTGCTCAAGGAAGATATTCCGGAGTATACCGAGAGCCTGAATCAAAAAAAACAGGAAGAAAAAGCCACACAGATTGACGCTTCCCTGGATGATCTGCTCGATAATATTCCACAGGATGATTTTTCGACAGGGGATGCAGCAAAGGAAGAAGAAACCGGTTTTCAGGGGAAAAGTCCGTTGGAAACTGCAATACCACCCGATGAGGATGATTTCGAGGTGAATACACTTGATGATGCAGTCGGAACGTTTGACAGCAATCTGCCAAAAGAAGAGGATGGAGAACTGGATCTGTCAGGGCTTTCGGATTCGGATCTTATGGATATGCTTTCCGGAGATCAGGATTTATCGGATCTGGGGGATATGCTTTCTTCTGATCAAGATGGAAAACCTTTGGAAGAAACTGATTCCATCGGTGATTTTGCAAGATCGGAAATGAATCCGCAGGAAGAAGTGGCAGATAAGATTCCAGAACTTACAGAGCAGGAAGACATACCGGCACAGGCAGAAGAAACCGCTTCCAATGGGAAAAATAAAAAAAAGAAAAAGAATAAGAAAGAGAAAAAAGAGAAAGAAGGCGGCTTCTGGCAGAAACTTTCCCGGATTATTTTCGGAGAGGATGATGAGGAAGAAAAGCAGGCGGTTGACATCGGAAATACACAGGGAGCGGATGTCAGTGAACTTTCGGAGGAAAACCAGCAGATCTTAAAGGAACTTGAAGGTACAGGCGGTGATGCCGGAAGGGAACCGGAAAAGAAAAAGGAAAAACCGAAAAAAGAGAAAAAACCGAAGAAAGAAAAGAAGCCCAAACAGCCAAACCCGCCGAAACCGAAAAAGGAGAAAAAACCTAAGGAAGTGGATAACACACCGCCGCTGCCAAAGGGACCGGTGATTGCGATTGTTCTTATGGCAGTGTCATTGTTTGCATTTGTCATGATTGTGACAAATCTTTTGGGGTATCAGGCAAACTTAAGTCAGGCAAAGGAAAAATATGAGCAGGGTTCTTATGTGGAGGCATACCGTAAGCTGCAGGGGCTTTCGATCAAGGAGCGCGATGAAAAGCTTTATCATCAGCTGGCAACTCTTGCTGCTGTCTCGGAAAAGTATCAGGCATATCTCGTATTTGATAATTACGGTTCAAAAATTGATGCACTTGATGCACTGGTATGTGCATATGGGCGTTATGACCTGAACCAGAAAAATGCCAAAGAGTATGGCTGTGAAGATCAGCTTGAGAAGATCGGAGGAAAGATTATCAAAGCACTGCTGAAAGATTATGATATGACAGGGGATGAGGCATTGGATATCTACCAGACCAGAAAGCGGGATGATTATACGGTAAAATTGCATCAGAAGCTGAAAGAACTTGGGCTGGGATAAAAAAATAGCAGAAAGTAAGGCAGGAGACTGTTAATTTAGGAGTAAGACCTATATGATTGCAATAATAGACTACAACGCTGGAAATTTAAAAAGCGTGGAAAAAGCATTGCATTTTCTCGGAGAAGACTGTGTGATCACACGTAATTTTCACGAGATTGAGACCGCAGACAAAGTGATTCTTCCGGGAGTCGGTGCATTTGGCGATGCGATGGAACAATTGAAAAAATACGAGCTGGACAAGGTGATTCATCAGGTGACAGCGGAAAATAAGCCATTTCTTGGCATCTGTCTGGGACTGCAGCTTCTCTTTGAGGGAAGCGATGAGAGTCAGGGTGTAGAGGGACTCCATGTGCTGGACGGACAGATTCTGCGGATTCCGGATCAGTCGGGACTTAAGATTCCGCACATCGGGTGGAATTCTCTGCATTTACAGAATGACGGAAGACTTTTTGCTGGGCTGGAGGAAAATCCGTATGTATATTTTGTACATTCCTATTATCTGAAAGCAGCGGATGAACAGATAGTGAAAGCAACCACACAGTACAGTACGACAATTCATGCATCGGTAGAATCCGGAAATACATTTGCATGTCAGTTCCATCCGGAAAAGAGCGGTACGGTTGGACTTTCGATTTTGAAAAATTTTGCAAAGCTGCAGGGAGGAAATGCATAGTGTTTACGAAGAGAATTATTCCTTGTCTGGATGTGAATGACGGACGTGTGGTAAAAGGCATTAACTTTGTGAATTTAAGAGATGCCGGAGATCCGGTAGAGGTCGCAGCAGCTTACGACAAGGCGGGCGCAGATGAAGTAGTCTTTCTGGATATTACCGCATCTTCCGATCACCGTGCAACGGTGGTAGACATGGTGCGTAAGGTTGCAGAGAAGGTGTTTATCCCGTTTACGGTAGGCGGTGGTATCCGTACGGTGGAGGATTTTAAGGTACTGCTTCGGGAAGGTGCCGACAAGATTTCCATTAATTCTTCCGCAATCAATACACCGGAGCTGATTGGAAATGCAGCGGACAAGTTTGGCAGCCAGTGTGTGGTAGTCGCCATTGATGCCAGACGAAGAGAGGATGGAAGTGGCTGGAATGTTTACAAAAACGGCGGTCGTATTGATACCGGGCTTGACGCTGTAGAATGGGCAATGAAAGCTAACAGACTTGGTGCGGGAGAAATTCTTCTGACCAGCATGGACTGCGATGGAACAAAGGCAGGGTATGATATTGAACTGACCAGACAGATTGCAGACAATGTTTCCATTCCAGTGATTGCATCCGGTGGTGCGGGCACAAAAGAACATTTTTATGAGGCCCTGACAGAGGGACATGCAGATGCAGCACTGGCAGCGTCCCTGTTTCATTATAAGGAGCTGGAGATCATGGATCTGAAAAACTATCTGGCAGACCGCGGTGTCTCCGTGCGTAGATAGGAGTGAATGAAATTATGGCAATGATAACAAACGACTGGCTTCCGGCAGTCCGTGAGGAATTCGCCAAACCATATTACCGGCAGCTGTATCAGTTTGTGAAAGAAGAGTATAGCCGCACGGTTGTGTATCCGCCGGCAGAGGATATTTTTAATGCACTGCATTTTACACCGCTTAGTGAGGTAAAAGTACTGATTCTGGGACAGGACCCGTATCACAATGAACATCAGGCACATGGTCTTTCGTTTTCTGTCCTTCCGGATCAGAAAGAAATTCCGCCATCTCTGCAGAATATTTATAAAGAACTGCAGGATGATCTGGGGTGTAAAATTCCAAACAACGGCTATCTGAAAAAATGGGCAGATCAGGGTGTACTGCTTTTGAATACCGTGCTTACGGTGCGGGCGCATCAGGCAAATTCCCATCAGGGAAGAGGATGGGAGCAGTTTACGGATGCGATCATTCAGGCAGTGAATGCGCAGGATCGTCCGATTGTGTATATGTTGTGGGGACGTCCGGCGCAGAGCAAAATACCGATGCTTACAAATCCAAAGCACCTGATCTTAAAGGCACCGCATCCAAGTCCGCTTTCCGCGTATCGCGGGTTCTTTGGATGCAGACATTTCAGTCAGGCAAATCAGTTTCTAAAAGAACATGGAATCGAGCCGATTGACTGGCAGATAGAAGACATTTAAGAAATTTCTTGATAAAAAGAGGAGTGCCCCATTGTCCAATGGACAATGGGGCGAATTATGAAAAAATAACAAGTTAGTAACTTTGCTTTCTTTTATGTTCTTATAATAGCATCTGATTGTGAATAAAATATGAACAAAACGAAAAGAAATTGTTATCTTTTCGTAATTATAACCAAAATACGGAAAAATACCACAAAAGTATTGTAAAAACAGTGAAAAAGCGATAGGATAAAAGAAAGAATTGTGTGAAAGAGGTGATACTATGAGAGGAATTTCGATGTATGATTCATCGTCAGTAAGTACTTTATTTTCCAGTCTGGGTTCTTCGAAAAGCACAGGAAGTGGCCTGTTTGGAATCAATTTAAGTGAGTATGCAAGTATTCGCAGTGGTTCTTATGGCAAATTAATGCGCTCTTATTTTTCAATGGATTCCACGAAGGGCACCTCGAAGTCGGATGACAGCACCAAAAATACGATCGAGGATCTGGCCACGACCACATCAACGTCAAAAGACAGTACCAAGACGCTGGCTGCGATTGAGTCCGATGCCAAGGAACTGACAGACTCTGCCAAGGCATTGTATACCCGCAGTAACAACAAGGTGTTTACAAAGGATTCCGGGGGCAGCTACGATACGGACAAGATCTACAAAGCAGTAAAGCGTTTTGCGGATGATTACAACTCCATGCTGGATACAGCCGGCAAGTCATCGACGAACCGCATTTCCCGGTCGGTAAGTTCTATGAAAAATGAGACTTCTTACAATGAGAAACCCTTAAAGGAAATAGGAATTACGGTCGATGAAAAGACCGGCAGGCTGTCGGTGGATGAGACAACGTTTAAGAGTGCGGACACAGAGAAAATAAAGAACCTGTTCAATGGAACCGGTTCCTACGCATACAGTGTGGCAACAAAGGCAGCCATGACAGAGTCCTATGCAAAGTCAGAAGCCGCAAAATCCAATACATATACGAAGAATGGCACGTATAATTACAATTATAACAGCGGAAATATTTTTACAGATATGTTTTAAATAGTTGAAAATGAGTTTTCGAAATGCAGGAAACCCTCTTTGCTGGACAGACCAGCAGAGAGGGTTTCCTGTTTTTACCAAACAGACAGAGGGTAACAGATTAATCATCTGCCTCCTCATCTGCAGTTGTATTGTATACCTGACGTTTTCTTGCCATAACATCACTTTCGAGATATTCGTCATAAGTAGAAACCTTGTCTACCATGCTTCCATCCGGAAGAAACTCGATGATGCGGTTCGCAGTTGTCTGTACGACCTGATGGTCACGGCAGGCAAACAGGATGACACCAGGGAATTTGATCATACCATTATTCAATGCGGTGATGGATTCCATATCCAGGTGGTCTGTCGGCTCATCAAAGATCAAAACGTTGCTTCCCATGATCATCATGCGGGAGAGAAGGACACGGACTTTTTCTCCACCGGAGAGGACACGCATCTTTTTTACACCATCTTCACCGGCAAAAAGCATACGGCCGAGGAAACCGCGGACATAAGTTGCGTCTTTGATCTCGGAGTATTGGGTCAGCCAGTCAACGATCAGCTCATCGGAATCAAAGATGGCGGTATTATCCTTCGGGAAATAAGACTGGCTTGTTGTAACTCCCCATTTGTAAGATCCTTCATCCGGTTCCATTTCCCCGGCGAGAATTTTAAACAATGTTGTCTTTGCAAGCTCATTTCCACCGACAAAGGCGATTTTGTCATCGTGTCCGACAATAAAGGAAATGTTGTCAAGAACTTTTACACCGTCAATGGTTTTACTGATTCCGTCTACGGTCAGAACTTCATTTCCGATTTCACGGTTTGGACGGAAATCAATGTACGGATATTTACGGCTGGAAGGACGGATGTCATCTAGCTGGATTTTTTCCAGGGCACGCTTACGGGAAGTTGCCTGCTTGGATTTGGAAGCATTTGCAGAGAAACGGGAGATAAACTCCTGCAGCTCTTTGATTTTTTCTTCCTTTTTCTTGTTGGCTTCTTTCATCTGACGGACAAGAAGCTGGCTGGATTCATACCAGAAATCGTAGTTTCCGGCATACAGCTGGATTTTGCCGTAATCCATGTCTGCAATGTTGGTGCAGACTTTGTTTAAGAAATAACGGTCATGGGAAACCACGATAACCGTGTTTTCAAAGTTGATCAGAAATTCTTCTAACCATGCGATGGCATCAAGATCCAGGTGGTTGGTCGGCTCATCGAGAAGAAGAATGTCCGGGTTGCCAAACAGTGCCTGCGCAAGAAGTACTTTGACTTTTGCGGCACCCGGCAGGTCTGCCATCTGTGTGTAGTGATCCTCGGTCGGAATTCCAAGACCGTTTAACAAGGTGGCAGCATCGGATTCGGCATTCCAGCCGTCCATGTCTGCAAATTCTGCTTCAAGTTCACTGGCGCGGATACCATCCTCATCGGAAAAATCTTCTTTCATGTAGATGGCATCTTTTTCTTTCATGATGTCATACAGACGTTTATTTCCCATGATAACCGTGTCGAGTACGGTATACTCATCATACTTGAAGTGGTCCTGCTGCAGGAAAGACAGACGCTGTCCCGGTGTGATGACAATGTCACCGCTGGTTGGCTCTAACTGCCCGGATAAAATTTTTAAAAAGGTAGATTTGCCGGCACCGTTTGCACCGATCAAACCGTAACAGTTCCCCTCGGTAAACTTTACGTTTACATCTTCGAAAAGGGATTTTTTGCCTAATCTTAAAGTAATGTTATTTGCACTAATCATACGAAAACCTCATTGCTTTACTTAATATGTCTATGATAAAATCACAAATTCTATTATAAACATGACATGGGATATATTTCAAGAAGAAAAACGCTTTCTTGTTGGAAATGTATAGAAATAATGATATAATGGAGAAAGAATTGAACGAAATTGGGGCAAAGCTATGGATTATAGGGAATTTATACAGTTGGATCTGCCTGTCGCAGTTGCAATTGTCAGTTGTGGGGCAGACTGGAGAGTGGAAGAGGCAAACGCAGAGTTTACGGATGTACTTGGATACACGGAAAAGGAACTGCGGGAAACCAGACCACAAAAAATGGTATATGACGAAGATTATGCAAATCTGGTCAGTGTATTGGAAAATGTTGTCCGGACACATGACAACGGAAAAATGCAGCTTCGTATCGTACGCCCCGATGGGAAAACCCGGTGGGTGGAGATGCGGTGCAGTGTTCTGGCACATTACGATGTAAAACCATATGTGGTTTTATTTTTATGGGATATTGATGAGGAAAAAAGACGGGAAGAACATCAGAAACTGTTGAACCAGAAATATGAGCTGATGGAACAGCTGTCTTTGGAATATCCGTTTGATCTGGATGTGGAAAACTGGACGATGCTGCGCTCGTACCGGCTGATGGAACTGAGGGGACAATACGATTATTCCGAACAATATTTTCCGGTGGATGAAGAAGTTCTGACACTCTGTCCACCGGATCAGGAGCTTTTTCTGAAGGCTATGAAAGAAGCTGCCACAGAGGAAAAAACCGGAAGTATGGATACAAGGTTTAATATCCATACGGAAAATGAGACACCGAAATATCTCTGGTTTAGAACTTATTACAAGAGCATTGCAGACCATAATGGACGGATCACCCGGATTATCGGAAGAAGTTTTAATATTGATGAAGATAAGAATCTTCAGGAAGAAGTGCGGAGAGATCCGCTGACGAAACTGCTCAACAAGCTGGAAATCCAAAGGGAGACCGATGCATTTCTGGAAGGAACAGAAGACGGAACCCATGTATTGTTTCTGATTGATATTGATAATTTTAAAGGTGTCAATGATAATTTCGGGCATACATTCGGTGATACCGTAATCGTAGATGTTGCAAATATTATCAAATCTTTTTTCCGCAACAATGATCTGACCGGAAGGGTCGGTGGGGATGAATTCCTTGTGCTGATGAAGAACACAACACTCGAGAAGGCAAAGGAACGTGCCGGAAATCTTGGAGAAGCACTCTGCAAAGTTTATACGGGGGGCTCCATTCACTACAGGATCTCGGCAAGTATTGGTCTGGCCGCCTGTAACGGTGGGGATGGAAATACATACAGTTCCCTGTTTGAAAAAGCGGATCATGCCATGTATCGTACCAAGCAGGGGGGCAAAAATGGATATGAGATTGCCGGTGCAAAAGATGTGGGAATGATCAGAAACGGAATCAAAAACATTGAGCGGCGGGAAAACATGGGCGCAGAAGACCGTGAATTCCTTGCATTTTCCATCAGTCTTATGGCGCACGCCAAAAATATAGACGGGTCGCTGAATATGCTTTTAAACAGGATTACGGAAAGATACCAGCTGGATCTTGTTATGGTATTTGAGGATAACACCGAAAATGACGGAATGGTCATGACCAATTATTTTGGAAATAATTTCTCTTTTTATGGGAAAAGTGCGTTTCCAAAGAAAAGTCCTTCACTAAAGGAACTACAGCCAGGGGAGTATATGATAGTTAAAAATTCGCGGAGCAATTTTGCAACGGGGATGGGAAAGTATCTTAAGTCAACGGATACATACAACGAAAAAGCTCCGTTTTCTGCTGTGGTTGGAAAATTTGAATATGTTGGGGGCTGTACAGGGGAAGTAATTTATGTGTCACTGGACGAAGAACGGCAGTGGCAGCCGGGAGAGTTGGAAATTTTTCAGGAACTGACCCGTATGATGGCTATTTTTGTGTCCCTGCGCTATCGGGTCGCGGAAAGCCGGGAACAGATCAGTTCCATCCAGAAAAAAGATCCGCTGACAGGGCTGTACAATCAGGAGGCATTCCGTGAAGCGGTGGTTGAAATTCTGGCACATTCCAAGCCGGATGAAGTATATGCCATTGAGTATATGGATATCAATAATTTTGGATATATCAATGAAAATTATGGCTATAAAGTAGGGGACAGTGTCCTTAAAATGTTTGCACAGGATATCTTTATGCAGGAGTATTTCCGTGCAGGCTGCCGTTTGTATTCGGATTTTTTTCTGCTTCTGATTGCAGATGAAAGTCAGGAAAAAATGATCGATCGTCTGCACAACAGAAATAAAAGATTTTCCAATATGCAGAATCACAGGTATCCAAACAGTGGAATGGGGATATCGGCAGGGGTATATATTCTGGAAGACAATAAAATGGACATCGAGTTTGCGATCGAAAATGCCAATCTTGCATGGAAAAATGCAAAAAATACCGGGAAGAGGGATATTACCCTGTATAATCCTTCCCTGCGTATCCAGCGTACCGAGGAGCAAAAAATAGTCGGGGAATTTTATGAGGCATTATACCGGGATGATTTCCAGATGTATCTGCAGCCAAAGTTTATTTTACGTGACCGGAGTGTTTATGGGGCAGAAGCACTGGCACGATGGAAACGTCCGGATGGAAAGATTCTTCCGCCGGGAATGTTTATTGATTCTCTCGAAAAAATAGGATATATCACAGAGCTTGATTTTTATATTTATGAGGAAGTGTTAAAAACTCTCGAAAAATGGGACAAGCAGCACCGGAGAAAAATTGTGATTTCAACCAATTTTTCCGGGCGTCATTTTGAGTCGGACGGAGAGGAATTTTTAAACCGTATCCAGCATGTGCTTTCCAAATACAGTGTCCGTCCGGAGTATATAGAAATTGAGGTGACAGAGGGCGTACTTGTAAAAAATGTAGCAGTCCTTGAAAAGTGTATGAACCGGCTGCACGAGATTGGATTCCGTGTGGCAATTGATGATTTCGGAACAGGATATTCTTCACTTTCCGTACTTGCAGACATGCCTGCAGACGTCATAAAAATTGACAAAAGTTTTATTAATAAAGGCATGACGGAACAAAAGAAAAATCTTCTTTACGAAATCGGCCGTATGGTAAAGATTTTACATAAAGATATTATTATAGAGGGGGTGGAAACGGAGGAACAGGAGCAGTTCCTCAAAGAAGGTGGATTCACCTGCGGACAGGGATATTTATGCAATTGTCCGGTTCCGATTGGCGACTTTGAAAAGATGTATTTGTAAAAAAACAAGAAATGCTGTCGCTATCGCTTGATTTTTGGGTGCATTCATCCTATATTATTTAGTTAGAAGACATTCTGATTCAATGTTTTTTATGTTTGAACTTTAATTAAAAATAGGAGGACTAATTCATGAAACGTTCAATGAAAACCATGGATGGAAACCATGCAGCAGCACACGCTTCTTATGCGTTTACTGATGTTGCAGCAATCTATCCTATTACTCCTTCATCTGTTATGGCTGAGGCTACAGATGAGTGGGCAACCGCTGGTCGTAAGAACATTTTCGGACAGACCGTTCAGGTTACAGAAATGCAGTCTGAGGCTGGTGCAGCCGGTACTGTACACGGATCTCTTGCAGCTGGTGCATTAACAACTACTTACACAGCATCCCAGGGTCTGTTACTTATGATCCCGAACCTGTACAAAGTAGCTGGTGAGAGACTTCCGGGCGTATTCAACGTATCCGCTCGTTGTGTTGCTACACATGCACTGAACATCTTCGGTGATCACTCTGATGTATATGCTTGCCGTCAGACAGGTGTTGCAATGCTTTGTGAGTCATCCGTACAGGAAGTTATGGACTTAACTCCGGTTGCTCATTGCGCAGCAATCAAGGGAAGAATTCCATTCATCAACTTCTTCGATGGATTCCGTACATCTCACGAAATTCAGAAGATCGAGACATGGGATTATGAAGATCTGAAAGATATGGTAGATATGGATGCAGTTGATGCTTTCCGTAAGAATGCATTAAATCCAAATCATCCGGTAGAAATGGGATCTGCACAGAACCCTGACATCTTCTTCCAGTCAAGAGAAGCTTGCAACTCTACATACGACGAGCTGCCTGCAATCGTACAGGAATATATGGACAAGGTAAATGCCAAGATCGGCACAGACTACAAGCTGTTCAACTACTACGGAGCTGCTGATGCTGACCGTGTCATCATTGCTATGGGTTCTGTATGTGAGACCATCGATGAGACCATCGATTACTTAATGGCAAAGGGCGAGAAGGTCGGTGTTGTTAAGGTTCGTCTTTACAGACCATTCGTAAAGGAAGCTTTAATCGAGGCTATTCCGGATACTGTTAAGAGAATTGCAGTATTAGACAGAACAAAAGAGCCAGGTTCTCTTGGTGAGCCATTATACTTAGATGTAGTTGCTGCATTAAAGGGATCTAAGTTCGATCAGGTTACAATTACAAGCGGACGTTACGGATTAGGATCTAAGGATACTACTCCTGGACAGATCATCGCTGTATACAACAACACAGAGAAGCCAAGATTTACAATCGGTATTACTGATGATGTTACAAATCTTTCTCTTGAAGTTAAGGAGAATCCTGTTACTACACCAGAAGGAACAACAAACTGTAAGTTCTGGGGTCTTGGTGCAGATGGTACAGTAGGTGCCAACAAGAACTCCATCAAGATCATTGGTGACAACACAGATATGTACGCTCAGGCATACTTTGATTATGACTCCAAAAAATCCGGCGGTGTTAC
>ENA-OPAH01000927-OPAH01000927.1-human-gut-metagenome-genome-assembly--contig:-NODE-927-length-21117-cov-9.869670_pt1 | contig 21117 bp, 18 predicted proteins | sample MGYA00241050_ERZ501416 | MGnify/ENA primary metagenome ERZ501416 (study PRJEB25962, sample SAMEA2042632) | human gut metagenome | biome: human gut; feature: human-associated habitat; material: faeces... | reverse complement strand
AGAGTGCAGGCAGTCTTACAAATGAAGAATTAATGAACAAATACAGAACACCATTTATTATCTGGGCAAACTATGATATTAAAGAGAAAACCATAGATAAAATGAGTGCGAACTATTTAAGTGCCTATGTGATGAACGAGGCAGGCTTAGAAACAAGCCCATACCAGAAGTTCTTATTAAAACTCCGCAAGAAGCTTCCTGTACTTACGGCAATGGGATGCTTTGATAAGAAGGGCAAATATTATGAATCTGCTTTAGAATCGCCTTATAGCGATATGGTAAAAGAGTATCAGATATTACAATATAATAATCTTATTGATACAAAACATACAGTGAATTCTTTCTTTTATCTTTCTGACGAACAGAAGAAATAAGAAAGCCGGAGAAGTGCCAGAGGCAAAAAGGAGGCAGCGATGGGAATAAGTCCGTATGCGGCAATTGTAATCGGTTCAAAAAATATGCTCATGAAAGTGTATGAGATTTCTGGTGGAAAGGGATTTCGTACAGTGGATGAGATACGCTATGAGTATGAACTTGGCAAAGAGGCCTATTTTACAAGAAAGATTACATTTGCGCAAATTGAAGAAATCTGTAATGTACTGATGGAATTTCAGCAGCGTATGAGGGAATATGCGATAACAGAATTCCGCTGTTACGCGACAAGTGCGATTCGTAATGCAAAGAATCAGGTATCGGTTCTTAATCAGATTAAAATTCGCACAGGTGTGGATGTTATCATGCTCAGTAATTCGGAACTTCGTTTCCTTATGTATAAGGGAATTCAGGTATTAGATATTGATTTCAATAAAATCATTGAAAAAAATACTGCCATTTTAGATATCGGTTCCGGAAGTGTACAGGTATCCCTGTTTGATAAACAGGCACTTTATATGACGCAGAATTTAGATATCGGTACAGTAAAAGTGAGGGGATTTTTAGAATCTGTTGAGAATAACGTACTCGATTATATTTCTGTATTAGAAGAATATATTCAGTATGAATTTGATATGTTTAAAAGTGGCTATCTGAAAGATAAAGATATTAAAAATGTGATCGCCATCGGAGACGAGATTAAAAATATCAATCGCCTGATTCCGGAACTGCATCTTACCGATACGATGAGCTATGAGCAGATTTTATACATTTACAAAAAGATTAAAAAGGCATCCTATCAGGATATTGCCTTAAAATACGGACTTTCCATTGAGGATGCCAGAATGGTTCTTCCATCAGTACTTATTTATAAGACATTCTTAGAACGTTCTAAAGCAGATACCGTTTATATATGTGCGACGAATCTTTGTGATGGAAGCGTGGTGGATTACGCACAGGAAACAAAGAAGATAAAACTAAGCCATGATTTTTATCAGGATATCGTAGCTTCTGCAAAGTATATCGGAAAAAGATACCGTTATAGTAAAGTACATGCACAATATATTACAGATTTAGCGTTAGAGATTTTCGATAAGACGAAAAAGTTCCACGGACTTACACAACGGGACCGCCTTATTCTTGAAATATCTGCGATTCTTCATGATATTGGAAAATATGTTAACTTAAATGATCCAGGTAAGAATGGCTACCAGTTAATCATCTCCACTGAGATTATGGGCTTATCTCACAGAGAGAGAGAGGAAGTTGCTAATATTGTGCTTTACAATACACAGGAACTTCCAGATACTGACGAGTTAGATACTGCATTCTGGAGAGAAGAATATCTTCGGATTGCCAAGTTATCTTCTATTCTAAGGCTTGCAAATGCATTAGACAGAGGACATAAACAAAAACTTGAGAAATGTTCTATGGCAAGAAAAGGAAAGGAATTGATTATTTCCCTTGAAACAAATCAGGATATTACATTAGAGATTACCCGCTTTTCCAAGAAAGCAGAAACCTTTAGTGAATTTACTGGAATCACACCAGTATTAAAGCAAAAAAGAGCATTGTAGGGGAGGATAGAAGATGGACAAAAGTATATTTGACAGACCGGAGAATTTTACAAACCGTGAATTGAGCTGGTTAGAGTTTAACCAGAGAATTCTTGGAGAGGCAAGAGACCGCAAAAATCCATTATTTGAACGAATGAAGTTTTTAAGTATCACTGCCTCGAATTTAGATGAATTTTTTATGGTGCGTATCGCTTCTTTAAAAGATATGGTCAATGCAGGGTATAAGAAGAAGGATATTGCAGGAATGACCCCGCAGGAACAACTTGGTGCATTGAATGAGAAAACCCATGCATTTTGTGAAAAACAGTATACGACCTATAATCGTTCTCTTCTTCCTAAACTTTCTGAAGCGGGGTTAGAAATTGTAACTTTTAACAGCCTTTCTGAAAAAGAAGAGGAGTTTTTAGAAGAATATTTCCATAAGAATGTATATCCGGTACTGACTCCGATGGCGATTGATTCTTCAAGACCGTTTCCGCTGATTCAGAATAAGACATTGAATATTGCTGCTTTGATAAAAAGCCGGGGCGAAGATAAAAAAGAAAAGAAAGACTACGATATTGCGACAGTACAGGTACCTTCTGTACTTCCAAGAGTGATTGTGCTTCCGCAAAAGGATGGAGGAAAAAGAAAATGCCGTGTTATTCTTCTTGAGAATGTCATTGAACATTACTTAGATGTTTTGTTTTTAAATCATGAGATTATCTGTTCTGCTCCATACCGTATTATGAGAAATGCAGATTTATCCATTGATGAAGATGATGCAGAAGATTTATTAAAAGAAATTGAAAAGTCTTTAAAAATGCGTCAGTGGGGCGAAGTCATCAAGTTTGAGTATGAAGAGCGGATGGATAGCCGTCTGGAGAAGTATTTAAAGAAGCAGTTTAAAGTGCATCCATGCGACATGTATGCTTTCAATGGCCCGCTTGACCTTACGTTCCTTATGAAATGTTATGGCATTGAAGGGTTCTCTGATTTAAAAGAAAAACCATATACTCCGCAGAAAAATAAAAAGCTTCGTGCAGATAAAAATATATTTACCCAGATCCGAAAGGGCGATGTGTTACTGCATCATCCATATGAAAGCTTCGATCCGATTGTGGCATTTATCAGGCAGGCAGCAGAAGATAAAGACGTGCTTGCAATCAAGCAGACTCTTTACCGTGTCAGTGGGCATTCCCCGATTATCGCTGCATTGGCACAGGCAGCAGAAAATGGAAAGCAGGTAACTGTATTGGTAGAGTTAAAGGCACGATTTGATGAGGAGAATAACATTAACTGGGCAAGAAAGTTAGAAAAGGCAGGCTGTCACGTTATTTATGGTTTGGTTGGTCTGAAAACACACTGTAAGATTGCACTGGTAGTGCGGAAAGAAGCGGATGGTATCCGCCGCTATGTGCATCTTGGAACAGGAAACTATAATGATTCCACTGCAAAGCTTTACACAGATACCGGTATGTTTACTTGCCGCGATGTTGTCGGAGAAGATGCTACAGCCGTATTTAATATGTTAAGTGGTTATTCTGAACCGGCAAACTGGAACCGTCTTATTGTAGCACCAATCTGGATGAAAAAGCGTTTTCTTGAGATGATTCACAGAGAGACGAAAAACGCAAAAGAAGGCAAACCGGCAAAAATTATCGCCAAATGCAATTCTCTTTGTGATAGAAAGATTATCCTTGCCTTATACGAAGCTTCCTGTGCAGGTGTACAGGTTGATTTGATTGTTCGTGGAATCTGCTGTCTTGTAGCGGGCAAACCGGGAGTCAGTGAAAATATCCGGGTACGTTCTATTGTGGGAACTTTCTTAGAGCATGCAAGAATTTTCTATTTCTATAATGACGGACATGAAGAAATTTATATGGGAAGTGCGGACTGGATGCCTAGAAATCTTGACCGCCGTGTAGAGATTGTTTTCCCAGTTGAAGAGGAAGAATTAAAAGAAAAAGCAAAACATATTTTGGATGTTCAGCTTAGTGACACATTAAAAGCGCACAGGCTTTTAGAAGATGGCACATATCAGAAAGTGGACAGAAGGGGAAAAGAGGCAATTGAGGCACAGAAGACTTTTTGCGAGGAAGCGATTGCTGCAGCAAATGAATCAAAAAAGAAAGTACCCAAAAAGAGAACCTTTGACCCTCGGTTTTCACCGCAGGAGGAGTAATGAAAAGATATAAAGTAATAGTGTTATTATTATGCCTTACCCTGTTTGCGGGAATACTTGCAGGGTGCGGCTCCCATAAAAAGAAAGAAAAATCCGAAGAAAGTACATCTACCTCAAAGGATTCAGGAGAATTAGATGATATTACTTTAGAGGGGATGGTTTCTGATGCTCTTTCAAGTATGACCTTAAAAGAAAAAATAGGGCAGATGTTCATTGTCTGTACCGATTCACTTGATTTTGATGCGGAGACAGAAGTAACAAAGAAGATGCAGCAGAAATTAGAAGAGTATAAACCTGGTGGTGTTATCTTTTTTTCCTATAATCTTAAAGACCGTGAGCAGGTAAAAAGTATGATTGCTGACATTCAGAAAAGTAATGATATTCCATTGTTTATTTCGGTTGATGAGGAAGGCGGCTCCGTAGCAAGAATTGCAAACTCAAAAAATATGCAGACAACTAAGTTCCCTGCCATGTCCGAGATTGGTAAGAGTGGGGACAGTAAAAAAGCCTGCGAAGTAGGAGAGACAATCGGAAAAGAAATCAGGGAACTTGGATTTAACCTTGACTTTGCACCGGTAGCAGACGTGAATACAAATGCAGAAAATACGGAAATCGGAAATAGAAGTTTTAGTTCTGATGCCAAAACCGTAGCAGGAATGGTATCTCAGGAAGTGAAAGGCCTGCAGTTTCAGGGCGTAAGTTCTACTTTGAAGCATTTTCCAGGACAGGGACAGTGTGGAGAGGATACACACAAAGGGTATGTAGATCTAAATGCAACAATTGACCGCCTCCGTGAAGTAGAATTCCTTCCGTTTGAATCTGGAATTGCAGCGGGAGCGGATATGGTAATGATGTCCCATGTTGCTGTGAGCCAGGTAACAGGAAAGGAAACCCCGGCTTCTCTTACAAAACTTATGGTAACAGATATTTTAAGAGAAGAATTACAATTTAATAATGTTATTATTACAGATGCTATGAATATGAAAGTTATCACAAAGTTCTATGACGCAGATCAGGCGGCGGTAATGGCAGTTCAGGCTGGAAATGACATGATTTTAATGCCGGATAATTTTGAACAGGCATTTGAAGGTGTATTAGAAGCAGTGAAAGACGGCACGATTTCTGAGAGTAAGATTAATGAGGCGGTAAGCCGGATTCTTTCCGTAAAAATCCGCAGAGGAATCCTTCCAACAGATTCGAAACTATTTCGTCATAATGCAGGAAAATAATCTGTAAAATTCATAAAAAATACTATATAAAATACACATAAAATTTGTGAATGGTTCTGAAATCTGAGAAATGGCTTGTACGGACACTTATTTTATGTTAGTATACAATCGTTTCAATTATATTCACTAATGAAATTATGGAGGAAGAAAATGGCGTTTGATATGGAAGAACAGTTTTCTGAAGAGTGTGTGGATTCTGGAATTCACGAAGAATGCGGAGTGTTTGGAGCATATGATTTCGACGGAAATGACATTGCTTCAACAGTGTATTATGGGTTGTTTGCTCTGCAGCACAGAGGACAGGAAAGCTGTGGTATTGCAGTTTCGGATACCAACGGCCCGAAAAAGAACATTCAGGTTCATAAAGGAATGGGCCTTGTCAACGAAGTGTTTAGCAGTGAAAACCTTGAGAAATTAAAGGGAAATATCAGTGTGGGTCATGTCCGGTATTCAACTGCAGGTTCTAGTACCAGAGAGAATGCACAGCCGTTAGTACTGAATTATTATAAAGGTACGCTGGCTCTTGCACATAATGGTAATCTGGTAAATGCATTAGAACTTCGCGAGGAACTTGAAAAGACAGGCGCTATTTTCCAGACAACGATTGATTCTGAGGTAATCGCTTACCATGTTGCCAAAGAGAGAATTTCTTCCGCAACAGCAGAAGAAGCGGTACTTGCAGCAATGCGTAAGTTAAAGGGAGCCTATTCTCTTATCGTAATGAGTCCGAGAAAGCTGATTGGGGCAAGAGATCCATTTGGTTTCAGACCTCTTTGTATCGGCAAGAGAGACAATACATATTTCCTTACATCTGAGACGTGTGGCTTAGATACAGTAGGGGCAGAATTTGTAAGAGATGTAGAACCAGGAGAAGTTGTTACCCTAACACCGAGTGGAATTGTATCAAATAGGGAACTTTGCTTCAAAGATTCTTCTAAGCAGGCAAGATGTATTTTTGAATATATCTATTTTGCAAGACCGGATGCAGTCATTGACGGGGTTGGTGTTTATGCCAGCCGTATTAAGGCAGGAAGATTCCTTGCTATGGATTCACCGGTAGAAGCAGATATGGTTGTTGGTGTTCCTGAATCAGGTAATCCGGCAGCACAGGGATATGCTATGGAATCTGGTATTCCTTACGGAACAGCTTTCATTAAAAATTCTTATGTTGGAAGAACGTTTATCAAGCCAAAGCAGAGCATGCGTGAGAGCAGTGTACAGGTAAAGCTTAATGTGTTAAAAGATGCTGTAAAGGGTAAGAGAATTGTTATGATTGACGATTCTATCGTTCGAGGAACAACTTGTCATCGTATTGTTCGTATGTTAAAGGATGCCGGAGCAAAAGAAGTTCATGTAAGAATCAGTTCTCCTCCATTTTTACACCCTTGTTATTTTGGAACGGATATTCCTTCCGAAGATCAGTTGATTGCCTATGGTAAGACTTTAGATGAGATTCGTGACAGCATTGAGGCAGATACATTAGCTTATCTTGGAATGGAACGTTTAAAAGAACTTAACAACGGACTTCCATACTGTGATGCATGTTTCAGCGGTAACTATCCGATTGAACCGCCAACACAGGATATCCGTGGAGAACAGGGATAAATTAACTAATAGAAAATCAAGTGGCAATTATAAAAAATCAGGAAAGGAAAAGCTATTTAGATGCAAATCATCTAGCATATACACATTTGTATATGTTTTTAGTAGCAGGTATAAACAATGTACGACAAATATCAGAGCCCTCTCTCAGAAAGATATGCAAGTAAAGAGATGCAGTATATCTTTTCTCCAGACAAGAAGTTTAAGACATGGAGAAAGCTTTGGATCGCATTAGCAGAGACAGAATATGAGTTAGGTCTTGACAGTGTGACAAAGGAACAGATTGAGGAGTTAAAGGCCCATGCCGATGACATTAATTTTGATGTGGCAAAAGCAAGAGAGAAAGAAGTACGTCACGATGTTATGTCCCATGTATATGCATATGGTGTACAGTGTCCAAATGCAAAGGGAATCATCCATCTTGGAGCAACATCCTGCTATGTAGGTGATAATACAGATATTATCATTATGACAGAGGCTCTCAAGTTAGTAAGAAGCAAGCTGATTAATGTCATTGCAGAGCTTTCTGCATTTGCTATGAAGTACAAAGACCTCCCTACACTGGCTTTCACACATTTCCAGCCAGCGCAGCCAACGACCGTTGGAAAGAGAGCTACATTATGGTTACATGATCTTATGCTTGATTTAGAAGACTTAGAATATGTTATCAGCACAATGAAGTTGTTAGGCTCTAAAGGAACAACGGGAACTCAGGCAAGTTTCTTAGAGTTATTCAACGGAGATCATGAGACAATCCGTAAGATTGATGGAAAGATTGCAGAGAAGATGGGATTTGATGCATGTTATCCAGTTTCCGGACAGACATATTCCCGTAAGATTGACAGCCGTGTACTTAATGTACTTTCTGGAATTGCACAGTCTGCTCATAAATTCTCTAATGATATTCGTCTTTTACAGCATTTAAAAGAAATTGAAGAACCATTCGAGAAACATCAGATTGGTTCCTCTGCAATGGCTTATAAGAGAAATCCTATGAGAAGTGAGAGAATTGCCTCTTTAGCAGATTATGTAATGTCTGATGCGATGAATCCGGCATTCGTAGCATCTACACAGTGGTTTGAGAGAACATTAGATGACTCTGCTAACAAGCGTCTTTCTGTACCAGAAGGTTTTCTTGCGATTGATGGTATCCTTGACTTATATCTGAATGTCGTAGATGGTCTTGTAGTATATCCAAAGGTAATTGAAGCACATCTTATGAGAGAACTTCCATTTATGGCAACAGAAAATATCATGATGGATGCAGTAAAAGCTGGTGGAGACCGTCAGGAACTTCACGAAAGAATTCGTCAGCACTCTATGGCAGCAGGTCGTGTTGTAAAAGAAGAAGGTAAAGAGAATGATCTTCTTGAAAGAATCGCAGCAGATTCAGCATTTGGAATGACAATGGAACAGCTTCAGGCCATCATGAAACCAGAAAACTTTGTTGGAAGATCTCCAGAGCAGACAGTAGAGTTCATTACAGAATACGTTCAGCCTGTTCTTGACGAGAATAAAGACATTCTTGGAATGAAGGCAGAGATTAATGTATAAAAATACAGAAACTTCGGATTGACATGCTAGAAAGAAATCCGTATAATACTAAGGGTTATCGGCAACGATAACCCTTAAGTTATGTAATTTATAAAAACAGGAGAAAGAATAACCCTTAAAGTTTGGAAAGGTGGTTGTCAGTTGAGTAGCAAAGATACAAAAGAAACGAATGTACTTGCCCAGGCTTCAATATTGATGGTGGCAGGTATCGTGACAAGGATTATCGGTGTATTATATCGAAGTCCGGTTACAAGTATTATAGGTGATGAAGGTAATGGATATTATAGTATTGCTGTGAATATTTATACGATGATATTATTGATATCTTCCTATAGTATTCCTATGGCAGTTTCCAAGGTGGTTTCGGCCAAGATGGCGATACATCAGTATAAGATTGCACATAAGGTATTTAAATGTGCACTTATATATGTTCTGGTAATAGGTGGAATTGCCAGCCTTATTACTTTTTTTGGAGCCTCTGTATTAATTCCTTCGAATCAGCCTAAGGCGATTCCTGTACTTCGTATTTTAGCTCCAACTATCTTTTTCTCCGGATTTTTAGGGGTATTCCGTGGATATTTTCAGGCACACAGGACGATGATTCCGACTTCGCTTTCTCAGATTGTAGAGCAGGTGGCTAACGCAGTCATTAGTATTGGGGCTGCTGTATTTTTTATTCATGCATTTGCAGGTGGGGATGCCGATAAGATTCCAGTATTTGGTGCGATGGGAAGTGCCGCAGGTATTGGGGCAGGTGTTATAACCGGTCTCTTATTTATGTTGTTTATTTACTCCTGTAATAAAAAATATTTTAAAAAAGAAATTCAAAAAGATGATACGGGTGTTGACAGTTCCTATAAAGATATCTTTAGGATTATCTTTATGATGGTAACACCGGTAATTTTAAGCACGTTTGTCTACAATATCAGTACGGTAGTTGACCAGACTTTATTTATGGATATTATGGGATTTAAAAGAATGGCTTCTGAAACAGCGGCCTCTTTATATGGCGTGTTCTCTGGAAAATACTGGGTGCTCATCAACGTGCCGATCGCGCTTGCAAATTCTATGTCTACTGCTATGATTCCTGCAATTTCCGGCAGTTATGAGTTGAAAGACTATAAAAAATGCAGGGGGCATGTAAGGCAGGCAATTCATTTTACAATGGTTATTAGTATTCCTGCTGCAATTGGAATGGGGGCGCTTGCCTATCCAATTATGGAAGTGCTGTTCCCACAAAAAGCAACGATTGATCTGGCAGTAAGTATTTTACGCACTGGCTGCATCAGTATTATATTTTATGCACTGTCTACAGTAAGTAATGGAGTATTGCAGGGAATTGGAAAGGTAAATATTCCGCTTCGTAACGCAGCGGTTTCCCTTGTCCTTCATGTTGTTCTGCTTACACCGTTGTTGTATTTTACAAACCTGAATTTATATGCGCTTGTATTTGCTACGATGTTCTATGCTTTCCTTATGTGTCTGCTGAATAATTTGAGTGTACGCAAGTATTTAGGATATCATCAGGAAATGAAACGAACATTTATGATTCCATTACTTTCTTCTGTAATTATGGGAATACTCTGCTATGTATTTTATCAGGGAATCTACTTGATCTTATCAGGAATATTCGGAAGTTTTATTCATTTAAGAATTCTTGTATTTATATGCTTGATGATTTCAGTAGGCTTTGCGGTTATCGTATATTTCGTTCTGGTACTTAAGTTAAAGGGAATTACAGAGGCAGAACTTCGTAACTTCCCGAAAGGAAATATGCTTGTCAGAATGGCAAAGAAAAGTAAGTTATTGTAATTATTCTTTACTTATAAAGCAAAGTAAGTTATAATTAGTGTGTTTGGGTGATGGGACAAACCACATCCATAAAAATAGTAAGTTTTTAAAGCTGGGAGGAATGAGCTAATGGTAAAAGCAATCGTAGGCGCAAACTGGGGAGATGAAGGTAAGGGTAAGATTACTGATATGCTCGCACAGGATTCTGATATTATTATCCGTTTTCAGGGTGGTGCCAATGCAGGCCATACAATTATAAATGATTATGGAAAGTTTGCACTCCATACATTACCATCAGGTATTTTCTATGGACATACAACAAGTATTATCGGTAACGGAGTAGCACTGAATATTCCTATTCTTTTTAATGAGTTAAAAGAGATAACTTCTAAGGGGGTTCCTGCACCAAAGATTTTAATTTCTGATCGTGCACAGATTGTTATGCCTTATCATATTCTTTTTGATGAATATGAAGAGGAGCGTCTGGCAGGTAAATCTTTTGGTTCTACTAAGTCTGGTATCGCACCTTTCTATTCTGATAAGTATGCGAAGGTTGGTTTCCAGGTTAATGAATTATTTGAAGAAGAGGCAGTACTTCGAGAAAAGATTGAGCGTGTTATCGTACAGAAAAATATCTTATTAGAGCATCTTTATCACAAACCATTAATTGATGCAGACGAACTGTATAACACATTAATGGAATACAAAGAGATGGTTGCTCCTTATGTATGTAACGTATCTGCGTACTTAGATAAGGCAATCAAAGAAGGTAAAAATATTTTATTAGAGGGTCAGTTAGGAACATTAAAGGATCCAGATCACGGAATTTATCCAATGGTAACATCTTCTTCTACATTAGCAGCATATGGTGCGATCGGAGCAGGTATTCCTCCATATGAGATTAAGAAAGTTGTTACAGTATGTAAGGCATACAGTAGTGCAGTAGGTGCTGGAGCATTTGTAAGTGAAATCTTCGGTGATGAGGCACAGGAACTTCGTGTCCGCGGTGGTGACGGCGGAGAATTTGGAGCAACAACAGGACGTCCAAGAAGAATGGGTTGGTTTGATTGTGTTGCATCTAAATACGGATGCCGTCTTCAGGGAACAACAGATGTTGCTTTCACTGTAGTAGATGTACTTGGATACCTTGACGAGATTCCTGTATGTACAGGCTACGAAATTGATGGTAAGGTGACAACAGAATTCCCTGTAACAAATCAGTTAGAGAAGGCAAAACCTGTATTAGAAGTACTTCCAGGATGGAAATGTGACATTCGTGGAATTAAGAAGTACGAAGATTTACCAGAGAACTGCCGTAAATATATCGAGTTTGTAGAAGAACATATTGGATATCCTATTACTATGGTTTCTAACGGTCCGGGAAGAGATGATATCATCTACCGCGGATTTGAGAAATAATTAAATAAATATACTCTTAGGAATCTTTCTAGAGTGTGTTTGAAAAATGTTTTCTGTAAGATGTGCAGATTGCAGGAATGATTTCCCAAACACGCTCTAGGTTTGCTTTTTGACTGGGAGAATTTTTCGTACTAAAGCAGGAACAGAAAGATTCTAAAAGTATATAGGATACCAAAGGAGGTAATTCATGAAAATCCTGACAATTGCAATTCCAAGTTACAATTCTATGGATTATATGAGAAACTGTATTGAAAGTCTTCTTCCAGGTGGGGAAGATGTAGAGATATTGATTGTTGATGATGGTTCAAAAGATGAGACTCCTGCAATCGCAGATGAATATGAGGCGAAATATCCGGGTATTATTCGTGCGATTCATCAGGAAAACGGTGGACATGGAGAGGCAGTGAATGCCGGACTCCGTAATGCAACCGGATTCTTTTATAAAGTAGTAGACAGTGATGACTGGGTAGACGCAGAAGCTTACCAGAAGATACTTGCCTTTTTAAAAGAGGCAGTGAAAGAAGAAGAGCCTCTTGACATGCTGCTTTCAAACTATGTTTACGAGAAGGTTGGAGCAAAGCATAAAAAGGTTATCCAGTATCATTCTATTCTGCCGGAGAATCGTTACTTTGGATGGGAAGAGATTGGACATTTCCATGCCAGCCAGAATATTTTGATGCATTCGGTGATTTACCGTACAGAGCTGCTTCGGAGTTTTCAGTTTGAATTACCAAAACACACATTTTATGTAGATAACATTTTTGTATACTGGCCATTGCCATACGTTAAGAAGATGTATTATCTTGACGTAGATTTTTATCGGTATTTTATTGGGCGTGATGACCAGTCTGTCAATGAAAAGGTAATGATTTCAAGAATTGACCAGCAGATTCGTGTGAATAAGATTATGATTGACCTTTATGCAAAGCATGAGAGCATGCTTTCCTGTCCACAGCTTAAAGAATATATGCTTCATTATCTTGAGACGATTCAGATGGTAACCTCTGTGCTTCTTATGAAGATGAATACATCAGAATCAGAGGCGATGCGAGATGATTTATGGCATTATCTTGAAGAGAAATCTCCAGATGCTTATAAAATATTAAAAAGCTCTGTTCTTGGAAAGTTTACTAAGTCCCACAATAAGCTGAGTCATAAACTCACGATGGGAGGATATAAGATTGCACAGAAATGGATTGGATTCAACTAAGAAGTCTTATAAAAATGATATTTTGCTGATTCTGTTTTTTCTGATTATTGGTATTGGTGCCTTTGCTTTTATGCAGCTTCAGGGAAAGAGGAGCAGAGGTAAAAGTCAGTGTTAATAATAAGGAATATGGAACATACTCTTTAGATAAAAACCAGACTGTTACAATCGGCGAAGATGACTGGGAAAATATTCTTATCATAAAGGATGGGAAAGCCAGTATGGCAAAAGCAGACTGTCCAGATAAGATTTGTGTCAATCATGCAGCGATTAGTAAAAAGGGAGAGACCATTGTCTGTCTTCCTCATAAAGTGGTTGTAGAAGTCGTTGATGAGAATGGAACACAGGATGGGAATCAGATAGATATTATCAGTAAATAACATCAGTTGATATAATTTATTATTTAACAATAATAGATTGGATTGCATACAATATTGTTCTATTTTAAATACAGTATTGTAAAACTACACAAAAAAATTGCAAATAATTGCATAATAGCGAAGTTTTTTTATATAAAATATGGGAAATGGCGAAGTTGCTAATCGTTAAGAAAATGACGATTCTTGATTTCGCCCTTTTTTTCTTATATTATTATTAATGATTTTATATCAAATATTGAAATGCTTTCGTAAGAATTTATGTGAGACTTACAAAAATATGCATGCACTATTTGATTTAAAAAATTTTAGAAAGAAGGTAAAAAAATGGGACTACTAACATTTAAAGGTGGCCTTCATCCGTATGATGGTAAAGAGTTAAGTAAGGACAAACCAATTACTGAATATTTACCACAGGGAGAGCTGGTATACCCTTTAAGTCAGCACATTGGTGCTCCTGCCGTTGCCTGTGTAAAGAAAGGTGACAGAGTTTTAGTCGGTCAGAAAATCGCGGAGGCTGGAGGATTTGTTTCTGCCAACATCTATAGCTCTGTTTCTGGAACGGTAAAAAAGATTGAACCAAGAATGACAGTTTCTGGTAACAAAGTGAACTCCATTATTGTAGAGAATGACGGAGAGTACGAAACTGTTTCCTTCCAACCAGTAACAGAAAAGACAAATGAAGCAATCATCAATGCAGTAAAAGAAGCAGGTATCGTCGGACTCGGTGGTGCCGGATTCCCTACGCATGTAAAGCTTTCCCCAAAGGAACCGGAAAAAATTGATACAATTATTATCAACGCAGCAGAATGTGAGCCATACATCACTGCCGATTATCGTTGTATGATGGAGATTCCGGAACAGCTTATTTCTGGTCTTAATATTATGCTTTCCTTATTCCCTAAAGCTAAGGGTGTAATCGGAATCGAAGATAATAAGCCAGAGGCGATTGCAAAGTTGACAGAAATGTGTAAAAATGAGAGCCGTATTGAAGTAGCTGCATTAAAGACAAAGTATCCACAGGGTGCAGAGCGTTCTTTAATATTTGCAGTAACAGGTCGTGCCATTAATTCTTCCATGCTTCCAGCCGATGCCGGATGTATTGTAGATAACGTGGCAACTGCGATTGCGATTCATGAGGCAATTACACTTGGAAAACCCCTCTTTGAGAGAGTAGTAACTGTAACAGGAGATGCGATTAAGAATCCTGGAAACTTTAAAGTAAAGAACGGAACAAATGCTGCAGAATTAGTAGAAGCAGCAGGCGGATTTAAGTCTCAGCCAGAAAAAGTAATCTCTGGCGGGCCTATGATGGGTATGGCTTTATCTACATTAGATGTTCCTTGTGCAAAGACATTCTCTTCTCTTTTATGTTTCACAAAAGATGAAGTGGCTGCTTGTGAGCCAAGTAACTGTATCCGTTGCGGGCGTTGTATTTCCGTATGTCCTGCCGGCCTGATGCCTACAAAGCTTTCCGAAATCGCAGACCACGGAGATTTCGCATTATTTGATGAACTCAATGGATGTGAATGTGTGGAATGTGGATGCTGTTCTTACATCTGCCCGGCAAAGAGAAGATTAACCCAGTCTATGAAGACAGGTCGTCGTGAGGCGATGGCTCTTCGCAGAAAGAAGAAATAAACATAAGGAGAGGTGAAAAAATGAACGAACAATTATATAACGTATCAGCCAATCCTCATGTAAGGGATAAGGCTTCTACACATAGCATTATGCTTGACGTAATTATCGCTCTTCTTCCAGCAACATTATTTGGTTTCTGGAACTTCGGAGTAAAGGCAATCATCAATACAGTAATCTGTGTTGCTGTCTGTGTTCTTGCAGAATATGTATGGCAGCGCTGCATGCACCAGAAGATTACAATTAAAGACTGCAGTGCAGCACTTACTGGTTTATTATTAGCATTAAACCTTCCGCCAGAAGTACCATTCTGGATTCCTGTTATCGGTGGTTTATTCGCAATCATCGTTGTAAAACAGCTTTTTGGTGGTTTAGGCCAGAACTTTATGAACCCTGCGCTTGGAGCACGTTGCTTCTTATTAATTTCTTTTGCAGGAATTATGACCAACTTCTCCTATAATGGATTTGGTGGAAGTTTTGATGCGACAACAAGTGCCACACCTCTTGCTGCATTAAAAGCAGGAGAAGTCGTAAACTTAAAGGCTATGTTCCTTGGTAATACTGCTGGTACAATTGGTGAGACATCTGCACTCTTACTGCTTGTCGGTGGTGTATATTTAATTGCAAAGAAAATCATTAGCTGGAGAATTCCAGTATGTTATATTGTTACACTTGGTCTTTTTGTTCTCCTTTTCGGTGGACATGGATTTGATATGACATATCTTGCAGAACAGTTATGTGGTGGTGGATTAATGCTTGGTGCGTTCTTCATGGCTACAGATTACGTTACATCTCCAATTACACCAAAGGGACAGATTGTATTTGGTATCTTACTTGGTATCCTGACAGGAATCTTCCGTTTATTCGGTGGTTCCGCAGAGGGAGTTTCCTATGCGATTATCTTCTGTAACCTGTTAGTACCATTAATTGAAAGAGTTACAACTCCTACCGCATTTGGAAAAGGAGGTAAGAAATAATGAATTCTTTAGTAAAAGATGCTTTAAAGCTTGTTATTATTACTGTTGTTGCAGGTCTTGTCCTTGGTGCAGTATACGGAATCACAAAGAAACCTATTGCTGATCAGGAAGCAAAGGCACAGATGGAAGCATACAAGGCTGTATTTCCAAAGGCAAGTGATTTCAAAGATGTTGACGGATTCTCCGAGGAAGCAGCTTCTAAAGTGATTGCTTCTTATAAGAATACTGTTGATGGACATGAGAGCGATGTTATCTCTTCTGCAGTAGAGGCAGTAGATGCTTCTGGCAAAGCACTTGGTTACATTTTCAATATCACAACTTCTAAAGGATACGGTGGAGACATTCAGCTTACTGTTGGTATTCAGTCTGACGGAACAGTAAGCGGATATTCCGTACTCTCTATCAGTGAGACAGCAGGTCTTGGTATGAAAGCCAAAGATGACCCAAGCTGGGGCAAACAGTTTGCCGGTAAGAAAGCAGATGCTTTCTCTGTTGTAAAAGATGGTTCCGGTTCTGGAGATGACGCAAAGATTGATGCCATTTCCGGTGCAACAATCACAAGTAAAGCAGTTACAGGTGCTATGAATAGCTGTCTTGCTTATTTCCAGTCATTAGAAGGAGGTAACTAAGATGAAAAATAATAGTGCTTTAGAAAGACTTTATAATGGTATTATCAAAGAGAACCCTACCTTAGTTCTTATCTTGGGTATGTGTCCTACTCTTGCGGTAACAACATCGGCAATCAATGGTGCAGGTATGGGACTTTCTACAACCGTAGTATTAATGTTCTCCAATATGATTATTTCTATTCTGCGTAATTTTATTCCGGATAGAGTTCGTATTCCTGGATACATTGTAATTATCGCATCCTTAGTTACAGTAGTACAGTTCCTCTTGCAGGGTTATGTGCCAGCATTAAATGATGCTCTTGGTGTATATATCCCATTAATCGTAGTTAACTGTATTATTTTAGGACGTGCAGAATCCTATGCAAGTAAAAATGGTCCTGTTTCTTCTTTCTTTGATGGACTTGGAATGGGTCTTGGATTTACAGTATCCCTTACTATTTTAGGTGCGTTCCGTGAGTTACTTGGTGCCGGAACAATTTTTGGAAAGACAATCTTATCTGAATCTTTCTACACACCAATTACTATTTTTATTCTTGCTCCTGGTGCTTTCTTTGTACTTGCCTGCTTAGTAGCTGCAAGAAATAAGATTATGAACCGTAAGGTAAAGAATGGCGAGATGGAAGAGATTCCTGCAGGATGTGGCGATTGCTCTGCCTGCGGTAATTCCTGCTGTTCGAGCAAGAGTTTCTTTGATATGTCTGTAGACAATAAAAAAGAAGAAACAAAGGCTGCTTCTGAAGAAAAAGCAGAGAATAAATAGAAAGGGGAAGGATTATGAAAGAATTAATATTATTAATTATCAGTGCCGCTATTGTTAACAATGTAGTACTGAGTCAGTTTTTAGGATTATGTCCTTTCCTCGGAGTATCCAAAAAGGTAGAGACTGCCGGTGGAATGGGAGCAGCCGTAATCTTCGTTATTACAATTGCTTCTTTAGTGACATCATTAATTTACAAGTTTATTCTTGCACCACTTGATTTAACTTATTTACAGACGATTGTATTCATCCTCGTTATCGCTGCACTTGTACAGTTCGTAGAGATGTTCTTAAAGAAATCTATGCCAGCTTTGTATGAATCATTAGGAGTATATCTTCCACTGATTACAACAAACTGTGCCGTACTTGGTGTAGCTTTAAACTCTGTACAGTATGGATATAATATTTTACAGTCTGTAGTTTATGGTCTCGGTATTTCTATTGGATTTACAATCGCGATTGTTATCCTTGCCGGAATCCGTGAGAAAATGGAATACAACGACATTCCAGAGTCCTGGCAGGGTATGCCTATCGTAATGGTAACAGCCGGACTTATGTCTATTGCATTCTTTGGTTTTTCAGGAATCATTTAATTAGGAGGGACAAAAATGAGTATAAGTGGAATTATCCTTGCGGCAGTAGTTGTCGGTGGAACCGGACTTGTTATTTCCATTCTCCTTGGCATTGCTTCCGAGAAATTTAAAGTGCCGGTAGACGAAAAAGAAGTTGCTGTAAGAGAGTGCCTTCCGGGAAACAACTGTGGTGGTTGTGGATTTGCCGGTTGTGATGCACTTGCTAAAGCAATCGCTGCTGGAGAAGCTCCAGTTGGAGCATGTCCTGTAGGTGGACAGCCAGTAGCAGATAAAATCGCTTCTATCATGGGTGTAGAAGCTGGAGCAGGCGAAAAACAGGTTGCATTCGTAAAATGTGCCGGAACCTGCGATAAGGCAAAATCAAAATACAAATATGCTGGTAATGAAGACTGTGTTTCTGCCATGAGTGTACCTGGCGGTGGACCAAAAGCCTGCAGCTTTGGCTGTACTGGTTTTGGAAGCTGTGTAAAGGTTTGTGACTTTGATGCTATTCACGTTATCAATGGCGTTGCTGTAGTTGATAAAGAAAAATGTGTTGCCTGCGGTAAATGTGTGGCAACTTGTCCGAAATCTTTAATCGAGCTTGTTCCATATGCAGCTCCTCATAAAGTACAATGCAACTCCAAAGAATTTGGTAAAGCAGTAAAAGAAGTATGCTCCGCAGGATGTATCGGTTGTAAGATGTGTACTCGTGTCTGTGAAGCAGATGCGATCACTGTTGAGAACAACATCGCAAAAATTGATTACAGCAAATGTACCGGATGTGGAAAGTGCGCAGAGAAGTGTCCTGCTAAGATTATTCTTTAATCTGTATGATTTAGTTGATGCTAAATTCAAGAATGCCCCGGCATTCTTGAATTTACGGAGAAGATTTTTTCTTCTTCTCATATGTCTTTGAAAATACTTGTTGCAAGTTATGAAATATAGGTTGCTATAGTAATTTTTCAGCCATATTCTGGAATATAGTTTATTGTAAGAAACTTAATAAAAACGAAAGAAAAGGCAATCTATCTTAACGAAAATGCAAGACAGATTGTCTTTCTTTTTTCACATTTATCCTGTATAGTAGTTGAGAAAAGGAATCTGTCATATACAGAGAGGACGGGAGGCTTTTGTATGGCTTATCAGAAATTTACAGGAACATATCAAAGTTCTGATCATATAAACAGAATACATTATTATATCTATGAACCGGAGACAGATCTTCGTGCTATTTTACAGATTGTGCATGATTTTGGAGATTTTGTGGAGAGAAATGAGAATTTGATTCGTTTTTTTACAGATCATGGCGTTATGGTTTGCGGATGTGACCATATCGGGCATGGACGTTCTTCTAAAAAAGAGGACTATGGCTATTTTGGCAGCAAGAATGGATGGACTTATCTGGTAAAAAATACAAAAAAGCTGACACACTATATGAAAAGAGAATATCCAGATACACCGTATTTTATCTATGGACACGGACTGGGATCTCTCATTGTGCGAATGGATTGTATCTATGAAAAAGGCATTAATGGAGTGATTTTGTCGGGGACTAGCGGTAAACAAAAGTATTGTTGGAGAAAGATTCTTTTAGCGGCCCTTTTGAAGAGGATTTGGGGGGCGGAACACAGAAGTGTATATCTTGAAAAAGATATAGAAAAACGTTTAAATCATCGTTTTTTAAAGGAACAGGACACATATTCCTGGATTGCTGCGAATGAAAAAATAAGACGAGAATATTCCAGGATTTATTCTGAACATCTTCCTGTTACCGTAGCAGCATATGAAGATATTTTAAAAATGCTTGCATTAGTCTCCACCAGGAAATGGTATCGTTCCGTAAATGAAGATATACCGATTTTGTTGCTTGGCGGAAAAGAGGATCCTATTGGTAATGGCGGAAAGGGGATATTGGAAGTACACCGGCAGTTAGAAGACACTCGTCATTGGGTGGAGTTGCATTTATATGAAGGGATGCGTCATAATATTTGTGATGAAGTGCGAAGAGATGAAGTATATACAGATATGCTTCAGTGGATGAAATTGCATATGAATGAGGAATATGAACTGCAATAAAGAAATTTATAATAAAAAGAACTTATAATTCCATTACGATCACAATATTTTGCTCCTAGAGCGTGTTTGAAAAATCATTCCTACAATCTGCACGCCCCAATTTGCGGTATATTTTGCCTTCATTCAGTTGGCGTAGCCCGCTACGCCGCCCTCATTCAGGCGAAATCTCCCACAAATTGTAACGCACATCTTGCAGAAAGCATTTTTCAAACACCCTCTAGATAATAAATGAATAGCATATAGATAGCATTATTTTAAGAAAGCCCTCATAATTTAAAAGAAAGGGCTTTTTTGATGCGTTTTTGGGAACTTAGTAATAAAGATGTGATTAATTGTAAGAATGGACATCGCTTAGGCTGTGTTGGAGATTTAGAAATTGATGTATGTAAATTATGTATCACAGATTTCTATGTTCCTACAGGAGGAAAATATTGCGGTTGTCTTGGCAAAAAATCAGAATATAAAATTCCGGTCGGAGCAGTCATTCGAATAGGCGTAGATAGTATCCTTGTAGATATTGACGAGAAGAAATGTCTTGTAAAATAGCTATTTTTCTGGTATAATAACCGGCACGATAAATGTAAACATAAGAGATAGAAATACTGGAGGATAAGATATGAAATGCCCTTTTTGTGGATTGGATAACACCCGTGTAATTGATTCAAGACCTGCAGATGATAATTCATCCATACGACGGCGAAGACTTTGTGACGAATGTGGAAAAAGATTTACTACATATGAGAGAGTAGAGATTATGCCACTCACTGTCATAAAAAAAGATAAAACAAGAGAACCATATGATCGTTCTAAGATGATGTCCGGAATTTTGCGCGCCTGTCATAAACGTCCGGTATCTGTAGAGCAGATTGAACAGATGGTGAATAAGATAGAGAATGAACTTTTTAATTTAGAATATAAAGAAATTGAAAGTAAGCAGATTGGCGAGGTGGTCATGGAGCATTTGAAGTCCTTAGAGCAAGTTGCGTATGTGAGATTTGCTTCTGTTTACCGTGAGTTTAAAGATGTGGAAACATTTATGAATGAACTCAAGAAGATGTTGGATAATAACCGTTAAATAATAACTTGTGTGGCTAAACAGACGCCCACTGGAAAATAAATAAAGCATATTTGTGGCCTCGGAGCAAGGTTTGGATGCGAACATCCAAACCTTGC
>ENA-OPAH01000900-OPAH01000900.1-human-gut-metagenome-genome-assembly--contig:-NODE-900-length-21500-cov-5.636046_pt1 | contig 21500 bp, 21 predicted proteins | sample MGYA00241050_ERZ501416 | MGnify/ENA primary metagenome ERZ501416 (study PRJEB25962, sample SAMEA2042632) | human gut metagenome | biome: human gut; feature: human-associated habitat; material: faeces... | reverse complement strand
TTGCATCGTCAACGTCCATCTCTGTCACATAGACCATGCGGGGAAGGTTATACTTGTCGCACAGTTCCCATGCCTTCTCCGTTCCCACTTCCACGCCGGCCTGGCCGGAAACCACGATCACTGCCGCGTCCGCCGCGCTGACCGCTTCCTCTACCTCGCCCACGAAATCAAAGTATCCCGGGGTGTCCAGCACATTGATCTTCGCCTTCTCCCACTCGATGGGAACCAGCGTTGTGCTGATAGAAAAATCACGCTTCTGCTCCTCTTTATCAAAATCGCTGATCGTGTTGCCGTCCGCGACCTTGCCCATCCGGCTGATCGCTCCCGACACGTAGGCCATCGCCTCTACAAGGCTGGTCTTTCCGCTTCCTCCGTGTCCCAGCAGGACCACGTTTCTGATCTCGTCCGTTCTGTAAACTTTCATATAAGCTAGCCTCCTTGCCTTAGTAAAATCTCATGGCTATATTGTACTAAAAAACCAAACAATTTACAACTGATTTATGCAGAATTTACAATGAAATATGTTTTGACAATCAAAAGGGGACAGGGTAAAATCAATCTGGGACGTGGTATTTTCGAAAATACCACGTCCCCACTTAAAGAAGGAGGCACTCTATGCAGCGTAAATTCGGCTTTATCGGTCTCGGGCTGATCGGGGGATCTATCGCCAAAGCGATCCGTCAATTTGTCCCCGACGCAGAGATCGTTGCTTTTGATAAGAATAAGGAGGCACTGGCACTGGCCACCCAGGAGTCTGTCATTGACGTGGCGGTCTCTTCCATCGACGAGAACTTTAAGAACTGTGAATATCTCTTCCTGTGCGCGCCGGTTTCCTACAACACCGCCTATCTGAAACAGCTGAGCGGCTACCTGGATAAGGACTGTATCCTTACCGATGTGGGCAGCGTGAAGTCAGACATCCACCGGGAAGCCCAGAGACTTGGCCTTAACGGATATTTCATCGGCGGACACCCCATGGCCGGAAGCGAGAAGAGCGGGTACGCCAACTCCAAGGCCATGCTGATCGAAAACGCCTACTATGTGCTGACGCCCTCTCCGGGGATCCCACAGGAGAAGACAGACTGCTTCTCTAAATTCGTGGAACAGCTGCGGGCCATCCCGGTGGTTATGGAACCGGAGGAACACGATTATGTCACCGGAGCCATCAGCCACCTGCCCCATCTTATCGCCGCCAGCCTGGTAAACTTCGTCCGGGACCACGATACCCGGACGGAACTGATGAAGAATCTGGCGGCAGGAGGATTCAAGGACATCACCCGCATCGCTTCCTCCTCCCCGGAGGTATGGCAGCAGATCTGTCTCTCAAACCAGAAGCAGCTCTCGAATGTGCTGGATTCCTATATCCGCCTTCTCGTCCAGGCAAAATACCTGGTTGACAACAAAAAAGGCCACGAGCTCTACAATATGTTTGAAAGTTCCCGCGAATACCGGAATTCCATGGAAGATTCTTCCTATGGACCGACAAAGAAAGAATACGTCGTTTACTGCGACCTGCTCGATGAAGCCGGCGGAATCGCAGCCGTTACAACAATTCTTGCCATCAACCAGATCAGTATTAAAAATATCGGCATTACGCATAACCGCGAGTTCGAAGAGGGTGCTCTCCGCATTGAATTTTATGAAGAGCAGGCAGGCATTCTTGCCCGGAAGGTCTTAAAAGACCATGGCTATACCATTCATATCCGCAATTAAAAGCGCGTATATCTTGACAGGAGGAAGTTACGTTATGCAGTTCCAGAAAGCAGTACGTCCTCTGCGCGGAGAAATCTCCGTGCCGGGCGATAAATCCATTTCCCACCGCGCCGTCATGTTCGGTGCCATTTCAGAGGGAACCACAGAAGTCACAAACTTTTTACAGGGTGCCGACTGTCTCTCCACCATCTCCTGCTTCCGCAGTATGGGCATTGAGATCGAGAACACGCCGGAGCGCATCCTCGTTCATGGAAAAGGCCTGCACGGGCTTTCGGCTCCATCCGCCGTTCTCGACTGCGGAAACAGCGGAACAACGACACGCCTGATCTCCGGCATTCTTGCCGGCCAGAACTTTTCCAGTACACTGACCGGTGACGCTTCCATTCAGAAACGGCCGATGGGACGCATCATCAATCCGCTGACCCAGATGGGCGCTTCCATCCGCAGTATTCCGGAAAACGGCTGCGCGCCGCTTGCGATCAACGGCCATCCGCTCCACGCCATCTCCTATCTTTCGCCGGTCGCATCCGCACAGGTCAAATCGTGTGTCCTGCTTGCCGGACTGTATGCTGACGGAAAAACAAGCGTTACCGAACCGGCTCTTTCCAGAAACCATACGGAGCTGATGCTGAAATTCTTCGGCGCCGACGTTGCCTCCGAAGGGCTGACCGCATCGGTTCTTCCGGACCCGGATCTCCATGGAAATCTCGTCCGTGTGCCGGGAGATATTTCCTCCGCCGCCTACTTCATCGCCGCCGCGCTGATAGTTCCAGGCTCTGAGGTGCTCCTGAAAAATGTCGGCATCAACCCGACCCGCGACGGTATGCTCCGCGTCTGCCGCGCCATGGGTGCTGACATCACACTTCTGAATGAGCAGAACTCCGGCGGAGAACCGGTTGCAGACCTTCTCGTGCGCTATACGCCGTCTCTTTCCGGCACTGTCATCGAGGGCGAACTGATCCCGACCCTGATCGATGAAATCCCGATCATCGCGGTTCTTGCCGCCACAGCGAACGGTACAACCGTGATCCGGAATGCGGAGGAGCTGAAAGTCAAAGAATCGAACCGTCTTGTTATCATGGTAAACGAACTCACCGCGATGGGTGTTTCCCTGGAAGGCACGGACGACGGCATGATCATTGAGGGCGGAAAACCGTTCCACGGCGCCCAAATCGACAGCCGCCTCGACCACCGCATTGCGATGTCGTTTGCAATCGCTTCGCTTGCCGCAGAGACACCGACGGAAATCCTGCGCGCCGGCTGTGTGGATATCTCGTATCCGACATTCTACCAGGATCTGGCACAGCTGCAGGCATAAAAAACGTTTAAACAAAAAATGGATTGTGAAGATCATTTCCTCACAATCCATTTTTTTGCTTTTATTTACGCGGGCAACGAGCCAAAGTCCATGCTTGCACGAGACCTTGGTGACTGCCGCGATAACTTGAGAAACTCGCGGAGCGTGTTTCTCATAGTTCTGTTCTTCCGGCCATTCCAACCGTTTCTCCCTGCCGTACCCGCGTTTCGATTCCAAGCCGCGAATAATTCCAGATCCGTTTTTCCGGCACTGCGCTTCCCTTCTGTGCCAGAACGATCACTGTCGAACCACCGAAGGCAAAATAGCCTTTCTCTTCGCCGCGCTGTACACGTCTCGCCGCTCCGGCATTTTCATTGACAATCTTTCCGACCATCATCGCGCCGACCTCCATCTGCAGCAGTGTGCCGAAATTTGCGGACTGCAGCAGCGTGTAGGTTCTCGTATTTTCTTTATAGATCGGGCAAAAATCATTCGCCGCCGGATTGACCGTGTGGAGCACACCCTCAATCCGCCGTTCCGTCGAGCAGACGCCGTCATCCACAAAGAGATACCGGTGATAATCGTCCACGGAAAGTCGAAACAGAAATAACGTTCCGCCCTCATACCGTTTTGCCAGCTTCCGGTCGCGCAGAAGCTGTTCCAGCGTATATTCTGTGTTCTTGATCTCAAACTTCCCGTTCTCATGAATCGGATAAACCGTAAGCCGCGCATCACACGGGCTGATAAAATCCTGCGGCGCATTGGAAAACGGACGTGCATCCATTTTCAGCTTCCGCACAAAGAAATCATTGAACGAGATAAACTGCTTTGCGGTACATTCCTTCAGTGAAATATGATTTTTCTTTACAAACGGTGCAACCAGCGGCACCGATAAGCGGCTGTCCAGAAAGCAGCCTGCCGCACGAGATACAAATGACTGAACCAGCGGCTGCATCGCGGCTCTTCCGGCGGCATGGCTGTACATCATGTGCAGAAAACGGTCCTGCAGATCATTTTCCTCGCGGATCAGATCAAGCTTTGGATGATTTTTCCCCTGTTTTCGATAAGGATAAGCGCAGAGTCTCAAATCGTTCTTCCTCCCTTCCAGATCAGAAGTCCGCGGAGCACAGCCACTCCAACGACCGCTACCAGCACAGCAAGCTCTTTATTCGTCGGCTTGCGGAAGCGGAAATCCGTGATAAACAGAACGCCGACCGCCAGCACCAGCAGATGCAGCCAGATCAGAAAGTATCCGCGGCAGAGCGGTGCAAAGACGAACAGCAGCGGCAGAGCTACTGACATCGAGGTAATCGGCAGTCCCTGGTAATATTTCCGGTTCGCCGAAGTTTCATTCTGACGCTTCTCTTCCATCACGTTAAAATATCCCAGACGGATCACGCCCGCAAGACCGTAGAAAATAAGAATCGGAATGCTGTAAAAATGTGTCATGCCAAGCTCATAGCAGAGCACGATTGGAAAGACGCCGAAACAGACCACATCGCAGAGCGAATCGATCTGAATGCCGAACCGCTTTTCATCTTCGGTCCTGTTTTTCTTCGTCCGCGCAATTTTTCCATCGAACATATCGCACAGTCCGGAAAAAGCAAGACAAAAAATCGCCCAGTTAAAGTGTCCCCGCGTTGCAAGAAAAATGCCGCTGATGGACGATGCAAAGCTGATATATGTTAATATTACGGTATAATCATAGAACCCTATCATATGTAGTTCCCCCTCTTTTTTCTCTTTTCGTATTCCCGATCGTAAGCTGTGCGACGATGGTAAAGACTGCACTCACCAGCAGCTCCCCGTAGTAGCCGAGTCCTCTGGAAAGCACCATTGCTGGAAGAAGCAGCGCGTTTCCAAAGACCGGCGGGAAAATTTTCAGGAACAGTGTCTCACTGATTCCCATTCCTCCCGGAAGCGGCAGCATGTCAACCGATACGGAAATGACCGCCTGCAGCAGCACAATGGTGATAAAGGAAATGCCTGATAAATGGAAGGCGCGGTATACAAACCATGTTGCTGCAAATAAAGCAAACCTCTGTGCAAAGGTAATCGCAAGGACATTGACCAGCACCATTTTGTGGGTGCCAAGATACACTGCCGTATTCTGGTAGACTTCCATGGAAGCTTCCAGTTTTTTCAGGCGGCTTTCTTTTCGTTTCATCAAATGCAGTTTTTCCACGATTTTCAGTCCAAAAACCAGAATCGTCCGCGCAAGCGCCGGATGAAAAACCAGAATAAGCATGGCTGTGACACAGAAGACATTCAGACCGATTCCCAGATAGAAAACCGGAAGGATTTCCGTCAGATACCGGTGCAGGAAGCCCTGTCCGAACAGAACAAGCCCAAGTCCCACCACGACCAGCACCGCTTTGTAAGTGATCGTGACGATCATCAGAATCACCGTTGATACCGGAAGAGATATTTTCTCCTTTTTCATATAGTAGAGCTGCATCGGCTGGCCGCCGCTTGCGGACGGTGTGATACAGCTGAAAAAGAATCCGACGGAAGAAAACAGAAAACACGTCCGCCTCTTCACCGGAATCTGGAAGGAATGCATCATGTACCAGATGATAATCGATTCTCCCCAGATAAAAAACACGACACAGAGCAGTCCCGGCAGCAGCCACCGCACATCTGCGCGCCGCATTGCTTCCATCATTGCGCCAAGGTCTTCGCCGTGGAAAACACCGTATATCGTCAACGCAAAAATCGCAACGAGAAAAACGGTATTCACGATCATTTTTTTCTTACTCTGCACGGCGTTTCCACCTCCTTCGTTCCAATATCATGCCATACCAGGCCCCAAGATGCGTGCGTCCCGCAATCTGCCACGTCACTTCTGCCAGAAGCGCTCCGCCAATCACATCTGCAATCACATGCTGCTTTGTCGTCAGTGTAGAGACAAACACGGCAAGTGCCGCCCAGAAAGAGAACCGCTGATACCAGCGCGGAATCTCCCGTCTGCCACGGACTGCGATATAGCAGAACCAGCTGTTCAGGCAGTGAATCGATGGGAACAAATTGTCCGCCGCATCCATCTGGTAGAGCAAGGCAAGCATATGATTCCAGAATCCCTGTTCCGGGATCGACGGCCTTACGTTCGTTGTCGGCAGCAACAGATAAAATGCCATACAGACAAGCCGCGCCAGAACATCTGCTGCAAAGAACCGCCAGACAAATTCTTTCTCTCTGCTTGCGGCAATCAGATAATTTACAATCCAGACCAGATAACAGCCAAAATAAATCACGATCGTCCACGGGATCACCGGGATCTGCTGGTCCAGCACCGTTTCTATATTGTAATGTTTCCACGAACTGGTAAACGGCCGCGTTCCAAAATAAGCGATAAAATTCGCTGTCAGCGTCAGAATTAGCGGCAGGATACCATAGTATGGAAACTTTCTTCTCTCGTCTCTCTTCAAAATCCGTCCTCCCTTGTCTCAAACACGTATCAGTATACGCAAAAACATTCCCTGACACAACCCAGTTCCGCTCGTTTTCAGAAACCTTAATAAAATCTTCTGTTTTTCGGCAGGAAAAAAGAAAGATTTAGAAGATTCGCTGGACAAAAAACGACCATATAGGGCTTCGCGGGTGTTCCTATATGGTCGTTTTCTTTCAGCATCGTATTTTTGTCATAAACGAATTTTTTATTCAATCATCATGGCATCCCCGAAGGAGAAAAAGCGGTATTTTTCTCTTACAGCCTCTTCATAAGCTGCCATAATATGCTCTTTTCCAGCCAGTGCCGATACCAGCATCACCAGTGTGGACTCCGGCAGATGGAAATTGGTGATCAGTCCGTCGATCATCTTGAAGCGGTAACCCGGATAGATAAAGATCTCGGTCCAGCCGCTTCCGGCTTTTAAAATGCCGTCCTCGCCGGTTGCCGACTCCAGAGTACGGCAGCTCGTTGTTCCGACTGCGATCACACGGCCGCCTGCTGCTTTCGTATCGTTGATCAGTTTTGCCTGATCTTCTTCTACCACATAGAACTCAGAGTGCATGTGATGCTGGGTGACATCCTCCACTTTCACCGGACGGAAGGTGCCAAGGCCGACATGCAGGGTTACATGGGCGATCTTTACACCGGCATCCTGTACCTGCTGCAGAAGCTCTTTTGTAAAGTGCAGTCCTGCGGTCGGAGCGGCTGCGCTTCCCTCGTGTTTCGCGTATACCGTCTGATAGCGGTTCTTGTCCTGCAGTTTGTGTGTGATATACGGCGGCAGCGGCATCTCGCCAAGCTGGTCGAGGATCTCCTCGAAAATGCCGTCGTAATGGAACTGGATCAGACGGTTTCCCTCATCGACAATATCTACAACCTCTCCGGTCAGAATGCCGTCGCCGAAGGAGATCACCGTGCCGACCTTACATTTTTTGCCCGGTTTTACGAGGGTCTCCCAGATATCATTTTCTCTTCTTTTTAACAGAAGGATTTCGATTGCTGCATCGGTGCCGACTTTCGAACCGTAGAGACGCGCCGGAATTACTTTGGTATCGTTGATCACAAGGCAGTCGCCCGGTTTTAAGTATTTCAGAATATCACGGAAATGGCCATGCTCATATTCACCGGTTTCTTTATTCAGATGCATCAGGCGGGAGGCGCTGCGGTCTTCGAGCGGATCCTGCGCAATCAGTTCTTTTGGCAGATCATAGTAAAAATCTGAAGTTTTCATTGGTTTCCTCCATTCTATTGCAAATCGGCACAAAAGGCCGATGTCAGGTAAAATACTGTGCTGCGCCCGTTCTTTCGGGCTCAACGAACCTTATTATACCATTGCATCCGCCTTCTGACAAGAAATTTAAAAACTCATTTCCTGGATTTTCACTTATTCAATAACCGCCATGCTTCCTACGCGGTCGCCGCTTCTGCTTTTCATTACGACAATCTTTCTCTCAATTCGCTCTTTCAGTTCCGGCACATGGGAGATAATTCCAACCATACAGTTTCCACCGGCCAGTCCCTCCAGTGCTTTCACAGCCTGATTCAGGGATTCCTCGTCAAGAGAGCCAAACCCTTCGTCCACAAACATCGCATCGAGCTGGATTCCGCCTGCGTGCGACTGAATCTCATCGGAAAGGCCAAGGGCCAGAGAGAGGGAGGCCTGAAATGATTCGCCGCCGGAGAGGGTACGCACGCTGCGCTCCGTTCCATTATAATGATCAATGACATTCAGATCCAGACCAGTTTTGACCTTCAGATTTTTTCCAGAGGCTTCCTGACGCTTCAATTCATACTGACCATCACTCATCGTCATGAAACGCAGGTTGGCTTTTCGCAGAATCTGGTCGAAATACGTCATTTGAACGTACGTTTCCAGTTCGATTTTCAATTTCTGACTCATGCCGCCGCACGCCGTATCCGAAAGCGCCCGCACCCATTTGTATTCTTCCTCCAATGCCTGCATCTGGTTCTGCTGATTCTGTACATTTTCGTACGTCTTACGGTTTGTATTTGCCGCATGATACTGTTCGTTGTATTTCTGTTCCAGCTGCTGTTTCTGTTCTGTCAGCTCCGCTATTTTTTCCTGCAGCTCTGTTTCGGAAGGAAGTGTCCGATCTGTCTCCTCATTTTCTTCCAGAGAGCGGATCGTCTCTAGTGCCGCGCGCACTTCGGTAAGCCGTTCTTTCACTGTTTCATATGCTTCTTTTGCTTTCTTCTGCGCCTGTTCCAGCTGCTCTTTTTTTGCACTCCATACGGAAATATTTGTTCGGAGCTGTGTTTCGTCTTTTCCTTCCAGCTTTTCTTTTTTTTCTCCGATCTTTTCCAGCAGCGCTTTTTCCGCCTCTTTTCCTTTCGCCTCCAGCAGTTCCTTCGCATGGATTGCTTTTTCCCGCTGCTCTGCCCGCTCAGTTTCTGCTGGAATCATCTGTTTCAGAGCTTTCCATTCGCTCTGTCTTTCCAGCATTCGTTCCTTATAGAGAATGATTCTGTTCTTTTTCTCTTCCAGACGCTTTTCACAGTAAGCTGCTGCCACAGCAGCTGGCTGTTCTTCCATGTCCACTTCCTCACAGATCGCTTTTTGTGCGTCTTCCATTTTCTGTTTCAGCTGATCCAGAAGTGTCTGCTTTTCTCCGCCCAGCCGTCCAAGCTCTGCCTGTTTTTCTGCCATCACCTGTTTCAGTTTTTCCCGCTGCTTCTGTTCCTGTTGCTGACGTTTCTCATATGCCGCATATTCTTCCCGTCGTGTTTTCTGACGCTTTTCTTCTGCCGCAAGCTGCTTTTCTGTTTCATCCGCAGCCTGTGCAAACTGCTCTTCCGAAAGCTGTGTCAGACGTTCCTGCTCTTTTTTGCATTCCTGATCTGCTGTTTCTGCCGGAGCAGCGGTTCCCCGGGCAATCCGCTGCGTCAGCTCTTCCCTTGCCGTTTCAGCCTGTCTTTTACAGTTTCCTGCCGCTTCGCTTAATGCCGCAGTCACTTCGTTCTGCTTCTGCAGTTTTTCTTTTTGCTGATCCAGTGTTTCTTTATCCGGCACATGTTCCGCCTTTCTCGCCAGCACTGGATGATGCACGGATCCGCAGACCGGACATGGGATTCCCTCTGTCAGATTTTCTGCCAGGATTCCCGCCTGCGCATCCAGAAACAGCTGTTCCAGTTCCTGACACGTTTCCCGCACATCATTTCTGATTTCCAGACTTTTTCGATACGCTTCCTGCTTTTCTTTCCATTCCTTCTGCGCTGCCGTCCATTTTCGCAGTAGCTGCGAAAATTCGGTCCGCGCCCGGCGATATTCTTCCTCCGCAAATGCAGCATCCTGTCTTTCTTTCAGAAATACCGTCGTTGCTTCCATCCGGGATGCCAGCTCGGTGTCCTGCTGTGTCAGGCCTTCCAGTTCTGCTGCCAGAAGCCCCGTCTTCTTCTCGGACTCCTGAACTTTTTCGCGGCATCCCCGGATTGCCATAATCTGCTCCTGCGCCCGCGTTTCATTCTGCTGTACCCTCGCCAAAACCGCATCCACGCCGGAAAGATCTTCTTCCCGTTTTCTTTTCTCAAGCAGCTGCGCTTTCGCCTGTTCCTGCTCTGCTTTCAGTCTGTCCTTCTCTTCCGCTGCCGTCTGCAGTTCTTTCTGCTTTTCCAAAAGCTCTGCCTGTTCCTGCTTCATCTTCTTCAGCAGTTCCAGGCTTTCCTGTTCTGCGCGGATCTGCTCCTCCAGTTCTTTGCAGATGGAAGCCTCCCGTTCTGCCCGTTCGCTTTTCTGCTGTTTTTCCGCTTCCTCTGGAACCAGTCCCGCCAGTTTCTTTTCCTTCTGTGCTTTTTCCTCCCGCCGCTTCTGGCTCTCTTTTACCTTGCCGAGCAGCTGGGTTTTCTGCTCCATCTCTGTTTCCACCGCTTTCCGCTCCTGCTCAAGATCCGAAAGTCTTTTCTGATCCATCTCGATGCAACGTGCCAGCAGTTCCATCCCCCGCATCACCTGACCGTCGAAATTTGCCTTTTTCAACTGCGCAAATTCCTCTTTGAACACCGCATCCTCCGGGCAGACGATATTGTCGAGATACTGGAGAATACTCCTCCGCTTTTCACTATACGTATTGCTTCGCTCTTTCGCGGCATCCCGCAGACGATTCTGCAGCTCCTGATAAATTTCCGTATGAAACATTTTCCGGAAAATTTCACTTCGATCTGCCGTTTCTGCCAGGAGAAGTTTCTGGAAATCCCCCTGCGCGATCATGGCAATCTGTCGAAACTGCTTCTGATCCAGTCCGAGAAGTTCCGTTACAGCTTTTGTCACTTCCGTACTTTTCGTCACCGGCTGTCTCCCATCCGGAAAAATCAGTTCTGCATTTGCTCTTTCTCTCGTCATTCCCTGACCGCGCTCCTTCGGCCGATCATACTCCGGATTCCGCTTTACCATATAATCTTTTCCCTGATGCGCAAAGGTAAGCTCCACAAAAGTGCGCACTTCCGGCGCGGCATACTTGCTGCGGAACATCTCCCCCGTCCGGATTTCACCGCTTGCCTCGCCGTAGAGCGCAAAGGTAATCGCATCAAAAATTGTTGTTTTTCCTGCACCGGTATCACCTGTAATCAGATACAGGCCGCCGCTGCCCAGTTTTGTAAAATCCAGTTCTGTCCGGTCCGCATATGGTCCGAATGCACTGATAATCAATTTCTTTGGCTTCATCTTTTTATCCCCCTAAGCAATGCTTTCACAAATGCTTTCTGCTGTTCCGTCATGCTCTGGTTATTCTGCAGTTCATAAAATTCCTGAAACAGCTCCAGTTCCGATTTTTCCTCGATACGTTCCGCCGCCGTTACCTCCGCATTGGAACGCGTTCTTTTATTGTCATATTCCAAACGCATCAAATTGGGATAAATCGTCCGAAGCTTCGCCATGCCGTCCGGAACATCCTCCTCATCCGTCAGGGTTACCATCAGATAATCCGTACGGTCGCTGTTTTCATAGAACGTTTTTGCTGTCACTTCCAGATACGTTCCACGGATTTTTCGAAGATCGTGGAGCGGTTTCAATGGAATCGTGCGAAGTTCGACGGTTCCTTTTTCTTTCAGCTCTACAATGGTAATCGACTTCTCCTGTCCAGCCTCGGAAAACGAATATTTGAGTGGTGAACCACAGTAGCGCACGGTCTCGCGGCCAACCTTCTGCGGACTATGGATATGGCCGAGCGCCACGTAATCAAACGCATCAAAAAGCTCCACCGGAATCTGATCCACATCACCTACCTGCAGTTCCTCTGCCTCGCACCGCAGCGCGCCTGTCACAAACTGATGCGCTAAAAGGATATTCCGCTCTCCTGGATCTATTTGGGTCTGCTCCAGTGCCGCCCTCACGCCATCTGCCGTGGACTGAATCTCCTCCGCGCGTTCCGGCAGGGCATGGCGTACGGTTGACGGGCGCAGAAACGGAAGAAGATGAATCCACACCGTTCCATATGCATCCTGTAACGCGAACTTTTCTATTCTTCCATCATATACCTTCGACAAATAGATTCCGCTCTTCCCCATCAGATTCGACCCAAATGCCAGCCGCTCCGCCGAGTCATGATTGCCGCTGATGATAAAAACCGGAACTTCCTGCTCCGAAAGGCTGGTTAAAAAGGCATCCAACACCTGCACTGCCTCCGCCGTTGGAATCGTCCGGTCATATACATCTCCGGAAATCAGAACTCCATCCGGTTTTTCCCGCATAACCGCCTGCAGGATCTGTGTCAACATATATTTCTGGTCCTCGATCATGGAAAACTCATGCACGCGTTTTCCAATGTGAAGATCCGATAAATGAAACAACTTCACAAAAACTATCCCCTTTCTGCAGCAAAAACTCTGTTTTTCCTATGTTCTCTGCTCATTATACTATACCCAACCAGAAAAAGAAATCATCCGCCAGGAAAACGAAAAAAAGACTCCTGTTCACACAGGAGCCTCCAACCATAGCGAGAGGGGGATTCGAACCCTCGACACCGCGGGTATGAACCGCGTGCTCTAGCCAACTGAGCTATCTCGCCATATGTAATTTTTGATAAATATGGGACCTATAGGGCTCGAACCTATGACCCTCTGCTTGTAAGGCAGATGCTCTCCCAGCTGAGCTAAGATCCCATATCCTGTTTTTCATCAGCGCTTATGTCCCGCTGACATTTATAGATTTTAGCACTGTTCTTTTAATTTGTCAACGGTAATTTTTAAAATTTTTCAAATTTTTTCTTTTATTCCTACAATAGCGTCGATTATGGTACGAACATGCCCAATTCAGGAAAAAGGCTGCCTGCTTTCTCAGCAGACAGCCTTCTTCTCATCCATGTCAAACTTCCACGATCTCCCGCACACACAGATCATCTACCGTCGTATGTAAGATCTCGGCAAGTGCAAACAGATTTTCAATGTTCGGCATCTTTTTTCCTTTCTCCCAGTTCCAGACACTCTGAACCCCGGCGAGCCCCATCTTCTTCTGAATGTCCGGTCGGTTCATCCCCAATCTTTCACGCCGGCTACGGATATTTTCGCCCGTTTTCTTCATGTTCAAGTTTGCATAGATCTGTTCCGATTCTTTCATATCTTTGCCCTCCCTAATTTCTTTTCTTATACCCATATTTTACACTCCGGGTTAAAATCATAAAAGGTCAGGACAGAAAAAATTTTCGTTCAGGTTAGCCCCCCTTCTTTTTTCCTTTTACCCCTTTTTATATACTGTTTCAGGTACTTTTTTATCATTTTAGATTATATGTGTTTTTGTTCTCCCTAACTTTTGTTTTCTTTTCTGGACACATATTTTTTCGGGTTAAATTTTTAAAAATGTCACTTACTTCCGTAAATCGTCCCGAGTTCATACCCTCTTTTTCTGTCAAGGTCGAGGCTCTTCAGTAAAAAGAGCGTATCATGTTCATCGCAGTCCGTCTGGCTTTCCCGGAAGAAGGACAGATTTTCCTCTATACGTTCATCCAGATTGCTGATGCTCTTTCGCAGTTCCTGATAGAGACTTTTGGTAACCATTTCTTTGTAATGGCCCGGCACCTGGTTCAGCACCCACTCGTGGAGATGGATCATGTTGTGCAGTACAAGTTTTTCGTCTTCCAGCCCTTCCGGTGTTATGACAAAGCATCCTGTGCCAGGGTAAAACTGAGCCTTGCTGCTTCCTTTCTTTTTACAAAGTTTCAGTTTGAACAGATCATATGAAAAATAAGTCAGCTCATCCGGCAGCGGAATCGTCTCCGGTTCCCAGGTTCCGTCCTCACGCTGTGCTTCCGCTGCGACGAATGGCCCGCAGATGCTTTCCCGTTCCATCCGCATATCGTCAAAGAACTCCTCAAACTCACCCATCCGCATGGAAATCGTTATTCTGTCCCGGATTTCCTGATCCACTTTTTCCGGGCTGCCTGTTTTCACCGGACGTGTCTTGTACAACTGGTCAAGTCTGACTCCATAAAGCCGTGCCAGATTCAACGCATTATCAATGCTTGGAAGTTTCGGATGTGTTTTGCTCTCCCAACTGCATACCGTCTGCTCTGCCGAAAGTCCAATCGCGTCTCTCACCTGTTTTAACTTCAGGTTATTCTCAATTCTAAGTTTTTTCAGATTTTTTGCTGTTTCTATGGAATCAATCCCAACATTATTATAAGCATCCATCTAAAATTCTCCTCGTTATTCTCCAAATTATTTCTAAAAAATGTATCCTCGTTACTGTTCATTCAGCAGTGAACCGTAACTGTCCCCCGACAGTTGAATCCTTTTTCTCATCCTGGGCTTGCATTTTTTCTCTGGAAAGTGTAATATCATAGATGTAACTAAAAGGAAACTGAGTGGCTTCTGCCTACGCAAAGCAACTACTACCCTAAGCTACAACCCCCCAAAAAGCTCAGGTCCAGAGTTAACCTTACTTTCATAACTCTGGTTCCCCTGAGCTTTTTCTTTTATCAGATCTCCGCCAGAAAAAATTCCTTATTTCCCGCGTGCTTCATCCATCTTCTTCAGAATACTCTTTGCAAGATTCATCGTCTGCCCACCGCACATTTTACCGAAGAGTTTTCCGCAGGCTTCCACGGCCTCCGCCTCTTCCTTCACGCAGTCCGCATAGATTCTTTTTGCGATCACCGGGGCAATCAGCTTCCATTCTGCCGTTCCAAACTCCTCTGGCAGAATACCTTCATCGCGCATTTTATACAGCTCTTTTTCCACGCGCTCCCGCGTCACCATCCGCTCAACAGTTGCAAACGCCATCTTTTTCGCCGCTTCCTGCTCCGATGTGATCGGTGCTTTCTGTGCTTTCATCTCTGAAAATTTTTCATTCACAATCTTCAGCACAAACGGCGCTCTCGAGTCCGGATTATTCAGTTTCGACATATTCTTGACGATAATGCCTTCCTCGCAGTCCCCATCCGTATACTTCGTAATCCGCATGAAACTCCGACAGTGATCCCAGTCCACGAAAGGTCCGTCATACAGCACATGTATATACGGAACTCCTACCTCAGCCGCCAGCGCCTTTACCTGCTTCTGCGGCAGATAACCGTCCGCTTTCAGATCGTAGACATCGTACATGATCCAGATATTCAGATATTTCTCCGGATACGGTACACGATGACGCGTCATCCATTCCCCAAAAAATACATAATCGGGATACTTCTGAAACTTCTCCGCGTCCAGTGTATCCACATAGTCGAGAAATTTTGATGTCGCGTCGACATCCTTTGTCCTCACGATCTGCTGCTTTCTGGAGAACGCCGCAAGCTTTCCTGTTTCCGGGTCATACCGTACGCTGGCATTGCTTCCATCGATTTTAATCTGAATCACAATGTGATCCCCGGGCTCGAAAGCCCAGGTGTTCTTGTTTTTGTGCATCTCATTTTCCTGCACGATTCGCTTGATATCCATAAATTTCTTCTGCTCCATAAAATAATACCCCTTTCCTTTCTAATTCTCATGGGTACACTCATAGATCGTACCCAGCTCATAACCCATTCTGCGGTCGAGATCCAGGCTCTTCAGGTAGAAGAGCGTATCATGCTCGTTGCAGTCCGATGCACTGATTCGGAAGAAGAAAAGATTGTCCATGATCTTCTCATCCAGATCCGCAATCTCATCCTTCAGTTTCTGATAAAGGCAGACAGTAACGAGTTCCTTGTACCGGGATGGCAGGCGCATAATTAATCTCTCCCACTCGATGAGATACCTGGCCGTTCTCATCTCTTTCACCATGTAAAATTCTATCATACCTCATCTGCCCAGTCATTCGTCCCGCAGTATAACTGCCGCGTTCTCTTTTACGCAAAACCGGGATGGTATCCTGCAGATGAAGCAGAATACCATCCCGGTTTTCCTCTATTGACAAATATACATGCTCAAGTTTCTTCAAACAGTTCTTTTATTCCTTTAGCAAATAATCATTGTTTAATACTTTCATAGATAACGGTCCTTCCACAATTCTGGAATACACTGGTTCCAATGGGCGTATTACAATTCCTTCTTTATTCATACCAGATGTATACTTTCCCTTTGCTCTTTCTAAAAGTTCTTCGATACTATCATACTCAAACAAATCTCTTTCTTCTTCCACCGGAACCATTTTTAGGTTCAGAATTCCGCACAGTTCTTTCATCTTCGCAAGAGACAGTCTTCTGTGTGGTTTCAGATCTATCATGGTAAATACATACCATTCCGGTTTTTTCAGCTTTAATCTGTTCTTTTGAATACCAGCACCGCAGAATTCACCCTGAATTGCGAGATCTGACAGATTATTCTCCTTTATTCTATCGGGTATCCCATTTTCATGTGCATATTTCCACATCGCACATTTTCCGTCATCTGCATATTCAAAATTTCTTCCGCATACACCAAAATGATCGTCTTTCCGATACATCGTAACACTGGTTCCGTCCATCTTTGTACTGATGTAATATCCATTTATCTTTTTAAATTCGTCGATCAATTCTGGATAAGACTGTACTCTCAGCTCATCTGTTTTTGGAATTCCGTCTGGAAACTCCCCTATAATCGTACCACTGCTGGTGACTCTTTCCTCTACTTCCCACTTTCTGATTCCAAGCAGCTCTGTAACCTCATCACTAATCTTATACGTTCCTTCCGGCAATATAGATAAAGGCTGAACCAGGCCCTGAGAAATCTGGCCTCTAAATTTCATAGTTCTCAGCCGAAAACCTTCTCCCAGAAGTTCGTTCTTCTCATAGCTGCTGCTTCGCAGAAATTCAAACTGCTCACAAATCGGAAGAAACGAATCTGCTTCCATATATACACAGCAATCTCCAACCCGAAACTGTCCCTTATTCGCAACACACTTCCATCCCAGGACATGCACACACTCTATTCTGTCTGCTCCTTCAATTGGAGTTATGTGATGTACATACTGCACAGATGCCAATTTTCGCTTTCCCATTTGCATATTCCGCTTCAAACTGAGCAAAGCTCAGCAGGTTGATTAATTACTATTGGTTATTCTGCGATCCCTGCCAGGAAATTCAAGGCGATATGCCTTAGATGTCATTCGACTTAAGCAGGCATCTGCGTAGGTGGAATCCCCAAAAAGCTGATACCATCCGGATACTGGAATCTGTGAGATAATAATAGTTGCCTTGCGGCAGTCTCTGGACTCGATGATTTCAAATAAATCGCGGCATTTCTCGATGTCCAGATCCATTAAGCCGAAATCATCTATCACCATGAGATCATAAGCTGCCATTTCATTCGAATACTCAAAGTAAGTACCTTCCTGCCTGGCATGATCTGATTCCTTTAAGAGTGTGTTCGCACGTATGTATTTAACAGTACGGTTCTGATGCATTGCTGTGATACATAAGGCGCAGGCGATGTGCGTTTTCCCAGCACCGGCCCCTCCGGTCATCAGCAGGTTATTCGGCTCATCGATCCAATCACACTTGGCCAGAAGTTCTATGACGTGTGTATTCAGCTGACGTTCTGGATCATAGATTGAACTGTCAAGATCAGCTGCAGGATATTTCAGGGTCGCTTTCTTCATGAGACGTTTAAACTTTTTACTCTCACGCTGATCCCACTCCTGATTTACAATAGCAGCAAAGCGGACTTCAAATGGTTCGAGACCTGTGTTTGGTTCCAAAAGCTGCTTTTCAAATGCTTCAGCCATACCGGACATGCGAAGTTTATACAGCCGATCCATGAGTATGTTCTGTTCCTTTGTGAGTTTATCGTTATAAAGATAGTCTTTTAATCTGTATGCCATAGTACATCACCCTTACTTATAGTAGTCCTTTCCTCTGATATTTTCATGATTGGGCAGTGTTCCTGGTGAATGCTCGGGGAGTTCCTTCACATCCATCTTTTTCAGCATCTGCTTGAAGGTAAAATACTTACAGGAATTGATCTCTATACATTTACGGGCAACTTCTTCAGCAGCACCTTTCGGGATTGTTTTTACTTTATGCAGGATACCTGAACAGGCATTATAGGACTGCTCTTCATGTTTTGATGATTTAAGGAGTCTGTCAATCAGTTCTGACATCGCAGGACCAATGGCAGAAGCCCAGCGGCGGTAATAATTACCATCCTTTGAATTGACTTCTTTGTAATAAAGGTGTTCTGGCGGCATATGTTCATCTACCGTGATATACAGCGGAAACTCTCTATAAGACCGCTTATGTGTACAGATCAGCCGATTATACTGATCACAGATCCTGATCTCTGAAGCGGTTGCCTTCAGGATTGCAGGCTTGCCACAGTAAGAGTACAATACGGAGTAGTAGTGGCCGTCATACTCGATGCGGTAGTTGTTGGGAACTTTTAGGACCGCTTTATAGTCGCAAGCCGTGTAACATCCGCCTGGCAGTGGTTTCATACATGGTTTGTCATACTTTTCGAAAGCATCCTGTCTTGAGAAGTCCTTGCCTTGAAAAGATCGTTTATTGAGGACTGCTACTATTTTTTTGATTTCAGCATTCAGGTCTTCAAATGATACATATATCTTTTCTTTCAGTTTCTCAACCAGGTGTATTTCAAGATAACGTACATGATTTTCAACTGTAGGCTTGCCTTTCGGCTTTCTAGCGGGTGGTGGAAGAACTATATTTTCATAGAAATCTTCCAGATCTGCAAATGTAGACTGCAGGATAAGTTCATCCTTTGTGTGCCTGGTTACAGCAGTTCGCAGGTTATCGGGCACAAAGTATTTCGTAACAGCACCATAAAATGAAACAGCATGGGCACAGCCTTCTATAAAACATGGGAGCTTCTCATTTGGAAAAGCTTCTGCATAGATCAGACTGCTGACTCCAAGAGTGGTCGCAAAGATATGGACTTTTTTGATCTCGCCCGTTTCGGTATCTGTTAACAGTTCCGGCTGATCACCGACCCAGTCGATATACATCTTTTCACCCGGGATTCGGTTTACGGCCATGGATACCTTCTGGCCACCATAGTTTTCTGCTATGAATCGGTTGAAGTATTCGTAAAACTGTGACTTCTCATAACCATCAGGATTCTTTTCTTTATAATCCAGCCAACAGAACGAAATGTTCATGCGGCTCCCTGGTGCATGAATTCTGTCATAGTAATACTGGAAATCTGGAAGTGGGACATCTTTCCTCCGTAGATTTTTCTGCGGATAGAAAAGGTTCTCAACTTCCTTAGGTGCCATCATTCGGAGTTCCTCGATTGGGATTCCGTTGGCATGGTATCGGCTCATGATCAGATTTAATGTACCTGAGCCAATCTTGTAACGGTCCATAACGGACCTGGTCTGGCATCCATTCAAACGCATCTGGATGGAGCCGATAATCGTGTTGTAGTCTTGCATAGTTATGCCTCCTTTCGCAATCATTTGATGACTACGAAAGAACTATAACACGTTGAAAACTTATTGATCAGCTGAAGCGGAAACGCGTTCAGTTACATCCGGAAAGACTGATCAGCTCTTAGCGGAATGCGTGGTCAGATGAGCCGGAATTTGCACTGCTACTGAAAGGGGGTTTTCTTAGCACTTTTTTATCGTTTTAGATTTATGCACGCTAGGATAAGTTATCTTTATATTCTTTCTTACGCATATTTGTTTCTGGTTTTTCATCCTCTCTCTCACCCGGTTTGTGGTCGAAATCGCTTTCCAGGACACAAACGGTCCATCGTAAAAGACCGGCACATAGGTCAGTCCCAGCTCCGTTACCATCTCTTTGACCTGATCCTGCGGCAAATATTTTCCGGTCTCTTTTTCCATCACGTCAAAAAGGAATACCCTATGAAAATACAGGAAATGAAACAACAGCTGCAGACCCCCGCATACGATTTTCTGCGAACCAATCCGCATATGGGAAAGAATATCATTCTGCTCGGCTTGGGCGGCTCTTATGCATACGGCACAAACACAGAAAACTCTGATCTGGATGTGCGCGGGGCTGTGCCGTAAACAGCAAACGCGAAATCCTGACCGGAGCTGATTTTGAGCAGGTCTGCCATGTAGAAACCGATACGACCATTTATTCCTTCCGAAAGCTGATCCAACTGCTTAGTAACTGCAACCCAAACACCATCGAAATCCTTGGTCTGGAACCGGAACAATATTTTTATATTTCCCCCATCGGACAGGAACTACTGGATCACAAATCCCTGTTTCTGTCCCAAAAAGCGATCCAGTCCTTCGGCGGATACGCCAACAGCCAGCTGCGCAGACTGGACAACAAGTCCGCACGCCTCACCGGACAGGCACAGCGGGAACAGCATATTCTGAACAGTATCCAGAATGCTTCTTATGATTTTAAAGAGCGGTATTTTTCCTATACCGAAGACAATATCCATCTTTACCTCGATTCGTCACCGCGGGATGATATGGAAGCCGAAATCTACATGGATCTTTCTCTGAAGCATTATCCGCTCCGCGACTACCGCTCCATGTGGAATGAGATGAACAGCATCGTCAGAGACTATGACAAACTGGGAAAACGAAATAAACACGCCATCGAGCACGCCAAGCTTTCCAAACACATGATGCACCTCGTCAGACTTTACCTGATGGCATTTGATATTCTCGAAAAGGAGAAATCCACACGTACCGCAAACAGGATCTTCCATTTCTGATGGAAATCCGCAACGGAAAATTTCTCGATGAAAACCAGCAGCCAACCGAAGAATTTTCCGAATTCCTGGACGAACTCTAGAAACGGCTGAATTACGCAAAAGAAAACACCGATCTGCCGGAGATTCCGGATGAAAAACAGATCGATGATTTCGTGGCCAGTGTGCATGAACGGATTGTGCGGGGAGAGGTGTGACCGGGCCGGGGGCTTTGCCCCCCGGAACCCGGGAAGCCGGTCTAAATTTTTTCCTTATCCTGACGTTCTTGTGTCAAAAAACCAGAAAATTCTTCTTGTAAAGACACTTTGGCGATTGTTGAACGATTGGAATATTTCTTAAATACACTTTCAAACCAATTTTTAAAGTCTATATATGGCTTTTGTATATCCTTCTTAATTTTCTTAGAATAATCCTTCTCTATCTCATTAAGATAATCTATCACATCTTTCTTAAATCCGTTGAACATCTCATCTTCCCCTGTTTCTTTAGAAAACATCAACGGAATATAATACAGGTTCATGCTGGTGCCGTCATTTTTGGAAGCCATATTCAGCTTCCAGCCACCAGGTTGTTTCTTCAACTTCTCCGCCGGGCTAATCAATCCACCATAATCACACCCTAGTGCTTTCATATAGAACATGATTTGATGCGTTCTGGCACGACGTGAACGGTTATCCTGATCTTCAAGTTTTGAATTCTTTGCATCAAATACGGCGACTACTTTTTCTTCTTTTCCATATGTCACAACAATATCAGGCGTATACTTTTTCATATAAACCTTCGGTTCCTTATCCTTTTCTTTCTTATCCTCTTCTTGAAACAATTTCCTTTCTTGCTTTTTTTCCAAATTAAATTTTATGGTATTAGATGCATTAAATTCCTCTATTGCATCTTTGAAAATTGCTCGGCAATAATATTCAAATAACAACTCTGATTATCTCCAAAAAGCCCGGAAATACGGGCATTTCACGGGATATA
>ENA-OPAH01000897-OPAH01000897.1-human-gut-metagenome-genome-assembly--contig:-NODE-897-length-21555-cov-6.542279_pt1 | contig 21555 bp, 10 predicted proteins | sample MGYA00241050_ERZ501416 | MGnify/ENA primary metagenome ERZ501416 (study PRJEB25962, sample SAMEA2042632) | human gut metagenome | biome: human gut; feature: human-associated habitat; material: faeces... | reverse complement strand
CGATCTTCTGCGCCGCCCTTTTTGCGAACACAAGGCTTTCCAGCAAAGAATTGCTTGCCAGACGATTTGCTCCGTGAACTCCGTTGCAGCTCGTCTCTCCTGCCGCAAATAACCGTTCCATAGAAGTCTGACTATCGCTGTCCACCCAGATGCCTCCCATAAAATAATGCTGAGCCGGAACAACCGGAATCGGCTCTTTCGTCACATCGTACCCTTCTTCTTTACAACGTCTGTATATATTCGGAAAATGACTCAATATCGACTCTGTTCCTATATTCTCCATAGACAGCCACACATGATCTGTTCCGTCTTTTTCCATCTGTTCGCGAATCGCTTTTGTAACGACATCCCGCGGAAGCAATTCATTTACAAAACGATTTCCCTCTTTATCAAGCAGAACAGCTCCTTCTCCCCGCACTGATTCCGAAATCAGAAATCTCCGCCCCGGCTTCTTAGAATAAAGCGTTGTCGGATGAATCTGAACATAATCGGTATGTTCCAGTCTGATTCCGTGTTTTTTCGCAATTTCAAGAGCATCTCCCGTCAAATGCGGAAAATTTGTGGAATGACGGTACAATCCTCCGATTCCGCCGCTTGCAACGATCGTATACGCTGAGCGAACTGCCCGGCTCGTTCCGTCTTGTTCCTGCATGACAACGCCTCTGCATACTCCGCCTTCCTCTATAATATCCGTCATTGTCGTATATTCAAAAATCTCTACATTGTCAAGCTCTTTCACCCGCGCCAAAAGTTTTCCCGTAATTTCTTTTCCTGTAATATCCTCATGAAATAAAATCCTCGGACTTGAATGCGCCCCTTCTCTTGTATACTCATATGTACGAGAAATATCACTGTCACCGATGACATCATCACTATGCTCTGTCCTGCGTTCAAATTCAACGCCGTACCCGATCAGTTCCCTGATGATCTCCTGCGAACTGCGGATCATAATATCGACCGATTCTTTTCGGTTCTCATAATGCCCCGCACGCATCGTATCTTCAAAATAACTGTCATAATCACTTTCATCGCGCAAAACGCAGATTCCGCCCTGTGCCAAAAATGAATCGCTGCTCTCCAGATCCGCTTTGGTAATCATCATAATTTTAAAATCACGCGGCAGATTCAATGCCGCAAATAATCCTGCGACTCCTGTTCCGACAATGACCACATCGACCTGATCTTGTTTTTCTTTTATTTTTTCCATATCCACTTCCCTTAGCGCCCCTAATCTTACCTTACTATTCCTTAATTATATCTTTCATTTTCACCTGTTATTTTGCCAGATCAAGCATCTTTTCCAACGGTTTCTTTGATTCGGCACGAAGAGCTTCGTCCATCTGAACTTCATTTTCACCTGTTCTCAAAACATGAGCGATCTTTTCCAGAGTGATCATTTTCATATCTTCACAGACCGGTTCTGTTTTTGTAAAATAGAACTTTTTATTCGGATATCTTTTTTCAAGCTCATATCTCACACCGTTTTCCGTGCAGATGATAAATTCCTCAGCGTCGCTCTTTCCCACACGATCAATAATGCCGGACGTGCTTCCGATATAATCCGAAAGATCAAGAAGCGACTTCGGACATTCAGGATGCGTCAGCACTTCCGCTTCCGGATGCTCCGCTTTCGCCTGCTTTAATTCCTCTATTTTTACCGTCTCGTGAATCGGACAATATCCTTCGTTGTATACAAAATTCTTCTCCGGCGTCTGCTCCGCCACAAAATGCGCCAGATTTCTATCCGGAATAAAGAAAATGTTTTTGTTAGGAAGTGCCTTTACAATCCGAACCGCATTTGCCGAAGTTACGCATACATCCGATAATCTTTTCAGTTCTGCCGTTGAATTAATATAGCAGACAACCGCAAGATCATCATACTTCTTCCGCATCGCACGGATCGTCTCCTCATCTGCCATATGCGCCATCGCACAGTCCGCTTTTGCATCCGGCATAAGAACCGTCTTCTGAGGATTCAGCACTTTCGCACTTTCGCCCATAAACGAAACGCCGCAGAACACAATCGTCTGCTCCTCCAACTCTACTGCCACCTTGCTCAGGTAAAAAGAATCGCCGATATAATCTGCAATTTCCTGAACTTCCGGTCTTACATAATAATGCGCCAGTATGACCGCGTTTTTTTCCTTCTTCAACTGTTCGATCTCTTCTCTAATCGTCATTCGTATACCCTTTCCCGCATGAAATCCATACGCCTTTGTTTCTGTCGTGATGCTCATTATAACACTTGAGTTTACAAATGACAAGACAGTTGTGCCGCTCGCCTTTTGCAAAAAAGAATCCCGAAAAACATTAGTCTTTCGGGATCTCTCAAGAGGCGCAGACCGGATTTGAACCGGTGAATCAGGGTGTTGCAGACCCACGCCTTACCACTTGGCTACTGCGCCTTATTCATATATATACTACACATAGTAAAATAATATGCATAGTTTTATCATTCTTTTCGCAACAATACTTCTGTTGTCCGAATGATAAATGACCCCGACGGGAATCGAACCCGTGTTACCGCCGTGAAAGGGCGATGTCTTAACCGCTTGACCACGGGGCCATTGTTTTCTAGTTCTGTAGCAGAACCGTTTTTAATATTATCATATAACTTTTATAATTGCAAGTCTTTTTTTCTTATTCTGTCAATTTTTTTACTAAAATTTTTTACAGTTTTTTACGATTTTTTAAAGCTCATTTTTTATAGCTTTTTTGAAAACATTTCTTACGTTCCATATTCTATTGTTTTATCTTTAATCTACACTGCAAAACTGCCGGCAGGATAAATCCCGCCGGCAGAAAAATCTGTATTTTACTTTTTATAACTGATCACCGTTCGTCAATCAAAACAACCGTTTCATTAAGAACGTTTTCTGCGTGATCTAAGAGTTACAGCAACTGCAGCGCCTGCTATACCAAGACATGCAATCCACAGCGCTATGTTTGTTGTATCACCTGTCTGAACTGCTCCGCCTTTGTTCGGCTGCTGTGGCTCATCTTTTATTTTCTCAAAACGAGCCTCAATCTTAATACCGTTCAGTTCTTTTGTGATTGGTGTATCGAAGTCAAACTTCTTATCTCCCACAAACCATCCGAGGAATTTGTATCCCTCTTTTGTCGGGTCTGCCGGTTTTGTCAGTTTTTCTCCGTCTTTTACTTTGACTTCTTTTCCGTTAAGTGTCACTGTCCATTCTTTCTCACCCGGTGTCGGTGTGTCGATCTTCTCAAAACGAGCTTCGATCTTAATACCGTTCAGTTCTTCTGTGATCGGTGTATCGAAGTTAAACTCTTTATCTCCTACAAACCATCCGAGGAATTTGTATCCCTCTTTTGTCGGATCTGCCGGTTTTGTCAGTTTTTCTCCGTCTTTTACTTTCACTTCGTTTCCGTCAAGCGTCACTGTCCAAAATTTCTCTTCCGGTGTCGGTTCGTCGATTTTCTCAAAACGAGCTTCGATCTTAATACCGTTCAGTTCTTCTGTGATCGGTGTATCGAAGTTAAACTCCTTATCTCCTACAAACCATCCGAGGAATTTATATCCTTCTTTTGTCGGGTCTGCCGGTTTTGTCAGTTTTTCTCCGTCTTTTACTTTTACTTCTTTTCCGTCAAGTGTCACTGTCCAAACTTTCTCTTCCGGTGTCGGAGCATCTGTTTTTGAAAGGAACATCTCTATAATGCCGACCTTAGCATCTGACCACTCAATTTTCACATCAAGAAGCACTGTCTCATTCGGAAGAACAAACTCATTCACTGTCTTGCCCAGTGTTCCGACAGGTTTCCATGTATCTGCTTCTGCTAATGTTCTCACACTTACAGTTGCATTTGAAATCGAATCTGCTCTCTGAACAATCTTAATCTTATTGCGGTCATTCTTCTCTGATACATGATAAACAAGGTTTCCGCTCTTTTCTGCCGGAACAAATGATGTCGCAAGATTCATATCTGACATATAAGAGAATTTTCCGTTTTGTGTATCGAGACATGAGCTTTCATATGTCGGATCGTTTTCACTCGGAACATACGCTCCGTCATTGATCTCAAGCTCGCTGAAGCGAACCCACTTGTCAGAACCGACTTTTGTTCTTGTTACCTCGAATTTCAGGTAACGTGCATCTTTGTTAATGTTTGTTGCTTCTTTTGTATTATAAGAAGTTTCATGATTCGGAAGCACCGCTCCGATCTCATCAGTATCATTCGCTTCTCCGTTATTTGGTCCATCCTGTGAACCGAGAGTCATGATTTCTTCCCATGTCTCTCCGTCTGTAGATACAGAGAATTTACCATGTCTGATATAGTCATGCTCGCTATCCTCGCAGACAGCTTTGAACTTATCGAAGTGGATTGTCTGTCCGAGATCGTATACGAACCAAACGCCTTCGTTCTGTGATGTCTGATAAACAGCCTCTGTTGCTCTGTTTCCGTCGAACGCTTTCTCAGGATCTGTGATCGTATAATTTCCGCTTTTTGAATGCAGTGATTTTTCTTTGAACTCTACCGTATTTACAACGAATTGTTTCAAATTGAATTTCACATCATCATTCGTCTTGTTGATCAGTCTGATATATCTTGCATCTCCCGGTTTCTTTGCATCATATGTTGTCCACTCATATGCATTGAGAGATGTTTCAAGGGTAAGCTTGTCTGCATTTTCAAGATTCTTCTGAATATCTTTAATCTCATGAATGCGGTCTAATTTTAAGCCGATATACTGATCTTTCTTTAAAGTAATATCATTCTTAGCTTCGATTTCAGCGCTTTCATCCAACAGATTTGCTCTGTATTCTTTGTAAGCGTCTACGTTTGTGTAAACTTTCGAGTTAAACCATACTTTAGAGTCAACGTCAAATTCTCTGATCGCAAACCAGTTTTTCTGTGTCGCATTATTCTTGATACGAACATACTGTGCCTGAATATCTTTGTCAGATACATCGATCTCTATCGTGCGTTTGTTTTCAAATGTTGCAATCTTTGTCCATTTCTGACCGTCAACCGACCACTCCAGATCACAGTTCTGCATATAATCTGCATGTGTATCATTATTACCCTGGACAATCTTGATCTTTCCAAGTGTGATCTTCTCGGACAGCTTCACTCCGAAATAATCACCTGCGATCATAGAGTCACCGTTTGTAGGATCTCCCTGTCTTACATTGTAATGTACGCTTGTGCCTTCATCACCGTCGATTGCATTATTTTCGTTTCCATTATTGTAAACAGTCCAACCTTCTGTTGTACGGATCACTTCTTTTGTAAACGTATCTGCCGCTCCGGGCTGCAAGTCTACTTTAAACTCACGCATAGAAGGCCATTTACCAGATCCTCCCACTCTCGAGCACTCATAACGAACTGCCGTAACGTTCTCGATTTCAAGTCCTGCCACATCAACTTTCGCAGCATATGGTCCGTATTCTTTTCCGTTTTCTAATTCTTTCCACTCATCAGAACCTTCTGCCTGATATTTCAGTTTTGCGTATCCGAATGTATCGTCCGGTTTCTCTTTTCCTGCGCCGTTTTCGATATGTACGCCGTAAATAGTCGTCGGTTTGCTGAAGTTCACCTGATAATACTGTCCGACACCTTCTGCTCCGTTGTACCATGCATACGTACCGCTGTTGCCGTCAATAATATCTGCCGGTTTTCCGCTCTGCCATGTCTGAAAGCTTGCCTCTGCCGTAATTTTCAACGGTCTTTCAACATCGCCTGCCACATAATCGTTCATCGGATCTGACAATGCCGCTTCCAATGTTTTTGCCAGAGGGATCAAATGGGTCGATCCCGGAGTTACAACTGCCGGAGACGCATTGTACATCTCTTTTGTATATGTCTGGGAGGTCGCATAACTTCCCGAACCTGCCATATACAGATCAAACGCGCTCTGCATATCATTTTTCTGCATTGCATCCTGTGCCTGTGCAAAAGAACGGATTGCCGTACAGAGATCTTTCAAAGAGTTTGTAAACGGAAGGATTTCCGCTTTCATTGCCTCGTTTTTGCTCTTTGCATGGAAACCGTCGCAAGCTTCAATGATTGTTGTCATCTCTGCCACAAGCTGCGTTGTTGTTGCTTCTTCTACGTTTCCTGCTGCAAGCTGTGTTTTATAAGTATTGATCAGACCCTGAATTTCTTCTGACTCCGGCAATACAAGTCCATGTCCGTTCGGTTCCGGGTTAGACATATGTTTCGCAAGTGTATGAAGCTCTTCAGATGCATTTTCATCAATATACGCAAATGAATCCGCCCAGCTCTTATCCATATTAAATCCTGCGATATTCCAGCTATAATCCGCAACTGCGAAGATCGCCGGTTTCGATACTTCTGATTCCTGCATCGGGTTTGTCACCGCTCCCGCAAGATCTTCCGGATTTACATCTGTTTTAAGCTGCACACCTTTACCCATCATAAGACGTCCGTGATTAATGTCGTTTACAGGCCAGTTGAGCCAGAATAGCGGGGCACGACGTTTCTGACCGTCTGTCGTTCTATGAGTTCTGAAGTGATCAAGCGTTACCTGCTCGATCGGTTTACATACTGCTTCTCCTGTCCAGAAGATCTTGATATCTTCCGGGAATCCTTTGTCATACTCGTTCAGCTCTGCATAATTGCCGCCTGTACCGCCTGACTGCCATGAATGGTTATATCCTGCCGGACAGAATACTGTGTCATATACATCGCCTTTCTTTTTTGCCCACTCGGATACTTTTGTCATCATGTTGATCACGATCGTTCTCGGAAGGCTTCCGACGTCGTCGCCGAGTACTCCGAACTGACGCACGCCTGCATCGTACAACTGATCAAATTTGCGCAGAAGCGCCTGAATCTCCTGATCTGCCTGCGCCTGATTAAATCCTCCCATAAACGGGTGGGCTGTCCAAACGAAACGGCACTTAGAATCGTTTCCGACTTTTACCATTTCCTTGATCTTTGCCAGTTCTTCTTCCGGATATAAATCACGCCATTTTCCTTTGTGATACTCATCGTCTTTCGGAGCAAAGATATAAGACGTCATCTTATAATCTCCGCCGAATCTCATAAGAGACATTCTGTCCTCATTCGACCACGGAAGTCCGTAATATCCTTCGATAAATCCACGGATATTTACATCTGCATAATCTCTCATCTCAAAGTTGCGGATCGTAGTTCCGTCCATCTGATTGAAGATATGCTTCAAAGATGTGATGCCGTAAAATACCGCATCTGTATCTAATCCGAGGATTACGATCTCACCCTTATTAGATGCGAGGAAATAGGAACCGTGATGGTCAAACAAAGATTTATCTACTGTGTAATGCTCCTTCACATATTTATCTACATATCCGTCGGAGCCGTAGATACCTGCAAGGATATTCGTCTTGCCGTCAACTTTTGCATTGGTAACAGCAGCGCTCTCACTCTTGCCTTTGATCGAAAGAACTTCTGTCATTCGATTCTTTGTCACATCATCAACACCGTTTTCGTAAACAATATTCACTTCTCCGATGTCGAATCCCCCATCCTGATAAGTCATCTCATGGGGAGTCGGGTAGATCTGATATTCCACCCCTGAAACTTCTGCAGTCTGCACTGCGTCAGCTTCCTCTGCCTGTACGGTCAAGTACGGTCAACGCCGACGGTGCAGCCGATGTAAGTACAACTGCCGCCGCAAGCAGACCTGCCCACAAGCCTCTTACTGTTTTCATTCTCTTTCTCATACATTTCCCTCTTTTTCTAGTTACTATAGTTGCCCACTATTCCTATTTTCTTATGATATCGCACTTTACATTTCAGTTATTTGCACTTTTTAGCAACCGATTTGTAATTTATGATAGTTTTCGCCTATTGCCCGGACTTCTTTTGTGCAATATGTTTATTCTATTTTCTTTATTTTGTTTATACTGCACAATTATCTCTTTTCTCTCCGCTTTCTTTGCAGTTTATATAGCAAAAACGTTGTTATAGATCATGAAAAACCGGAGACATTCTTTCATAAGTACAAAACTGCGTATAACCTGCTTTTCTCAGCATTTCCTTCGTTTCTTCTATATAAGCGCCCAAGTGTTCCGGTTTATGACTGTCGCTCCCTATTGTGACGATCTTTCCGCCAAGCTCTCTGTACCGTTTTAAAATTTCCACAGAAGGCGTCGTGTCAGAAAGGCCGTACCGATATGACGATGTATTCACTTCCAGACCTTTCCCATCCGCTATGACAACTTGCAAAATCTCTTCGACGATCGGTTTGATCTTTTCAAACGGATAGACGCCCTTTTCATCATAACGGGCGATCAGATCCATATGCCCAAGCACGCTGTAATCCTTGTATTCCCGAACGACCGACAGCATTTCCTCATAATACTTTTCATTATATTCCTTCTGCGTTTTCCCATTTCAATGATCCGAAGTTGTTTTCTTCTATCATTTTATCACAAAGCGAACCGTTTTTTCCATTCTAACATTTTTATATACGTTTCCTTTCCACACGCCGTAAAGCTGTAAACTTGCCTGCTGCGGCGCAGACGTCCTCCCTGAAGGTTCTGCGCGATCAGAAACCGGAATATCCGATAATGCAGAAAAGGATCGCCGCTCACACGACAATCCTTTTTAAGTATCAATTTTTTATTTTGATCTTTTCTGCGTATCTTTGTTTATCCGTTCTTTTTTCTCGTGATCATGACCACTGCGCCTGCCGCAAGTGCAAGTACAAACGGGAAGAACGGCGCTGTTTCGTCTCCTGTCTTCGGAGGTGTCTTTCCATCCTCCTGCGGTGTCTGACCGCCGTCTTTTGTAACCGTTACTTTCACAGTGTCAGTTACTTTCACTGCATCCGCTCCGCTTCCCTGTGTCGCTGTCACTGTCAGCTTCGCTGTTCCTTTGCCGACTGCCTTTACATTGCCGTCAGCATCTACCGTTGCAACTTTTTTATCGGAAGAAGCCCATGCAAATGTTACATTTTCTGCCTTTTCCGGTGTGATCTTCGCTGTTGCCTTTGTTGTCTCGCCGACTTTCAGATCTGCTTTCTTAACTGACGCTTTCACGCCTGTAAGTACCACCGGTTTCTCCGGTTCCGGATCTGTTCCGCCGTCTTTTATTACCGTTACATCCACAGTAGCTGTTTTTGTTACCGCGCCGTCTCCGCTTCCCTGTGTCGCCGTTACAGTCAGCGTTGCCGTTCCTTCTGCAACCGCCTTAACGTTTCCGTCCTTATCTACTGTCGCAATCTTGTCATCGGAAGAAGTCCATGCAAGCTCTACGCCTTCTGCACCTTCCGGCATGATCGTTGCTGTTGCCTTTGTTGTCTCGCCGACTTTCAGTTCTGCCTTTTCAACTGACGCTTTCACGCCTGTAAGTACCGGTTTCTCCGGTTCCGGATCTGTTCCGCCGTCTTTTATTACCGTTACATCCACAGTAGCTGTTTTTGTTACCGCGCCGTCTCCGCTTCCCTGTGTCGCCGTTACAGTCAGCGTTGCCGTTCCTTCTGCAACCGCCTTAACGTTTCCGTCCTTATCTACTGTCGCAATCTTGTCATCGGAAGAAGTCCATGCAAGCTCTACGCCTTCTGCACCTTCCGGCATGATCGTTGCTGTTGCCTTTGTTGTCTCGCCGACTTTCAGTTCTGCCTTTTCAACTGACGCTGTCACGCCTGTAAGTACCGGTTTCTCCGGCTCTTCCGGTCTGTCCGGACGGATGATCGCTCCGCCGTCTTTCGCACCGTAAGCCTCGAACTCGACGATATGATCAGACGTACCCTGATTATTTTCTCTTCCGTTTACATAGACACGGATGTAGCGAGCTGTTACAGGTTCACTGTTTTCTGCGTTCCACATCTCTTTGCCTGCTGCCGTCTCGACATAAAACTCATCTTTGCCCGCGCCCTGTTTATGTACATTGTCTTTATCGGAGTTATATACCGTTGTCGTTTTGTCTGCCGCAAAGTTCTCGTCTGTACTTAACTGGATCACTGTCGGTCCGTATTTTCTTGAACCATCCCAGTATCTTGTCATATGGATCTTCATCAGATCATACTCGTCTCCGAGATCGAACTGCACGTAACGGGAATGGTTCTGGCTGTCGCTCGTATCTGTCAGCTCCAGATAATTCGCCGTACTCTTCACGCCGTCGTTTACCATGCTAAACGGTCTGTCCGGTTTCTCTGCCACTGCCGTATTAACAGTTGCATCATAAGCGGTAACTTTTACTTTCGGATTGTTCTTTGCAAGAACAACATTATCTTCTGTATCGATCAGATCTTTCACTTCATCATATGCAAGCGATCTGTCGAGAACTGTAATATAAGAAACTTCGTCTTTTGTCAGACCCTGCGCAAATATCGTTTCGCCTTTTGCGATCTCCGGATTTGCTTTATCTTCGCTGTATGTTGAAGCAACCACTTTTCCGTCAAGGTAAAGTTTGATCATTCCGTTAATTTCTTTTACAGCAGAGAATTGATGCTCTTTACCGTCAGCCGCAATTCCTTTCGTCTCGCTTGTGTAGCTGTCGTTTGCTTTATCAACCGTCTTCTGATCATATTTCGATGTGATCTTCATATTGTTAAACTCAAACGTCAGATATCCTTCGCCGTCAATGCCGACTTTATAAGCGCCTTTCTGCTCTGCAAGTACCACGTCTTTTGAATCTGTCTTGATCTTACCTGTTACAGTAAATCCGCCGTGTCCGTCGACAGAGTATTTCGCTTTTGTCGATACAGCTCCGTCTTTCAGATCATCGCTGATCACTCCTGTTATGATGCCGTCTTTAAACGCATCATTCTGCGCGCTTACTTTTGAAGTATTTCCGACAGTATCTTTCACGCCGTCTACACTTACGCTCACTGTCCGGGCATCTTTCAGTTCCTTATCCAAAGTCAGTTTCACTGTACGTCTGTCGGCTTTCAATTCTGCCTTTGTCACTTCGTATCCGTCTACCTTAAACATTCCCGCTTCCGGCGTACGGATCGTCTCGTCAAATTCAACTTCTGCTTCTTTTCCGTTTCCTTCTACAGAAAGGATTTTCGCAGGAGTTTCATCTTTCTCACCAAACTGCAGGATCAAAACTTCCTTCGGATTAAGCGTGTATGTCACTTCCTTGCCATATGTAAGCGGTTCATCTGTCTGGTGTCTCTGATCTCCTACGACAACCTTTCCGTAAACAGTTCCGAGATCTTCTCCGACGCCGATCAGTCTGTCATAAGTTACTTTATAACTTTGTGCTTCATTCTTCGGATTTCTGATCGAGAGAATTCCCTCTTTTCCGTTCCAGCAGGAATATCCGTAAACATTTCCGTCATTCGGTTTTCCGCCGAACATCTGTGATTTCTGAAGAATGTCGAAATTGTCTTCGATCCATTTTGCCGCTTCCGCGTTGATCTGCCATTTATTGTCATCAAACATGGAGTAACTATAATAATACTCCCAGAATGCCGTTCCTCTCGTTCCGAGCATATACAGGTGATTTCTCATCTCATCATCTGTATATTTGATATCCGGTCTATGATAAGCATCGTTTGCAGTCAATCCGTAAACCGGGTCATGGTTATAAAAATATTTGTTCGGAAGCTGCCACTCTCTTTCATTTAAGAAGTTATAATAAGCGTTGTCACGGTATGTAAGCATCGCTTCTTCATCCGTTGCATTAAAGCTATCCGTATAACCTGTATCTCCCGTATTCTGCATCCATACGCTGTTCACCCACTGAACGTGCCACGGACTCGGGTTTGTGTAAGAAGTCATATTAAGCCAAAGGTCTTTTCCCGCTCTGTTGTCACGCATATCTTCAAAAATATCCGTCCATCTCTCGTATGTCTCTGAAATCGTATAAAGCGGATTACCTGTCACATAATATTCGGACTGCTCTGTCGATGGATTTAAGAGCATTCCATCCAGTTTCCAGTAGTTGATATCAAACTTATCCTGATACTCGCAGAAAACATCTTTATTCAATTTCGTCAGATATCTCGCATCAGAAATATTAATATCTCCACCCGATTGATTATTTACAGAACCCAAACCATTACTTGCAATCCAATTCGCAATCGTTCTTTCTGTTCCATATCCGCCTCTTGGTCCAAGCCACAGTCCGAAGTTGGACGCAAGCTGATTCACCTGCAGACTGGAGTTGTAAAGCTCATTCGGAAACTTATTATTAAAATCCCAGAAGGAGCTGTAATTCGTCCATCCATCGTCTACAACATAAGAATCAAGAGGAGCTATCCCGTACTGTGTGAATCCTTTCTCAATCTCGAAGAAACTCTTCTGAATAATCTCGTCCGTGATCTCCTTCATGTTGTCGTACCATGAGTTGTACTGCTGACGGAACTCCGTATCTATTGCGATCGTCTCGATATATTCATAGAAATCGCTCTGTGTCACGCTGTAATCTCTGCTTCGGGCAGCTCCTACGACAGCGTCCCACGTCGTCATCTTTCCGTTTTCGTTTCCTTCGTTATACTCAAACTTATCATCGGATTTCAATGATTTTCCATAGTAGTAACGGATAAAGGAATTAGAACCTTTAATTTTGTTCTCTGTCTCCGGGAACTCACATCCCCAGTACATCGCACCTACATAGTACGGCTGTCCAAGCTCCAGATAATCGCCTTTCATTCCGCCCATGTCAGGATTGTCCGCCATAGTGTCACTGATCGTCCAGTATTCATTCTGTTTCAGATCAGTCTGTGCGATGTTCATATTTTCCAGATCGATATAATCGATCTTCGCTTTTTCTGCCTGCCCTTCCCCAACAGAAATATCGAGGTGTTTTCTCATGAAAGAATCTCCGTCTTTCATCGTGATCACTTCTTTGATCGTGTAATCTACACCTCTTACTCTCTTCGGCTCAAACGTAAACGTCAGCGTTTTCACTCCGTCCTTTTCTGTCAGTTGAGGTTCGCCCTGCACTTTCATTTCGCTCGTCTTAAGCTGTGTCGCGTTATCCACTACAGGGAACGTCGCTGTATCTTCAAAAAAGTCAAATTCCGAACAGCAGGCTACGTCTTTGCTTACATTTGCAGCTGACGGTTCATAACAATCAACAAACTCAATACGAACATACTGCGCTGTCACTTTTTCGTCCAAGTTCACATATGTTTCTTTTTTATTTTCAAAAGAACCTTGACCAACCAGTTTTGCACCGTCTGTTGTTTTCAGAGCATCGATGCTATCCCCGGTATAAATCTTATAACCTTTCACATGCCCGCTCACTGTGGGAGTTCCATTTTGATCCACTCTCTGCTGATAGCGAAGAGACTGGAACGACTTCTGCGAACCAAAATCGACATAAATATTATGCGGATACTCTTTCACCGCTGCATCCACGCCATCCCCATATTTAGAATGATAATATGTATTATTATCACCGTCGAACATCTTGTCTGCTCCGCCATTCGGCGCTTCATTCTCTGCAACGCTGTCCGCCGTTGCCTTCCAACCTGTCGTCTCCAACTTTTTCTTAGGCGCTACGAATCCGCTGTCTTCCCCTTCGGAATTATTGTCAAGCGTGTTGATTATAAACTCTTCACTGCCCGCCTGCGGTGTGAACACAGTCGGAGTTCCGGTACGATAGTTTGTAATCTCTTTTGTTGACAATACTTTGTCTGCGCTCAAACTGAACGTTCTTTTCAGATATTCGTTTCCGAAGACATACGTACCATCGTTCTTCTTCTCAAGAGTTACAGTACCGCTCTTTTTCTCAGGCGTCTGCCCCTGCTCTGCCGCAGTGTCTTCTGCATGAACCGTCTGAGCCATAAACGGAAGAGCCCCGCCGGTTGTCAGCGATACCGCGAGAACCGCAGCCATTCCCTTATGGAACATTCTCTTTTTCATAAACTTCTCTCCTTCTTTTTAAAATGTAATGTACGAATGTGCTCACCACATTACTCCCATCATCTTATAAATGATAGCATTACCCCCCCCCCAATAATATTTACACTTTTTATCACTTCTTTTGTATTTTTTTCTTTTTATCTATGCTTTTTGTATAATATGGCTATTTTAGCTTTATTTTTATTGATTTTTTTCACATATACACCATCTGATTGATTTGCCAAAGGAAAATATCTTTCATTTTATACAAAAGATGCCTAACCGCAAATGCGGCCGGCATCTTCATAAAACCTGTCTTATATTAATGAATCATACTATTCTTTGTCCGTAATTTCTCCGTGAATTTCCTGAAGTGATTTCACTTCTTTGCTTCCATGTTTCTTCACTGCAAGAATTCCGTTTGCGGCAGCTTTCGCAGCAGCCATTGTCGTCATATACGGAACTTTCTTTTTGATCGCAGCTTTTCTCAAATAGCTGTCGTCATTCTTACTTTCTTTTCCTGACGGTGTATTCACGATCATGTCAACTTTTCCGTTCGTGATCACATCAAGCATATTCGGACGGCCTTCCTGAAGCTTATTGATCTTCTCTGCTTCGATTCCGTTCTCTTTAAGCAGGCTGCAAGTATGGTCTGACGCAATGATCTTGAATCCCGCTTTTGCAAAATCAGCCGCAACTTCCACAACTTCCGGCTTATCACGATTGCTTACAGAGATCAGCACCGTACCTTCAAGCGGAAGCTTTGTCTGTGTTGCTTCCTGAGCCTTATAAAATGCTTCGCCGAAAGATTTGGACAATCCGAGCACTTCTCCGGTCGATCTCATCTCCGGTCCGAGCAGCGGGTCTACTTCCGGGAACATATTGAACGGGAATACCGCTTCTTTTACTCCGTAGTACGGAATGTTCTGCTCTTTTAACGCCGGAACCGGTGAAGGTCTTCCTGTCAGTTCACTTGTCACAATGTCGATGGCAAGCGGAACCATGCGGATATTACATACTTTCGATACAAGCGGCACTGTTCTTGACGCACGAGGGTTCGCCTCCAATACGTACACTTTTCCGTTTTCGATCGCATACTGCATGTTCATAAGACCTTTCACATGCATCTCTTCTGCGATTTTTCTCGTATATTCTTTGATCGTCTTTACATTTTCTTCCGAAATATTTTTAGAAGGAATAATACATGCCGAATCTCCGGAATGTACTCCCGCAAGCTCGATATGTTCCATAACCGCCGGAACAAACGCATGTGTGCCGTCGCTGATCGCGTCTGCTTCACATTCTGTTGCATGTCCGAGGAAACGGTCGATCAAAATCGGACGGTCAGGTGTCACACCGACTGCTGCTTTCATATATCCTACCATGCTTTCCGCATCATATACAACTTCCATGCCACGGCCGCCAAGTACATAAGACGGACGCACCATAACCGGATAACCGATCTTCTCGGCAATTTCAAGAGCATCGTCCACCGTAACAGCCATTCCCGACTCAGGCATCGGAATCTCAAGCTTATCCATCATTTCACGGAACAGATCGCGGTCTTCCGCCAGATCGATAACAGACGGAGCCGTACCTAAGATTTTCACGCCGTTTCTTTCCAGATCTGCCGCAAGGTTCAGCGGAGTCTGTCCTCCGAACTGCGCGATCACTCCGACCGGTTTTTCCTTCTTATAAATGCTCAGTACGTCTTCCAGTGTAAGCGGCTCAAAATACAGTTTATCAGATGTGTCATAGTCTGTAGATACCGTTTCAGGGTTACAGTTGACAATGATCGTCTCGAAACCAAGCTTTTTCAAAGCAAGAGACGCATGTACACAGCAATAGTCAAACTCGATTCCCTGTCCGATACGGTTCGGTCCCCCGCCTAAGATCATGATCTTCGGTTTCTCTTCACTGATCGGGTTTTTGTCCGTTCCGTTATATGTCGAATAGTAATATGCTCTGTCCTGCGTTCCGCTTACATGAACGCCTTCCCACGTTTCCTCAACGCCGAGGCTGATTCTCTTATTGCGGATCTCATCCTCATCCACTTCAAGAATCTGGCTTAAATATTTATCAGAGAATCCGTCTTTTTTCGCCGCGATAAGAGCATTGTCTTCCGGCAAACCTCCCTTAAACGCAAGCAGAGCCTCTTCCTCTTCCACCAGCTCTTTCATCTGCTCAAGGAAATAGTGTTTTACTTTTGTCAGTTCATGGATCTCTTCTACAGAAGCTCCTTTTCTCAGCGCTTCGTAGATAACAAAGTAACGCTCGCTTGTCGCATACCGCAAACTCTTGAGAAGCTCTTCTTTTGTTTTTCCGTCAAAATCTTTCGCATGACCGAGTCCGTATCTTCCTGTCTCCAAAGAACGAATCGCTTTCTGGAACGCTTCTTTGAAGTTCTTACCGATGCTCATTACTTCGCCTACCGCACGCATCTGTGTTCCAAGCTTGTCTTCCACACCTTTGAATTTCTCAAATGCCCAGCGCGCGAACTTGATCACAACATAATCTCCGTCAGGAACGTATTTATCCAATGTACCGTACTTTCCGCACGGAATATCTTTCAGCGTCATGCCTGTCGCAAGCATTGCGGATACAAGCGCGATCGGGAATCCTGTCGCTTTCGATGCAAGCGCCGAAGAACGAGACGTTCTCGGGTTGATCTCGATAATGATATCTCTGTCTGTCTTCGGATCATGCGCCCACTGTACGTTACAGCCGCCGATCACCTTAACAGAATCTACTACTTTATGAGATTTTTCCTGCAGACGCTGCTGAACTTCTTCTGAGATCGTAAGCATCGGAGCGGAGCAGAAAGAATCTCCTGTATGAACGCCGAGCGGATCGATATTTTCGATAAAGCATACAGTGATCATATTGCCCTCTGCGTCGCGGACAACTTCAAGTTCCAGCTCTTCCCATCCCAAGATAGATTCTTCTACAAGAACCTGACCTACAAGACTTGCCTGAAGACCTCTGGCGCATACTGTTTTCAATTCATCTACATTATATACAAGACCGCCGCCTGCGCCGCCCATCGTATAAGCAGGACGAAGAACTACCGGATATCCAAGCTTCTCCGCAATCGCAAGAGCCTCGTCTACAGAATATGCAACCTCGCTTCGAGCCATCTCTATACCGAGCTGATCCATCGTGTGCTTAAATTCGATTCTGTCTTCTCCTCGCTCGATCGCATCGACCTGTACGCCGATAACTTCTACGTTATATTTCTCCAAAACGCCCGCCTGCGCCAGTTCTGAGCATAAATTAAGACCGGACTGTCCACCGAGATTCGGCAGTAATGCATCAGGTCTTTCTTTTTTTATGATTTGTTCTATTCTGTCAACATTCAAAGGTTCAATATAAGTAACGTCAGCAATCTCCGGATCCGTCATGATTGTCGCCGGGTTTGAATTCACCAATACAATCTCGTATCCTAAATTTCTCAATGCTTTACAAGCCTGTGTTCCGGAATAATCGAATTCACAAGCCTGTCCGATAATGATCGGGCCGGAGCCGATGATAAGTACCTTGTGGATATCATTTCTTTTTGCCATCTTTCTTCCTCCTGTATTGTCCCATGTTCTCATTTCATTTTCTCAATCGAATATTATACAATAAATTAAGTTTTCCGACAATCCTTAATTTTCACTTTTCTCTCTATATTTTCCTATATTTTTATCCTGTATTCTCATCGGCTTTTCATTTTTTACATTTTTTCCGACTTCCGGCTTTTTAACTTTTCATATTTCTATAAGTTTTCACAGCTTTAACTGTCCGGTTTTTTACATTTTTACAGTTTTTCATCCTACTTCCGCTTTGATTTTTTTACATTTTCACGGTTTACTACTGCTGCAGCCTGCTTAAAACAGAATATCCTATCGTTCCTTTCGGCATATCTACTCCGAAGTTCTCTGCTACAGTCGCCCCTATCACCGCAAACGTCTCTGCTTCCGGAAGCGGACCTCCCGCCTGCATTCTTTTGCTGTATGCAAGGAAAGGAACATACTCTCTCGTATGATCCGTTCCCTTGTATGTCGGATCATTCCCGTGATCTGCGGTCAGGATCAATAGATCATCCTGCGAAAGACATTCCAGCAAAACGCCGAGTTTCTCATCAAACTTTTCGATCTCTTTGCCATACCCTTCTACATTTCTCCGATGCCCCCATAATGCGTCAAAATCAACAAGGTTTACAAAACACAGTCCCGTAAATTCCTCTTTGCACACATCGATCGTCTGTTCCATCCCATGAACGGAACTTTCCGAATGATATGTTTTCGTAATCCCTTCCCCGCAGAAAATGTCATGAATCTTTCCCACGCCGATCACATCATTCCCCGCATCTTTCAGAGCATTTAAAACAGTGGGCGCCGGCGGCTTCAACGCGTAGTCTCTCCGATTGCTCGTCCTTTTAAACTCACCTTTTTTCATTCCGATATACGGTCTTGCGATCACCCTTCCTACGCGCCATTCATCTTTCATCGTGATCCGCCTTGCAGTCTCACAGCACCGATACAGTTCTTCCAGATCGAAAGTCTCTTCATTTCCGCAGATCTGCATAACCGAATCCGCCGACGTATACACGATCATAGATCCTGTACGAATCTCTTCCTCGCCCAGCTCTTCTATAATCTCAGTACCGCTCGCGCTTTTATTTCCGATCACCTTTTTCCCACACTGTTTCTCCAGCTCCTTGATCAATTCTGCCGGAAATCCATGTTCCGTAAAAGTCCGAAACGGCTTTTCCGTTTTAATCCCCATCATCTCCCAGTGTCCGGTCATCGTATCTTTTCCGTTGCTCGCTTCCCGCATCCGCATGAAGCGCCCCTCGGGAGACTCGACGCCTTTCATATCTCCGCCGCACTTTAAGTTCAGAAACCCAAGCCTGCGAAGATTCGGAATATTCAAAGTTTTTGTTTTCTCCAAAATATGTCCGAACGTATCCGCGCCTTCATCTGCGAACCGAGCCGCATCCGGCATCGCCCCGATCCCGAGAGAATCAAGAACGATTACAAATATTCTTTTATACATTTCCATTATCCCATCTCCCTGTACAACACTCTTATATCTTGCCCTTATTCCCAATAAATCAATACTGTATCCACTTTATTCTTATGAACAGTCTCCCCATTTATACCGCAATTTGTAATTACTATACTGATGATAATCCAGATATTTCTCCTTTTGAAGTCTTCCGATAACAATGTAAGGCATCACATTCTGAGTCCGTGCATAACTACAGATTGCTTCAAATGTAAAGTCTCCTTTTTGGATAAAACTTGCATAACTCTCCGGTGACAAAAGTCTATCTCTCGCAAAAAGATCTGCTGCCGTCTCCTTATCCACATCACTCCCGTCATCTATAAATTTAATACTTTTACCTATATCTCCATTTACAATATGTCCCAGTTCATGAAATAAAGAAAACCAAAAAATATCCGCAAACGTTCCCCTTATCGTCAAAACCATTTGATACACCCCATCGCTCCGCCGAAAAATATACCCTTGCACAGGCGCTCCTCTAAAATTTTTCACAACAGAAAAATCTATGCCATATTCTCCCAATACAGTTTTCAAATGATTTTGAAAATCCACATTCTTCTGACACATAACATTTTTTATTTTACCTATCAATTCGTTTATATGCTCTACTTCAAACTTTGTTGAAACATTTTGATTATTCTCCAAAATTTGACACAAACGAATCCATGCCCCCAACACATTTCTATTTACCGATAAGTTTCCGGACATCCGAAATGCTCCCCCGGGAATTATTTCATTTAAATTTACCAAATTACTAATCTGCAGAATTTTACGAAGAGAAAGTATCGAATCATCTTTATTTTCACGACTAGGCATCATGCCTCTTTCTCTAAAGTATTTCACAATTTCTTTTAAGTCTTCCCTCACGATACGCTCTTCTTCCGTAATCGTCTGTAATTCATTTGCTTCCAAAAGTTCCGCCTCATAGTTCGCCTGAAGATTCAGCCAAAAAGACTTTGGTACTCCGATTGCATACTCTAATCCTCTGGCAAAGTTTGCAGATATCCCTTTCTTTCCGGCAATAACATTGCTTACGTAAGCCGGAGAAACGCCTGCACTCGACGCCAGTTCACTCTGTGTGATTCCACGTTCTTCCAAGACGTCTGCAATCGTTTCTCCCGGGTGAATTATTAAATCACGGGATATACCAATTTTCTTTGCTGCCATGATAATCACTCACTCCTTCCACTTCTATTTCCGTACAAATCATAACCGTATCCTGTTCGGCATTCGGCTCGATAATCAATCTTACATTTGCCGCTACATGCAACGAATATCGAATACTTTCGCATCCTTCTAACTGTTCAGGCTTTCCTAATCTCAATTTCAAAAAATCTCCAAAACATTCCGCCGCTTTTAGTCTGTCCATATGCTTTTTTATTGTTTTCACCCACTCAAAAGGCAGTTTCTTTTGCATCTTTTTATAATCTTTAAAGTATTTTTCAACTTTTCCATTCGCATATGTTATTTCCACTCAATACATCACCCTCACATTAACCTTTTGGTTAATTTATTATGTCATGTTTTCTTTTTCTTGTCAATCGTTCCTACAGATACTCCGACCCAAACCCAAACGGCAAAAGTTCTTCCAACCGAAGGATTCTATACTTTTCCCTGCCTGATGCCAATATCACCTTGAACTTCTTCGGATCGCAAAATTCTGCCATAACCTGACGGCACACTCCGCAAGGAGGCGTACATACTGTTTCTGAAATATCTTTTCCACCGATGATGCAAATTGCGCGAAACTTCCTTTCTCCTTCGCTCACCGCCTTAAAAAACGCAGTTCTCTCCGCACAATTTGTCGGTGAAAATGCAGAATTTTCTATATTGCATCCGGTATAGATCCTGCCGCTTTCAGCCAAAAGAGCTGCGCCTACTTTAAATCCCGAGTAGGGACTGTATGAATACGCCAGTTGTGCAGTCGCTGTCTCAATTAACTTTGCGATCATTCCCTGCGATAATTCCATTTCACAAGTTCCTTCCGCCGGGTTTTCTTCTTCCGTTTTCACGATTTTTACAATGCGGCTCGTTCCGAGTCTGTCTGCCCCAAGCTCCAGAAACTTTTCCGCGTCTTCCATCGAGGAAATGCCGCCCGCCGCTTTCATCTTCACGTTACCGCCGACATGATCCGCAAACAGGCTGATATCGTCAAAAGTCGCGCCTGCTTTTGAAAAACCTGTGGACGTTTTAATATAATCCGCTCCCGAACGAGTGACGATCTCACACATTTTCACTTTTTCTTCATCTGTCAAAAGACATGTTTCTATGATCACTTTAAGAACTTTACTGCCGCACGCATTTTTCAGAATGCGGATTTCTTCTTCGATCTGATCGTATTTTCTGTCTTTCAGCCATCCGATATTGATAACCATATCGATCTCATCCGCTCCGTTTGCGATCGCATCTTTTGTCTCAAATTCCTTTACGGCAGTCGTCTCGTAACCGTTCGGAAAACCGATCACAGTACAAATCGGAACTCTTCCGCCTACATATTCCGCCGCTTGCTTCACATAACTTGGAGGAATACAGACTGACGCCGTATCATATTTCACCGCATCATCACATACCTGACGAATCTCATCCCACACAGCTTCCTGCGACAGCAATGTGTGATCCACATGCCGTAAAATTTCTTTTTCATTCATATCCTTCATTTGACCGTTTATTTCCTCTCTCGTATTATAAAGTAGTAGTATTTATAGACCCTCTCCAAGGTCTGTATGCTATT
>ENA-OPAH01000859-OPAH01000859.1-human-gut-metagenome-genome-assembly--contig:-NODE-859-length-22093-cov-4.035802_pt1 | contig 22093 bp, 16 predicted proteins | sample MGYA00241050_ERZ501416 | MGnify/ENA primary metagenome ERZ501416 (study PRJEB25962, sample SAMEA2042632) | human gut metagenome | biome: human gut; feature: human-associated habitat; material: faeces... | reverse complement strand
TGGATGAACCCCACAGCTGGACCACCAGCGGCGGCGCGCTGTCCGGCCCGGTGGCGGCGGAGGTGCTGCAAAAAAGCCTGCCACGCTTAGGCATCCAGCCCAGCTATACCGAAGCAGAACAGGCAAAATATTTTACCACCGTGCCCGATGTGACCGGCTGGAAAGCCCCCGCCGCGGCCCAAAAGCTGAGCGAGTATACCCTGACTGCGGATGTGCTGGGGCAGGGGGAGCGGGTCGTCAGCCAGTACCCGCGGGCAGGCACCCCCGTGCGGCGCGGCTCCGCCATCCAGCTGGACACCACCGGCCAGCTGGACCCCGCAGCGGACGAAGGATAACGCCGAGTGGTTGCACCCCCGCCCCATTTGCGATACAATAATATAAAGTTTATCCCAAAAAGGGGAGGGGAGCCGCTTGCCAAAGCTGCAAACAAACGGCGCAAAACAAAAACGAATCACCTATATGATACTACTGCTCTGGGCGGCGGTCTGCTTTGCCCTGCTGGTGGTGGACTGGTGCTGCTGGGCACCCAACCGGCTGGACGCCGACATGGCATCCGAACAACTGCTTGCCAACCTGCTGGCGCAGGAGGGCGGCGTGTCGTTCCTCTATGGCTCGCAGTCGATCGAGGATGAGGCCGCGATGGTCGCCCGCGTCAAGAGCTACAAGGCGGGCTTCGTGCGCAGCGACTCCAACATCAGCCCCAGCTGGTCATGGCACCGCTGTTCCGGCTGTTCCCCAGCTGGCATACTGTGCGCGTGGTGGGCAGCGTGGTGCTGATCCTTTTGTATCTCGCGGCGTGGTTCTGGTTCGGGCACAGTGCAAAGCTCAAGTACAGCGGCCTGCTGGGGGCCGGGCTGCTGGTGCTGCCCTATGGCGCGCTGTACCGCCAGTATGTGCTGGAGGGCCTTTACTATATTCCGCACATTGCCATCAGCTTTGTGGTGCTGGGGTGCGCGGTGCGCATTCTGCGCGGCGGGCGGCGGCTGGCCCCGGCGGCGGGCATGGTGCTGTTCAGCTTTGCTGCAGCGCTGGGCGGGCCGCGGCAGCTGTTCATCTTGAACATTCCGCTTACCGTGGCGGCAGCGCTGCTCTGCTGGCTGGATGCTCCGCCTGCGGATACCCTGCGCCAAAAGCTGGCCAATGCCTGGCGCACCCCCGGCGGGGCGTTGCTGGTGCCCACCCTTGCGGCGGATGCTGCCGCGCTGGCGGGGTATGTGGTCAACGCAAAGGCGCTGGCGGAAAAATATCACTTCCAGGACCAGGGGTATGTGGCCTTTACCGGGCTGAACCTGGACCGCCTGCAATGGTTTGTCAACGCGCTGCTGGCTTCCTTTGGCTGGCAGGAGGGCAAAGTGTTTTCTCTGGCCGCGCTGTTTAACCTTGCGGCTGCAGCGCTGATCCTTTTCTGCTTTGTGTTTTCTGTTCGGTTGGTGCGCGGCAAGGCACGCTACCCGCTGGGTCACCGACTGGTGGGGGCGTTTTTCCTGGCCGGGGCCGTTTGCTTTGCGCTGCTGTACGGCCTGACCAACAGCGGCCATTCGGACCGCTACCTGCTGCCGCTGGCAATTTTATTTGTACCGCTGCTGGAAATCATGCTGGCGGACTGCACCCCCCGGCACCGCCCGGACGCCTGTGGTCTGACGGCCCTGCTGGCGGCGATATTGCTGCTGCGCGCCGGAACAGACTACCGCGCAGCGGCAGTGGCAACCAACCCCAACCAAGGGGCGGCACAGTTCCTGGTGCAGAACGGCTATCGGGACGGGTACGCTTCTTTTTGGGACGGTAATGTGATGACCGAGTTGACGGACGGCACCCTGAACGTGTGGACCCTGACCCCAAACAGTGTGCCGGAGCTGCGCCCTTGGCTGCAGGTCACCAGCCATCTGCAAACCCCTCCGCAGGGTAAAATTTTCTTTGTTATCTCCAAATGGGAAGCATACGGCGAGCGCCAGCCCACTACCCAGGCCCTTGCCGATGCCATGCCGGAGGATGCGCTGATCTATGAGGATGAAACCGTAAAGATTTACGGTTTCGCCAGCGATGAAGCCATGCGCCAGGCGTGCGGATTTGCGGCATTCCCATAAAAAATAAGCCGTCACAAACTTTTCACAATTTTCTTTGAAAATAATTACATCCCGCTGGTTGACAAACCGGCGGGATTTGCTTATAATCGTACTGTTGCAAATCGAACTGTTTTAATTCAAACAATTAACAATCAAACGAATTGGAAAGTGAGGTGATCCAAACGCAGAACCGCAACCAACAGGATGACCACGGCTTTGTGCATGTGGGCCGCACCTTAAACTATGCCGCGCGGGAAATTTCCTGCGCGCTGGATGCGTACATCAGCACCAGGGTCAGCCCGGAGCTGACTGGTATGCGCGGCATGGTGCTGGGGTTTTTGATGCAGGAAACGGAAAGCGGCAAGCAAATCTACCAGCGTGATCTGGAAGCCCGGTTCCACACCAACCGTTCCAGCATTACCACCATGCTGCAGGGCATGGAGCAGTCCGGCTTTATCACGCGGGAAGTTGTCGCCAAAGACGCCCGGCTCAAAAGCCTGGTTCCGACCGAGAAAGGCCGCCAATGCGCCGCCGCCATCCACCAGTGCATTTCGGATTTTGAGCATGACCTGCAAAACGGGGTCAGCGCGCAGGAACTGGAAGCTATCCAGGGCACCCTGCACAAGCTGATTGAAAATGCAAAAGCCATCCGCGGCAAAAATTAAGGCGTATCTGAAAAGTCAAAAATTTGGTCTATTTCTATAAGCGCAACCGGATTTTGCGTTAAAAAGCCTTGGGATCCATAAAGGGTTCCTGCGGCTCCTTGCCTTAAATCCTGCTTGAGTTTGCGAAATATCCGTTATTTTCTTTGTTTTCAGACACACCCCAAAGTGTTCCGCAATGCTTTGGCTTAAGAAGTTTAGGCGCTGCCCCCGGGCAGCCAAACAGGAGATACCATATGTTTAAGTCACTTTACAAAGAAACAGAGGGGTTCCGGCTGGTTTCCATCCTGACCCCTTTGTGCATGATCGGCGAAGTGGTGATGGAAATGATCATCCCCAAGCTGATGTCCTCCATCATTGATGATGGCGTTACCGCCGGCAATCTTTCCCACATTTACCGCATTGGCGGCTGGATGATCGTGGCAGCGGCCTTTGGCCTGCTGTTCGGCGTGCTGGGCGGTGTGTTTGGCGCGCGTGCTTCCACCGGTTACGCCCGCAATCTGCGCCGCTCCATGTACCGCAATATCCAAACATTCAGCTTTGCCAATATCGATAAATATTCCACCGCCGGTCTGGTCACCCGTATGACCACCGACGTGACCAACATCCAGAACGCTTACCAGATGATTTTGCGTATGGCCATCCGTGCGCCGTCCAGCATGGTCATTGCCATGATCATGGCGTTCACCATCAACGCCAAGCTGGCTTCCATCTATCTGGTGGCGGTCATCATTCTGGGCGGCTGCCTGGTGCTCATCATGTCCCGCGCCAGCAACTACTTCTCCGCCGCATTCAAAAAGTACGATGACCTGAACGAGAGCGTGCAGGAAAATGTTTCCGCCATCCGCGTGGTCAAAGCGTATGTGCGCGAAGATTACGAGAGTGAAAAGTTCAAAAAGGCATCCGGCAATGTGCAGGATCTGCTGCTGCGTGCTGAAAAAGTTCTTTCCTTCAACTCTCCGCTGATGATGGCCACCGTTTACACCTGCATCCTGCTGATTTCCTGGCTGGGTGCCCGCATGATCGTGCTGTCCGGTGCTACCGGCTTTACCACCGGCGAGCTGATGAGCATGCTGACCTACTGCACCAACATCCTGACCAGCCTGATGATGCTGTCCATGGTGTTCATCATGATCTCCATGTCCGCCGCTTCCGCCAAGCGTGTGGCTGAAGTGCTGGAAGAAGAAAGCACCCTGTCCAACGGTAAAAACCCGGTTATGGAAGTCAAGAACGGCGCTGTCCGCTTTGATCATGTCTGCTTCCGCTATAAGGCCGATGGCCGCGATGTGCTGTCTGATATCAACCTGAACATCCGTTCCGGCGAGACCATCGGCATTCTCGGCGGCACCGGTTCCGCGAAGTCTACGCTCGTGCAGCTGATTCCACGCCTGTACGATACCACGCACGGCACGGTCAAGGTCGGCGGTGTGGATGTCCGCGATTACGATATCGAGGCGCTGCGCGATCAGGTTGCCATGGTGCTCCAGAAGAACGTGCTGTTCTCCGGCACGATCAAGGAAAACCTTCGCTGGGGTGACGAAAACGCCTCGGACGAGGAGCTCGAGCGCGTATGCCGTCTGGCACAGGCGGATGAATTCATCCAGCAGATGCCGGATAAGTACGACACCCACATTGAGCAGGGCGGCTCGAATGTTTCCGGCGGTCAGAAGCAGCGACTCTGCATTGCGCGTGCGCTGCTGAAAAAGCCGAAGATCCTCATTCTTGATGACTCGACCAGTGCGGTAGATACCAAGACGGATGCGCTCATTCGCAAGGCATTCGCGGAGGAAATCCCGGACACGACCAAGATTATCATTGCACAGCGTGTTTCCTCCGTGCAGGATGCGGATCAGATCGTCATTCTCGACGGCGGCACCGTGCAGGCTGTCGGCACGCATGATGAGCTGCTCGCCGCCAACACGATCTATCAGGAAATCTACAACCAGCAGAACAGAAAGGGCGGTGAGGAATAATGGCAAGACCTCAGATGCGCGGACCCGGCGGCCGCAGAGGCATGATGGGCGGCAAGCACAGCAAAAATCCGAAAAAGACGCTCGGACGTCTTATGAAATATATTCAGAAGGGCTACGGCGTACAGTTTGTGGTCGTACTGATCTGCATTCTTCTGTCGGCTGTGGCAAACGTGGCAGGCTCCATGTTCCTCAAAAGCCTGATCGATGACTATATTTCTCCGCTGCTGCTGCAGGCATCTCCGGTGTTTACCGGTCTGCTGCATGCGCTGATGAGCATGGCGGTGATCTATCTCATCGGCATTGCGACTACGTTCATCTACAACTGGCTGATGGTCGGCATTTCGCAGGGCGTGCTCAAAAAGGTGCGTGACGAGATGTTCGCGCACATGCAGAAGCTGCCGATTCGCTACTTCGATACGCATACCCACGGCGATCTGATGAGCCATTTCACCAACGATACCGATACGCTGCAGCAGATGCTCAGCCAGTCTGTGCCGCAGATGTTTTCCTCGGCGATGACCATTATCTCGGTGTTCATCGGCATGCTGGTGACGAATGTATGGCTGACGCTGTTCGTACTGCTCGGCGTGTGCGTCATGCTCAAGGTAGTAAAGAAGCTGGGCGGTCAGTCCGCGAAGTACTTCCTCGAGCAGCAGAAGTCGCTCGGCAGGGTCAACGGCTATATCGAGGAGATGATCAACGGTCAGAAAGTCATCAAGGTGTTCTGCCACGAGGAAAAGTGCAAGGAGCAGTTCGATACGCTCAACGATGAGCTGCGCGAGAATGCTGCGAGTGCGAATACCTTCGCAAACATCCTCATGCCGATCATGATGAACATCGGCAACCTGCTGTACGTTCTGGTGGCGGTTGTCGGCGGTGCGCTGGCGCTGTCCGGCGTGGTCGGAAACAGCATCACCATCGGCGTTATCGCGTCCTTCCTGCAGCTGACCAAGTCGTTCACCCAGCCGGTAACGCAGATTTCGCAGCAGTTCAACTCCATCGTTATGGCGCTTGCCGGTGCCGAGCGTATCTTTGAGCTGATGGACGAGGAGCCTGAGGTAGACAACGGCTACGTTACTCTCGTTAATGCCAAGTACGACAAGAACGGCGAACTCGTTGAAACCCCGGAAAAGACCAACATCTGGGCGTGGAAGCACCCGCACGAGGACGGCACCACCACCTACACGCAGGTCCGCGGCGATGTCCGCTTCTTCGATGTGGATTTCGGTTATAACCCGGATAAGATCGTTCTGCACGACATCACGCTGTACGCCGAGCCCGGTCAGAAGGTCGCGTTCGTCGGTGCAACCGGCGCGGGCAAAACGACCATCACCAACCTGATCAACCGTTTCTACGATATTCAGGAAGGAAAAATCCGCTATGACGGCATCAATATCACCAAGATCAAAAAAGATGATCTGCGCCGTTCTCTCGGTATTGTACTGCAGGATACCCACCTGTTTACCGGAACCATCCGCGACAATATCCGTTACGGAAATCTTGATGCAACCGATGAGCAGATCTACGAAGCTGCCAGACTTGCGCACGCAGACCAGTTCATCCGGATGCTGCCAAACGGTTATGATACCATGTTAAGCGGCGACGGCGAAGAACTTTCCCAGGGACAGCGACAGCTGCTTTCCATTGCAAGAGCTGCCGTGGCTGATCCACCGGTTCTCATCCTCGATGAGGCAACTTCCAGCATCGATACCCGTACCGAAAGTATTGTACAAAAGGGTATGGATAATCTGATGAAAGGGCGTACGGTATTTGTTATCGCCCACCGTCTGTCTACGATCCGAAACAGTGATGCAATTATTGTGCTTGACCATGGACAGATCATTGAACGCGGGGATCATGCGGATCTGATTAAGCAGAAGGGAACCTATTATCAGCTGTATACCGGCAAGCTGGAACTTTCCTAAACTGGAAATACCCTCCTATTGCAGAAATATTACAAACTTGTTACAATGCATTTGTACTTAGCTAATACAAATACAAACAGGGAGGTACTTAACTATGTGCTTTAGATTTTTTTCCAACTGCGATTTCTCAGCACTGATCCGTAAGTGTTTTGGATGCTAATAACCAGCAAAAAAGAAGCTGCACACGAATTTTCTTTTCGTGTGTCAGCTTCTTTTTGCGTTTCCTGTCTGTATTCACCTGACCGGTTTCTATGCACGGAAATCAAATTTATTTTTTGATATGTTGATTTAAAAACTCCATTACTTCTCGTTTCTTTGGAATCGCAGGAATTCCACCTCTCTTTTGCACACACAGACATGCTACTGCATTTCCCTGCCGTGCACAGGCACGCAAATCATTCCAGTCCATCTCATCAATTGCTTTGTTCAGGGATAAAAACTGGCTCAGGAATCCACCCCAGAATGAATCTCCGGCTCCTGTTGTATCAACCGCCTCTGTTGCAAATCCCCTGATCTGTTCTTTTCCATCCGTAGTTGCCACAAGTACGCCGTCACTGCCAAGTGTAATGGCAATCAGCTCTGGTCCCATGGAAAGCAACTCCTCCGCAGCTTCTTCATAGCTGTTTTTTCCCGTCAGCAGGAGACTTTCTTCATCCGATACCTTCATCACATCCGCAAATGGAATCACTGCTTTCATTTCCTGTACTGCAGTCTGTTCATTTCTCCACAAGGATGCACGGTAATTTGGATCATAAGAAATCAATGCTCCCGCGTCTTTTGCGATATGAACGGCTTCTAAAGTTGCACTTTTTGCCGGTTCATCCGTCAGGGAAAGCGATCCGAAATGAAAAATTTTACCTTTTTGCAAAAGCGTCGGATCCAGTTCTTCTTTCCGAAGTTGTGTATCCGCGCCCGGTTTTCTTGCAAATGAAAATTTCCGCTCACCGTTTTCATCAATTTCTACAAACGCAAGTGTAGTAAAATACTTATCATCTTCGATCAGATGATCCACTGCAATCCCCTCATTTTGTAAGGTTCTTTTTAAAAATGCACCATGCATGTCTTTTCCGACTTTTCCAATAAACGATGTCCGGTATCCCATATGGCTTGCAACCGTCAACAAATTCGCCGGTGCACCACCGGGATTCTGCTCAAACAGCTTCATTCCATCTTTTCCGTATCCTGCCTCGGTAAAATCGATCAGCAGTTCACCCAATGCTACAATATCAACCTCTTTTTCCATTCTTTAATTCCTCCACAATTTCATTATAACGCTTTTTATTCAGCCGATAAAAGAATAATACCACAGCAGTCACAATCCAGAGAACCCCCGGAATGGTTGTAAATGCATGTTTCATAATGGAAAGTACGGCTGCATTTTGTGTCTGGTTTGCCACATACCCGTATTTTCCGAGTAATCCGGCAAGAAGTGCTGTTCCAATTGCCATTCCAATCTTGTTTCCAAGCGAAATAAACGCATATTGAAATCCATCGTTGCGCAATCCGGTTTTCCACTCACCGTACTCCACACAATCCGGAATGATTGCATAAATTGCGGTATTGAATCCGGAAAAGAAAAACTGTGTAATTCCAGACAATGCATAAAAGATAACCGGAGCTTCTTTTACATTAAAGAAAAACATGGAAAGCATCGAAATTCCTGTCAAAAGTGCAAATACACTGGCAGTTCTTCCTTTATTGTTCAGTTTACGGAATACCGGCTGAAAGCAGGCTGCTCCAATAATGGAAGGAATAATGATGCACATCGAATAAGTGGTATAATACGAGGCATTTCCTTCTACATAAGTAAAATAATACAGGACATCCGCATTTCTTCCATATAAAGTAAAACCAAATAAAATCTGTCCTACCAGAGCCAGCAGATACGGACGATTCTGAAGCACCGCTTTTAGCTGGACTTTTATAGAAATTTTTTCTTTTTCCGGTGTGATCACAGCCTCTTTTGTCTTTGCAAAGCAAAAGAAATGACATGCTGCAAAAATGCATCCATAAATAACTGCCACCGTCAGATATCCGGTTTTTGCACTGCTGCTTCCAAATTTGTTAATCAAAGGAACGGTAATGATATTTAACACACCGATTGCAATCATTGCTGCAACGGAACGGGAAGTGTTGATTTTTGCACGCTCATCAATGTCCTGTGTCATTGCTCCACAGAGTGTTCCATATGGAATATTCACACAGGTATATCCCAAAACAAGGAGACAATATGTGATTACCATATATACAATTTTTGCAGTCTGATTCCAGTCTGGTCTTGCCCAGAATGTCATTACAAGGAGCACCGCCGTAATCGGTGCCGCCACCAAAAGCCATGGACGGTATCTTCCCCATCTTGTCTTTGTCTTGTCGGTCAGTCCCCCGACAATCGGATCATTAATGGCATCCCAGAATCGGGAAAACAGCATCAGTGCAGACACTGCTGCCATACTGATTCCAAATACATCGGTATAAAAAATCATTAAAAAATTGCTGACAAACATCCAACTGAAATTACATCCCACATCACCAAAACCATATGCAATTTTGCTGATCAGCGGCACTTTTCCACTTCTGTTCTCGCTACCCATACGTTCCTCCTACTTCATCAGAGTTTCTGGCAAAACTCGATTCTCTCCTCATTCGGTCCTTTAATCATGAAAAACTTTACACCATTATCCCAAAACGGAAGCTGCTCAATTCCATCCGTAATGACTTCATATCCATTTTCACAGATCTTTTTATACATTTCTTCAATATCTCTCACATCCAGTGCGACATGCTGATATGCCCCGTCTGCCATTACCGCCTGTCCGTTCTCAAACGATTCGATACAGTAATTCTGAATCTGCAAAAACGCAACCTTTTCTTTTGCCTTTTCATTATAGGTTTCTAAAATCACTTCAAATCCAAGACTTTTATAAAATTCGATTGTCTTTTTTAAATCATTCGTCGGGAGCCCTATGTGGGCTACTCCGACAATTCCATATTCGTTTTTCATCTGTTTAATCCTCCTGCACATTGATAATGACTTTCATCGTTGTCTCACGGTTATCATCAATATACTGGTATGCTTTCAGATAATCTTTAAATGCAAACGTTTTTGAAATTAATGGTTTCAAATGTACCTTTCCCTCATTGACAAGACGGATACCATCTACATAATCGTCATGCCGGTACATCATGGTACTTTTAATATCGAGTTCGTGATCATTTGCGACTGCCAGATCCACCTCTGCCATTCCTGCAAATACTGCAACCAGTACGATCACACTTCCTTTTCTTGCATATTTGATTGCCTGCCCCATCGTAATGTTATTTCCTGCACAGTCATAGATCACATCTGCCTTATCCGGACCAAATGCCTCTACCATAGCCTCTCCAAAATCTTTGTGCAGCGTGTTGACACATACATCAATTCCACATTCTTTTGCTTTTTCCAAACGCAGATCACTGACATCGGTAATCATAACCTTTGCTGCTCCCATCCCTTTTGCTGTTTGTGCAACAAGATTTCCAATTGGACCTGCGCCGATTACTGTGATATTCATTCCTTTTACATCGCCCATCTGCTTTACTCCATGAACTGCAACTGCAAGAGGCTCGATCATCGCCCCTTCTTCATAAGACATATCTTCCGGAATCGGTGTTACCTTAGATGCATCTACTGCAAAATATTCAGAAGCCGTACCTGTGGTCTGGAATCCCATAACCTTTAATTCCTCGCAAAGATTATATTTTCCATGGCGACACGGATAGCAGTGTCCGCAATAAACCTGTGGTTCAATCGTAACTTTCTGTCCGATCTGAAACCCAGAAACATTTTTCCCTATTTCTGTGATTTCTCCGGAAACCTCATGTCCCTGTGTCACCGGATATTTCGTAAACGGATGCTTTCCATGATATACATGGATATCAGAACCACAGATACCTATATTTCTGATTTTTACCAGTACCTGATCATCCTTGACTTCTGGAACCGGAACCTCTCTAAATGTAATTTCTCCTGGATTTGTCATTACCTGCTGTAACATAATTGTTTCCTCCTTTATATTTGTTCTTCTTTTATTTTATCTTTTATAAAATGTTTTATTAAAGTAATTACATTATTGTCCCATTCCTCTGTTTTGTCAATAGTTTTTGAGAGTTTTTACCAGTTGCACAATTTTTTATTTTACTTTTTGTACAATTTTTCTAAATTTTTAAACAAAAAAGTTCCCTCTTTACCGCATGTACACGCCAGTAAAGAAGGAACTTTTTTCATTTCATCATTACGAACAGCATTCTTTTACATATTCATACAAAAAATGTTTTGCCGCACCAACCGCCGATGCTTCTTTTTCATAAGAACAATTTTTCAGATAAGAAATATCCCTGTCAAATCCATTGTAAGACAATACCCTCTGTCCCAATGGAATCATATACTCTGCCAGTACACCTCCGACATCTCCCCCAAGTATAATATCCATATCGTATGCCATCCGAAGATTGGATATCAGGATAGCAAGATGATCCAGATATCTTTCCCATTTTTGTTCAGCTTCCTTATTTCCCTGTTTCAATTGTTCCATAAATACTTCCAGAGAATTTTTTCCGTCCCCAGTCAGCACACTTGCCGCACAATAAGCATCTGCACACCCCTGCTTTCCACAATAACATCTGTCCCCTCCGGGAATCAGGATCATATGTCCAAACTCTCCTGCCTTCTGGTTCTGTCCACGAAACAGTTTTCCATCAATGCAAAATGCCCCTCCAAGAGTATGATTTAAGGAGAGGTATATCGCATTGTTATATTTTTGTGTATCTTCCGCAAGCATAGCGGAATTAGCATCATTCTCAAAATAAACCGGAAATCCCAATGCCTGTTCCAAAAAACGCAGACTGTAATTTTCTACCTGAAGAGCATGCGATTTTAGAACTGTCTTCTCATTCTGATCGATAATTCCGGGAATTGCAATTCCAATCCCTAAAATATCTTTCTCCGTTTTGCATTCTTTCAGAAACTGTTGTACCTGCCCGGCAATTTTTACACTATAATCGATATCCGGTGAAAATTTTAAACGGACACGTTTCAGATGTTCGATTTCATATCCCAGATTTACGAGTACCATTTCCAGATGATTAGCGGTAATTACAAGTCCCATTGCCCTGCAATATTCCTTGTTAATTCCTATGCTTTTGGCTTTTCTTCCCCCGGTAGATGCATACTCTCCATTTTCTACAATCAGTCCCTTTGCAATCAGCTCATTGACATTTGTCAGAACTGTAGGCATACTAAGCCCCAGTTCTTTTGCCAGTTCTGCCTTTGATGTAACGGAATGGTTCAACATGTAATTAATAATTTCAGTTCTTGCTATATTGCGTTTTTCTCTTTTTTCCGGCATAATCTTCCTCTTAAATAAAGTATTTTATAAAAGTATCATATGCTTTTATTTATTATTTGTAAAGAACAAATTTCATCCTATATCCAGACAAAAAACCGCTGCGGCTGCAACGGTTTTCATTCTGTCTATTATTCTTATTTTACGGTAACGGTCTTTACTTTCGACCATGCAGAATATGCTTTCTTATTGTTATCATTTTCTGTCTTGGCACAGGAACGAACCCGCACGTAATACTTCTTTTTTGAAGTAAGGTATTTGATTGTAACAGAAGTCTTCTGATCGTGAACACTTACTTTTTTTGCGCCCTGAAACTTGCTGTTGGTTGCATACTGTACCTCATATCTGTAATTATTTACTTTCGACCAGCTTACTTTTGCACTGCTCTTTCCGGCAGAAACAGATACGGTCGGAGCCTTCAGATTTATTTTTTTCACTCCGATTTCGTACTTGTACTGTTTTCCATAATAATTATTTACATATGCATAATAAGTTCCTGTATAAGGCGCAATAAACACATCACCGGATGACACACAGAAATCCTCTGCCCCCACAGATGGCCAGAAAAAATCTGTTTTTGTTGTTTTACCAAGCAATTTTACAATCGTTGTTTTTTCACTGTAAGAGTCTGCATCACAGATAAATTTATAGCTCTGTCCCTTTTTCAATGTAATTGCATAAAAATCATCATTGTCTTTCTCACCGGCATAAGTATTTTCCATAAATCCTGTATACATGGTGTTTACTTTCATATCTACGGCATCATTTTTCTTCTCGTTCGGCTCAAGCTCACAGGCATTATTTTTTTCAAACGAAAAACGATACGTTGTAGAAGGCCGAAACTGGTAATGTGATTGCAGTGATACATAATAAGTTCCCTTTGCAAGCCCCACATAATTATCTGCTGCTGCCCCTGCACAGTCCACCATGATCTTCCAGATCTTTTCCCCTTTGGCTGTATAAACAGCTACATCATAATTTTCCAGGGATTTCGGATCCTCCTCATTCAAATGAATCCGAAGGATTCCCTGCTGATCCAGCGTCACCTTGTTCCAGTATACCTTATCCGCATCCCATTTTACGGTATAATCAGTATCAAACGACTTCTCCGTTGCCGTGTCCATGGAAGTTTCCTCAACCGTAATTCCATCGGCATATGCCGGTACCGGTGCCATTACACCTGCTGCCAGCGCAAGTGTCAGTATCATCGCAGCTAATTTCTTTTTCATAGTATTCTCCTTTTTGTTTACATTTTAACCGAACCAATTGTCCTACACAATTCGTCCGACTCTCCCATTGTAAACATTTCAGGATGTAACCACAATAGGCGATAAGTCCTATAATTAACACAGCTTGTTGCCGTTTACAAGAAATTTAAACCTGCATCCCAGCACCTCTGCCGCACGTTTACACATCAGCATACGCTGCAAAAAAATCTCGAAATAGTACATGACCGTGCACATCGTATCGTCCATCTCCAGTTCCATCTGAATCACTTTCTTTTCCTTCTTAATCTCCAGATGCGACCCCAATGCCGCATAATTGACCCTGTCATGAGAGTCAAAATTGGCAATGACCTGGTTCCGCACACGATTGCGACGCACATCCGTCTTATCTGCCAGAATCAGTGCCGCAGAAACCGCATCCACTGCTGTACCGGTTGCCTCATCGTGCTGTCCGATGGCAGTTGCCACAAGAATTGCATCTGACAGTGGCATTTTGCGCTCCTTGAGGATCTGATATGCCATGATGCCGCCTGTATGGGCGTGATCGTTACGGTTAATGCTGTTTCCGATGTCATGCATATACCCGGCTATCCTGCTCAGTTCTATCTCATGGGCACTGTACCCCAGTTCATTTAAGATGCGGGCAGCTTCCTGTGCCACTTTGGCTGCATGTTTGATGGAATGCTCGGTAAATCCCAGCTCACCGAGTACCTGATTTCCACGCTCGATCAATAAATTAATTTCTTCATCTTTTTTTATCGCGTCATACGAAAAAGCACATGCTGCTTTTTTCGTTTCTCTTTTTGTTTCTTTTTTTGTTTCCTTCATACCTGTTTCCTTGCTTTCTTTTTTCTATTTTTTCCATACCTGCCTGTATGTAATCATACATTTTCTGTAAATCCGTATAAGTAACTGTTCACAGATGTCCCTCCTTACATTCGTGTGATCGCATCCGCCGCAAGCTTTGAACGCTCACATTCTTCCGCGGTCAGAGTGATCTGCCAGCAAAGAGGGCTTCCTTTCATATGTTCCGCCGCATAACTGAGTCCATTGGTCCTCTCATCCAGAAACGGACGGTCAATCTGATTGGGATCTCCAAGCAGAATTATTTTTGTGTCTTTTCCAACCCTGGTAATCAGACCCTTCATCTGATTCGGCGTCATATGCTGTGCCTCATCGATGATCAGATACGTTTTTACAATGGATCTGCCACGGATAAAATTCATCGCCTCCGCCTGAATAATTCCACGGTCAAACACTTCTTCCACCTTATCCTGCAGCTCTGCCTCGTTTTCATAGCGGCTCTGCTCATTGGAATCAATCAGCTGCTCTAAATTGTCAATGATCGGGCGCATCAGCGGTCCTATTTTTTCCTGTTCATCTCCCGGCAAAAATCCGATATCCTCATCAAACTGTGCATTCGGCCGGCAGATCATGATTCTTCTGTACTCTCCTGTCGGATTATTCAGCATTTTCTCCAGACCGACCGCAAGCGAATAAAACGTCTTACTGGTTCCTGCCATCCCCTTTACAATCACAAGCGGTGCTTTCTCTGCCGGCTGCATGAGCGCCTCCTGTAAAAAATACTGTCCGGCATTGCGCGGGCTTACCCCATAAGGCTGTGCCTTGCGGTATTCCAGTTTGCGGATCACACCATGTTCTACCCTTGCCAGCTGCGTTTTCTTTGTGGACTGGTCACTCTGGATGATTACAAATTCATTCTCATACAACTGCGGAATGACAGTTTTCCCCTCTTCATCCACCTGATATATGGTTTCCACCGGAATCCCCTTTTTCTTAAAATCCTTAAAGTTTTCTTCCGGTGCATAGACACAGATTCTTCCACGATACTGTGCGTCATGTCCAAGTACCTGCTCGGTCAGGAAATCCTCAGCCTTAATTCCTATAATCTGTGCTTTGATGCGCAGTAAAATATCTTTTGTGACAAGCACCACCTGCTCCGGTTTCTCCTGCGATAATCCCAGACATACTTTTAAAATCCGGTTATCACTTTTGGTCTCCGGAAGATCCGAAGGCAGTTCGACATCACGGTAGTTTTTCTCTACACGAAGCGTTCCTCCTCCCGGAAGCGTTACTCCTTCCAGCAAATCTCCCTGCAGCCGCAGTTCCTCCAGCATCCGGATCGTTGTCCGGACATTTGCGCCAGTCTCTCCTTCCGCTTTTTTGAGATTATCCAGTTCTTCCAGTACAACTACCGGAAGCACCACCTGATTGTCTTCAAAACACTGCATTCCATAAGGTGCCTGAATCAGAACATTGGTATCTACCACATAAATTTTTACCATGCAAAAGCACTCCTTTTTCATTTCTATCCTTTACAATTCTTACTGTTATTATCATACCTCTTTTCCGTTTTTCCTGTTATCGCGCTACTGTAAAAGATTGTAAAATATATGCAAAAAAGCCACCGCAGATTCGTTTTCTGTAACGATTCTGCGATGGCTCCCATCTCATTTTGTTTTGTAAAAATTATCCCTGTGCATACCGTGTCAGGAACTGCTTTGTCCGCTCTTCCTTCGGATGATCGATCACCTGGTGCGGGTCTCCCTGCTCCACAATCACACCACCATCCATGAAAATCAGCTGATCTGCCACATCACGGGCAAATGCCATCTCATGGGTAACAATGATCATCGTTGTTTTCTGTTCTGCCAGTGTGCGGATGACTTTTAAAACCTCACCGGTCAGCTCCGGATCAAGCGCCGATGTCGGCTCATCAAAACAGAGAATATCCGGTTTTAAGGCAAGAGCACGCGCAATTGCCACCCGCTGCTGCTGTCCGCCGGACAACTGATGCGGATAATGATCCATACGCTCCGCAAGTCCCATGCGCTCTAACAACTGTCGGCCGTGTGCATCAATTTCTTCCAAGATCTTTTTCTTATTCTGTTTGAAATCCGGACGTTCCTGTGCCAGAAGCTGTTCCGCAAGCGTCACATTCTGTAACGCTGTATACTGTGGAAACAGATTGAATGACTGAAACACCATGCCAAAATGCAGACGTTTTCTGCGCAGATCCGCATCCTTTTCCATTCCGGCTGTTGATGCATCAAACAAATTCTCTCCATTAACCGTAATCGTTCCGCCATTCGGGCGCTCCAGAAAATTCAGACAGCGCAGAAGCGTTGTCTTTCCGGAGCCGGACGATCCGATAATTGCAAGCGCCGTGCCTTCCTCCATGGAGAAACTGACATCTTTTAATACATTCGTTCTGCCGAAATGTTTTTCTATATGTGATACCTCTAAGATTGCCATGTTATCCTCCTACTTAAAGTAATCCAGCTTACGCTCAATATAATTAAATAAAAGCGTCAAAATACCAATAAAAATAAGATAAAATACACCGGTGTAAAACAGCGGCCAGGTCAGGCCATCGGATTTCATAAACGCAGCACCGGCAAAGGTCAGCTCATAGGCTGCAATGATACGCGCAAGAGAGGTATCTTTTACAAGCGTAATGATCTCGTTTGACATCGGTGGTACAACGCGCTTGATCATCTGAAGCAATGTGATTTTGAAAAAGATCTGATGCTTTGTCATGCCAAGCACCTGTCCGGCTTCCCTCTGTCCGGCCGGAACTCCCTCGATTCCTCCACGGAAAATCACAGAAAAATAGCACGCATAATTAATCACAAATGCCACTACGGTTGCGGTAATTCGCCCGCTCTCATTTCCGCTCCAGACGGTCGTATGGAGCCAGAGCCCCGGTCCATAGAAAATAATGATCAGCTGAAGCATCAGAGGTGTTCCACGGATGATCCAGACCAGAATCTGAACCAGACGCTGCAGCGGTTTAAACTTGCTGAGCAGGCCAAATGCCAGCACCAGCCCAAGCGGCAGCGCAAAAATCAGTGTCAGTATAAAAATTTCAAAAGTGGTGGCAAGACCTGTCAAAAGTGACTGTGTTACTGTCCAGAACATGATTTATTTCCCCTCTGGTACGACAACTACCTGTGCATTGTTACAATAAGCATTGGTACATTCCATTGCAGAAGTTACCTCGCTCGTCAGAGTCATTCCATTCCATACGACATCGATATTCTTGGAATTCAGTTCCATGACCTTGTTGTCCCAGTCGATCTCTACAAAATCAACCTCTACACCAAGTTTTTCTCCGACAAGTTTTGCCATATCTGCATCAAAACCGATCCAGTTGCCATCTTTATCCTTATAATCCATCGGCTCAAAATCGGTCACACCGACAACCAGTTTTCCTCTTCCCTTGATGTAATCCACGTCACTGTCTTTTGGGGACTGTTCAAAGGTGGCATCTTTCTGCTCTACAAGTGCTTCCTGAACACCGTAGGTTTCGGCAATTTTTTCCATGCTTCCGTCTTTATAAGAGTCAGCAAACACCTGATTGATATAAGAAGCCAGATCCGATCCTTTCCGGCATCCAACGCCATACTCCTCGGTCGTAAGTTCGTCTGTATGCTTCAGATTCGGATAACTGGTGCCCTCACCAATCATGGCACCTGCCATCAGAAGGTCAATGATCGCTGCATCAGATGTACCGGAAGCAACTTCCATCAGGGCATCTGCCTGGGACGAAACGGAATTGTACTGAAATCCCTTTTCTTTTGCAGCTTCTTCTCCGGCAGATCCTGCCTCTACTGCATATACCATGCTCTTTTCGCTCTTTCCGGTATCTCCCGCTCCTTTGGATGCACCACAGGCAGTCATACCAAGTGTCAGCGCTGCTACCAGCAATACTGCAAGTTTCTTTTTCATAATGTTCCTCCATTAATTATTAATTCTTCTGTTTACTACATGTTTACCATATTATCATGTTATCATGCTAAAGTAAAGAGGAGTAAATTACAAACCTTCCTGCATTTTTTCCCTGACCATTTTTACCATCTGAATCACCAATGTCGGCACAAATGCCAGCAGCAGAATATATCCATACATCAGCACTCCCATTTCCGCCACATCAAACAGCCTCTCAAAAACCGGAACGCAAAGTACCAGTCCCAAAAGAATACATCCACCCAAAAATGCTCCCATGCTGTACTTGTTAGACCCAAGTCCAACCCGTGCCATGGACTTTTGGCTCCGGCAGTTAAACCCATGAAACAGGCGTGCCAGTGTCAGCGTTGCAAAAGCCATCGTTGCTGCAAGCGCGGTACTCTGCTGCAGCCCTATATAATAAGAAGTCATGACCGGACACGCAATCAACGCTCCCTCTGCCACAATTTTCCCCAGAAACGAACCGGTCAGTATTCCGGCAGAAGGATCCCTTGGTTTTTCCTCTAAAAGTGCTGCATCTGCCGGCTCCATGCCAATCGCAATTGCCGGAAGCGAATCCGTCAGCAAATTGATAAAAAGCAGATGCACCGGTGCAAACGGAACCGGAAGTCCTGCAAGTGAAGTATACAGTACCGCCAGAATCGCTGCCATATTGCCGGACAGCAAAAACAAAATAGCATTCTTTATATTCCGGTATACATTTCTTCCATTCACCACCGCCTGAATGATGGTCGCAAAATTATCATCTAAAAGAATCATGTCTGCCGCATCTTTTGCCACTTCTGTTCCTGTAATCCCCATTGCCACTCCGATATCTGCGCGTTTTAATGCCGGCGCATCGTTGACACCATCCCCCGTCATGGAAACAATCCGTCCTTTTTTCTGCCATGCCTTTACAATTCTTATCTTATGTTCCGGCGAAACTCTGGCATATACACAGATTTTTTCCAGTTTTTCCTGCAATTCCTTCTCACTCATGGCATCTAACTCCCTTCCGGTCACAGCCAGATCCCCTTCCTGATAAATTCCAAGCTGTTTTGCAATCGCACGCGCGGTAATTTTGTGATCCCCTGTAATCATGACCGTGCGGATTCCTGCTCTCTTTGCATCGGCAACCGCCTGAATGGCTTCCGGTCTTGGCGGATCCATCATGGCAATCAGCCCGAGAAAGATCAGATTTTCTTCGCTTTCTATGGTCAGCGGTCCTTCACTCTCTTTATACGCAAATGCCAGCACACGCAGTCCCTGCCCGGAAAATTCCGCAATCTTTTTTTTGATTTTTTCTGTCTCCGTCGGATCAAGTGGAACAATTCCGGTACTTTTCCGGACAAAATCACAGCGTTCCAGCAATACATCCGGTGCCCCTTTGGTCAGAATGGTTCCGACCCCGTGCAGGTAATATCTTGTGCTCATCCGTTTCCGCTCAGAATCAAACGGAACCTCTTCGAGACGTTTCATACAGCTTCGAAGCATTTCTTCCCTGTAACCGCCTTCGCCCATCATTCCCCCTTTCGGTGCGGGAATTTTACGAAACATTTCCAACAGGGCATATTCGGTCGGATCTCCGATTCCTTTTCCGTTCTCCAATGTGGCATCATTGCTAAGCACCGCATCGTAGACCAGATATCTGTGCAGCTGCTCTTCCATGGAAAGCTGTTCGGGCAGATATTCCCTGTCGTCCACATAAACTTTCTGCACGGTCATCTTATTCTGTGTCAGCGTTCCGGTTTTATCCGAACAGATCACCGATACACACCCAAGGCTCTCCACTGCCTTCAGCTTTCTGACGATGGCATTTTCCTTTACCATCTTTTGTGTTCCCATCGCCTGCACAATAGTCACGATTGAACTGAGTGCTTCCGGAATGGCGGCTACCGCAAGTGCAACCGCAAACATCAATGCATCCAGAAGCGGCATTTTACGGTATAAACATAACCCCAGTACCACTGCTGAAATTCCCATAACCAGAACTGCCAGCTTTCTGCTGAACTGATCCAGACTCACCTGTAGTGGTGTCTTACGGTCCCGGATATCATTCATCATCCCGGCAATCTTTCCGATCTCTGTATGCATCCCTGTTCCTGTAACCAAAACCTGTGCGCGTCCATAAGTGACCAGGCTTCCGGAATATACCATGTTTCTGCGGTCTGCCAGCGGCAGATCCTCCGGCAGACTGCCTTGTGTCTTTTCTACATTGGTGGATTCTCCGGTCAGCGCACTCTCATTGACCTGCAGGGAATAATTATCCAGAATCCTTCCATCTGCCACAACCATGTCACCAGCTTCCAGTTCCACAAGATCTCCAGGAACCAGTTCCCTCGAAGGGATCTCTTTCTTTTTCCCTTCCCGGATGACTTTTGCACACGGTGCAGACAGATTTTTCAGACTGTCCAGTGATTTTTCCGCTTTCTGGTGCTGCACCGTTCCCAAAACTGCATTCATCACCAGGACAACTGCGATTACAATCGTACTCTCTGCATTTCCGGATAACATGGAAATAAGCGCGGCGATCAGCAAAATGAAAATGAGTAAATCTGCAAACTGTGACAAAAACACCCTCAGCAGCCCGGGTCTTTTTCCCTCTTCCAGTATATTTTCCCCACATGTTTCCCGGATTTTTTTCACCTGCATTTCGGATAATCCCTGCTCAGTAGTAGAAAATACGTCTCTTAGCTGCTCTTTGGAATACTTCCAGTATTTTTTCATGGCATGCCCTCCCTGTGTTGTGGTACAAAAAAAGAAACGGGACTTTTTTGCACCAGAATAATGCAATAAAAAGTCTCGTTTCTTCGTGTACAGCCCGGTTCCAGCTTTCCTGTAACGTGATGACGGCCTGCACAACACCCGGACACACCGGATGCAAACTACTCCCTGTTTATTATCTTTTTGTATTTTACCCATATCCTCTTTCATTTGTCAACTGCTTTGTTTCTTTTTGCACCACATTGCACAAAATATTTGTTTCTTTAAGTATTATATAGTATAATAAATCCAAAGATAAACTTACATCAGGGATTTACATGATAGAATAGGAGATACGCTTATGATGCTTACACTCATTCCTTTTTTTGACCGGAATATGTCCGTTAGTGCTTATTCTCTGTTTACCAGAAAAAATAACTTTCTTATGAACCCAAGCCTTCTTGGTTCCAGACAGTTTGACGGAGCTGCCTATGTAGACGGGCTGGAACTGATTCAGGAGCTTGGAACCACCACACTCTCCGGAGGAAAACCGATTTTTGTATCTTTAAATAATATCTCTATTTTCAGCAGTCTGGAGTCCGAGTGCAAAAATACAAACCATGCGCCGATTCTCCTGATTGACCAGACATTTCCTCCGGTATCCATGTATACAGACCGCATCCGCGAACTGCGCGAATTCGGATATCATTTTGCAATGCGTAATCTTCCTGTTCACTGCTACGAAGACTACGCACCAATTCTGTCACAGATGGACTACATTCTGATTGACTGCCAGAAAATAGATGCCGTCAAGGCTTCTTTCTATTTCCGCAAACTGTATCCGGATATCTGTATCTGTGCCAGCAACATTCCGGACATGGAAACATTCGGAAAACTCAGTCCTGCAGAAACAATTTCTTTATTTGAAGGAACCTTTTTCCGTATGCCGGTCACACGCGGCGAACATAAAGTATCGCCCCTGAAGATCAATTACATTTCGCTTCTGAATCTGATTGAAGAAGATGATTTTGACCTGACCAAAGCGGCTGATATTATCAGTCAGGACACGGCTCTTATCATCTCCCTGCTGCGGCTGGCAAATACACGCTCCTTTAATTCCGAAATCACTTCCGTGCGGGTTGCTGTCTCAATGCTGGGGCAGAAGGATCTGACGCGCTGGATTCAGACAACCGTCATTGAGAAACTGTGTTCTGACAAGCCTAATGAACTGATGCGCCTTTCCCTGCTGCGTGCCAAGTTTGCAGAAAATCTTGCACCGGTCTTTGGCATGGCAATGCGTTCCCAGGAACTGTTTCTGACCGGTCTTTTCTCGATTCTGGATATTATTCTGGATTGTTCCATGGAAGAAGCTCTCTCCATGGTGCGTGTATCGGGCAAGATCCGCACCGCC
>ENA-OPAH01000851-OPAH01000851.1-human-gut-metagenome-genome-assembly--contig:-NODE-851-length-22256-cov-7.085447_pt1 | contig 22256 bp, 17 predicted proteins | sample MGYA00241050_ERZ501416 | MGnify/ENA primary metagenome ERZ501416 (study PRJEB25962, sample SAMEA2042632) | human gut metagenome | biome: human gut; feature: human-associated habitat; material: faeces... | reverse complement strand
ACACCACCTACAGTACCGCTGCCGCCGTATGCGGAAGCACCACCGATGAAACAGGAGCCGATCGCATCCATCTCGAAGGAAGTACCTGTGCTACCATTTACAGAACCTACACGTGCTGCACAGAGAAGACCTGCAAGACCTGCAAGAAGTCCCATGTTTACATATGCAATGAAGTAAACTTTGTTTGTATCAATACCGGAAAGCTGTGTAGCTTTCTCATTACCACCAATTGCGTAGAAGTAACGTCCAAATGCTGTTTTGGATGTAATAAAGTTGTAGATCAGGCAGATTGCAACTACCCAGATGAACATTACGGAGATACCTTTGTACTGGAACAGTTTATAGCAGTACCAGAGGATAACTACTGCGATGATAACAGCTTTGCTGTAATCAGAAAATGCTGTATTCTGACGATATCCTCTTTTTGCTTTGTTTGCTCTGGAACGAACTACACTGAAGATTACATATACAGCAACAACAATACCAACGATCAGTGCTGAATAGTTTGCAGTGTCATCCAATCCAGGAATATTAATATAAGAAGTAAATACTTTCAGGAAATCTTTGTTCTGGATAGAAACAGTTTTGTTGTCCAGAATCAGACGTCCAAATCCACGGAAGATGAACATACCAGCAAGCGTTGTGATGAATGGAGGAATACGTTTGTAACCGATCCAGTAACCCTGCCAGATACCTACCAGAAGGCCAACAACCAGGCAGATGATGATGGTCAGATATGGGTTCATTCCCTTGTTGCTGATAAGTACTGCTGCAAGACCACCAACCAGGCAGATTACAGCACCAACAGAAAGGTCGATGTTACCACCTGTCAGGATACATAATAACATACCACAGGCAAGAACGAGAACATAACCATTCTGAAGCATTAAGTTTGACATGTTCTGTGCATACAGGAGTCTTCCGTTTGTCAATCCACAGAACAGGATAAATACGATCACCAGTGCAATGACCATTGTATACTTTCTTAAGAAATCTTTTACATTAAATTTCATTTTTTTACCCCTTTCCCAGTAACTGTTCAGTCACTATTTCTTATTTTTTATTCTGTTCCTGCATGATCGAAGCCATAATACGTTCCTGAGTTGCCTCTTCCGCTGTAAATTCACCAGCCAGACGGCCTTCACTCATAACATAGATTCGGTCACACATACCGAGAAGTTCCGGCATTTCAGAAGAAATCATAATGACTGATTTTCCATCTTCTACCATCTTGTTGATCAGGCAGTAGATATCATATTTTGCACCTACATCGATACCTCGTGTAGGTTCATCCAGAATCAGGATATCCGGTTCTGTAAACATCCACTTACCAAGCAGAGCTTTCTGCTGGTTACCACCGGAAAGGTTACCGATTTTCTGCTCATTGGAAGGAGTCTTGGTTCCCATTTCCTTTGTCATCTCATCTGCCAGATGAACTTCCATATCTGTATTGATGACACCTTTCTCACAAACTTTGGAAAGTCTGGCAAGTGTTGTATTAAATCGAATGGATTCTCCGAGAATCAGTCCGTTTGTCTTACGGTCTTCTGTTACATATGCAAGACCATGACGGATCGCATCGTGCGGATTCTTGAGATTTACTTTTTCTCCCTTGATATAAAGTTCACCGGAAATATTGCTTCCATAGCTCTTACCAAATACAGACATTGCAAACTCGGTACGTCCTGCACCCTGCAGTCCTGAGAAACCGACAACCTCACCTTTATGTACCTTACAGTTAATTTTATTATCTACGATCTTCTCGGGATAGAGTGGATGATGAACGGTCCAGTCTTTTACTTCCAGCATAACCTCTTTGCTGACATTATGTTTTCTGGTAGGATAACGGTCATCCATAGAACGGCCAACCATACCTTTGATGATACGGTCTTCACTTAAATCATCTACACCCTTGGTCAGTGTCTCGATCGTTGTACCATCTCGGATGATCGTACAGCGGTCTGCACAGTAGATGATCTCATTCAGTTTATGAGTGATGATGATAGAGGTCAGTCCGTTCTTCTTGAATTCCATCAGAAGATCCAGAAGCATCTTTGCATCTTCATCATTCAGAGATGAAGTAGGCTCATCCAGGATCAGAAGTTTAACCTTCTTAGAGAATGCCTTTGCGATCTCTACCAGCTGCTGTTTACCTGTTCCGATATCTTTGATCAGTGTCTGTGCAGATTCATGGAGTCCAACCTGTGCCATGTGTTTTTCTGCTTCACTGTATGTTCTGTCCCAGTCAATGCTGCCGCTTTTATTCTTAATCTCGTTTCCGAGAAACATATTCTCGCCAATAGAAAGTAACGGAATCAGCGCAAGTTCCTGATGGATGATAACGATTCCTTTCGCTTCACTGTCGTTCAGGTTTTTAAACTTGCATTCCTCACCTTCATAGGTAACTGTACCTGTATAACTTCCATATGGATACTGACCACTTAAAACGTTCATCAGTGTGGATTTTCCCGCACCGTTTTCACCGATCAGCGCGTGAATCTCTCCTCGCTGGACTTCAAGATTTACATTGTCCAGAGCTTTGACACCGGGGAACTCTTTTGTAATGTGATCCATTACTAAAATATTGTCTGCCAAAATGGCGCCCCCTTTCAAAAAACCGGGCGGGGCTCTTCACCCCGCCCTAAAATTTCAAATTACATGTTTTATTGGTTACTTAAGCAATTTTTTCTGCTTACTGTGCTGGATGAAGATATCCGTCATCGTCCTGTGTATAGTATCCTGTGTCAACCAGTTCTTCTTTCATGTTGTCTTTTGTTACAACTGTAGGAACCAGAAGGAATGATGGGCATTTATGTCCTTCAGATGTTTCATAGGATTCTGTATCATATGCACAATCGAAATCCCATTTGGAGTTTGTGATCAGAGAATCATCAATTGTGTCACCTTTCAGCATTGCTTCTGCAAGGTCAAGAGTAACAACTGCTTCGTTTGCAACTGCTTTGTAAACTGTCATGGACTGTTTTCCATCTACGATGTTTGCAAGGTTAGCTTCGTCACCATCCTGTCCTGTGATCAGAACGTCGTTTTTGCCTGCATAGTCAGATTCGATAGCCTGTGTAACACCAAGTGCTGTAGAGTCATTGGAGCAAAGAGCTACATCAAGCTGTGTTCCGTCTGCATAGTAAGAAGCGAGGATGTTCTGCATTCTTTCCAGAGCTGTCTGTGTATCCCATGCTGCTGTTGCTACGGAATCGAAATCAGTCTGTCCGGAAACTACATTCAGTGTGCCTGCATCCAGATACGGTTTCAGAGTGTCATAAGCACCGTTGAAGAAGTATCCTGCATTGTTATCTGCCGGGTCACCTGCTGTGAACTCGATGTTATATGTTTTATCACCTGCATTGTCAAGATCCAGAGTATCGATTACGTACTGGCCCTGCAGAGTACCTACTGTATAGTTATCGAAGGAGATATAATAGGAAACTGCATCGGATTTGATCAGACGGTCATAAGCGATAACCGGGATTCCTGCATCTGCTGCTTCATCCATAACTGTATTAAGTGCTTCACCATCGATAGCTGCAATTACCAGGAGGTTAACTCCATCGGAGATCAGGTTCTGGATATCATTTACCTGACGGTCTGTTTCGTTATCGGAGTATGTCAGCTCTACATCATATCCAGCTGCTTTAAACTGTTCTTCCAGATAAGAACCATCTCTGTTCCAACGTTCCAGAGACTGTGTTGGCATTGAGATACCAATCTTTCCGCCTTCAGCTGCTGCATCATCTGCAAGTACCGGAACTGCACAAGATGTGATTGCCATTGTTGCTGCCATCGCTAAAACTAATTTTTTCTTCATAAAAGAAACCTCCCATTTTTGTTTGCTCTTTAGCTATTTCGTATAGCTTTTTGATGAAATTATAATACCATATGGATATATTAAACAAAATGGACTGTTTTTTGATATATCTTTCAATTTTTGTGATAAAAAAACATCCAGATGGCATGCATCTGGACATTTTCGATATGTTCATTAAAAAAACAATAATTTTGTGCTATTGACAGGTTGTCACTCACTACGTTCGTATCAACCTGTATGTCTCGGGATATTCTCAGACAACAATCTGCTGTATGTTACCCCTGTTTACTCTTCTGCGTCAAGTGCACGGATTCTCTGAACAAGTTCTTCACAGATTTCCAGTTTATCCTTACCATCTGTCTCGATCACAATATCAGCTGCTGCCTGGTATTTCTCACGACGTTTTTCCATCAGGTCTGCAATAAAGTCAACGTTCTTGTTGCCTTCCAGAAGTGGTCTGTCGTGATTATCTTTGACACGGCTTAAGATTGTCTCCGGTTTAGCTGTCAGAAGGACAACGCGTCCATTCTTCTTCATTTCGACTACATTGCGTTCTCTCATCGGCACACCACCGCCACAGGAAATAACTACATTGGTCTTGGACTGCATTTCTATAAGAAGTTCTGTCTCCAGATTACGGAAATACTCTTCTCCATATGTCTCAAAGATATCAGAAATGGACATTCCCTCTCTCTCGGCAATGATCTGGTCCATCTCTACAACTTCCATTGCGAATACTGTCTTCAGGAAATCAGAAATCGTAGATTTACCTGCACCCATGAAACCGATCAGTACAATATTGTAATCAAACAGTTTACGTGCCTGGATTCTCTTACTGTTTCTGGTAATTTCTTCAAAAACAGCAGTCACTTCATCTTTATGGCGTCTGCCTTCCATTCTGCGGTTCAGCCATTCTCTCTGTTTTGCTTCCTGCTCCGGCTGAAGGATCGGAATATCATTTGCTTCTTTGTAAGCCATGATATCTTCTACGATTCTGTTACGCATAAGTAATGCATCCAGCACGATCTCATCACACTGTCCAAGGCTCTCTCGAAGTACTTCCAACTGATTCATATGTATCGTTCCCTCTCTTATAAACAAATTTATCGCTGTGAACACTTTATATTCCCTTTGTTCACTGCATCACTATTTGCTCATTATAACAGTTATTTAGCACGTTAACAATATAAAGTGGGAACTTTTTTTATTACTCCGCATTTTTAAGTGCCTCACCCATCGGTACTTTCCGGATTTTTTTGTATTCCAGAAGTGCAACCACTGCATATGTTACAAGTCCGATCACAAACATCTGTACATATATCATCGGGTCGATCCAGAGCGCGATCCATCCGGAGATACTCTGCAGCATCATTTCCCTGAACAGAACTTCCATGATCGTAGTCTCAATTGGAAGGCTGATCAGAAGGCACAAAACAACCACGATCGACGTGGACAAGATGTATAGCCTGCTGATCTCACCATTGGTATAACCAAGAATCTTCGTCATCGAAATCGACTGTGCATTTTTTTCAATTATGATCTTAGAGAGAAGATATATCAGGATCATATAGATTGCAACTGCAAATAAATTTACCATCCCCATCATACTTCCCATGGAGACATTCAGCTGTCTGCTGATCTTGGTCAGTGCATCCAGATCAATCACAGAACCGATGTAGCTGCTGTCGATATCTGTAATCTCTGAATTGCTGAAATATCCGCTGAAATAATCATCTCCCAGATCAAAGGTCCGGTTCAATTCCTCCTGTGGCATGAAAATACATAGACTGCCATTATAATCATAAATTCCACTGATTTTAAAAGTATACTCGTCATCCTCATATTTTTCTTTGAGTGTGATCGAATCTCCCGGTTTCAGCAGGAATTTATCTGCATACGCTTTCGAAATATACACGCCATCTGAAAAATCCACATCAATGTACTTGCTGTCATCGTGAACGCCATAGAGTGTTACTTCTTCACTTTTGTATTTGGTCGGAAGTGTGTTCAGTGAGTAAGCACTGAATTCTTCTGCGTCTTCATTATCTGTTTCTGCGTCATGTGCAAACAACAGCATATCCAGCATACTTTCAAGCTTATTACTGCCACCCATCACACTTACCGGCATTGAAAGCATATACTGATATTTTGCCAGCATATTATTCTGGATTTCCAGCTGGTAATGATCCAGTGCGGACGGGAGCAGAAGGCCAAACATCAGAAGCAGATTTGCAAATATGATCCCCACAAAAAGGACAAGATAATTGCTGATATTCTGAAAGATCACGCGCAGGCGGAATCTGTGAAAAATTTTCATTCGCGGACTGAGATAAACCGCACGTCTCTGCTTTCCGGAAGAAAGATCTCTTCGCAGAAATTTAAGCGGCGACAGCTTCAGCTTATGATGCAGGACCGCATAGTTAACTACAAACATAATTATTACCGGAACTACTGTCGTCATAAGAAAAGCTTCTGCATTCCAGATTGTCACATAAGTCGGCAGACTGTAGCTTCCATAATACATACCGGCACATACATCCTTAAATGCCGTATAACCTAAAATATTACCGATCAGCGCACCCACCAGCGTTACGATCACCGGAAGAGTCATATAATGCCGGATCAGCTCATTTTTTGTATAGCCGGATGCCCGAAGCGTTCCGATGACACCAGCTTCTTTTGCAATCGTATTACTGGTCGTGATGCCAAATACAAAAGCCATGATCACGATGATGATATAGAGAAGCATGATCATCATTGCCTTGTCACTTCCCATATCATCTCCAGTAAATATAATCGCCTGATTCTGATATTGCGGTACAAAATTTTCCAAAGTGACAACTTTTCCCATTGCCTTCATCAGATCTTCCGAAACATTCTTTTCCTCAAGTTCTGTCTGCGGTTTTTCATTGTAGGTCCATGCATAATTATATTGCAGCTTATCCTGATCCAGAGAATCAAATTCTTCATCCGTCACTACGCCTACTCCAAACTTTACAGCATCAAACATAGAATCGTTATTATTCTGAAACAAACAGCTGTAATCTGATAATGCAACTAGCCCGGTGATCGTCCAGGACTTTTTCCCATCATCCAGAGTATCGCCAGTCTTCAGTGAATTATTATCTGCGTACATACGGTCAATTGCGATCTCACCGGTTTCTGACGGTAATTCTCCGTCCATCAGGCATACTTTATCCACCTCTGTACGATTCTTGAAAAAGCGCATTGTGCTTCCATTTGAAAGAGAATCTTCTATATAATAGTTTTCATAGATTTTGACACCTTCCTCTTCAATTGCCTCGCGCTGTCCCCGATACAGACGCTCTCCGGTACGAAAATTTCCATCTTCAATATTGTATTTTTCAAATCCTTCATCGTATGCCTGGATCATGCTTCCATCTGCAACCAGAAATCCGGACACCATACCGATCGTCGCAACCATCAAGATGAATACAACCAGATATTTTCCAATCTCCCCTTTCAGTTCACGGGGAATTCTTTTTCTCAGAGGACTCTTCATAGCACCGCCCCCTTACCATTCAAGATCCATCGCAGGAATCTTATGCTCGTTCTGATAGTTTTTACGGATCATTCCATCTCGAAGTTTTACCACACGATCTGCCATGTCCTTGATCGCATCATTATGTGTTACCATGATCACCGTATTTCCGTATTTCTGATTCACTGTTTCGATCAATTTCAGAATTTCCTTGGAAGTATTGTAATCCAAGGCACCGGTCGGCTCATCACAGAGCAGAATATCCGGATTTTTTACAATTGCACGCCCAATCGCAGTTCTCTGCTGCTGTCCACCGGAAAGCTGATTCGGAAGTTTCCTCTGATGCTCAAAAAGACCAAGTGTATGCAGAAGCTCATCCACATCCAGTGCCCGGTCACTTAAATAAGCACCAACCTCAATATTCTCCCTCACAGTCAGATTCGGAATCAGGTTGTACATCTGAAAGATATAGCCAAGATGTTTCCGTCTGTACTGAGAAAGTTTCTTTTCTTTCATATCAGCCAGCTTTTCGCCTTCGATAGAAATACTTCCACCATCTGCGCTCTCGATTCCACCGATAATATTCAGTAAGGTGGATTTACCGGAGCCCGACGGCCCCAGAAGTACACAGAATTCCCCTTTTTCAATATCCAGGTCCAGCCCTTTCAGAACATCTACTTTGCTGTCCCCGGTACCAAATGATTTCTTAATATTCCGAATTTCCAAAAACATAAGTTTCTCCTTTTCATACCTTTGCCAACCTTATCGGTTAGTTGTATCTATACTTATGTTAGTTTAGGCTATCCGTTTTGTCAAGAAAATTTGCTTCATCTAACTATTTTCGAAAAAAAAATCCGGCCCTGCACAAAGCAAAGCCAGAACTTTTTCTACATTATAAATTCCATTATTCTCTCTACAATAAATACCGCCGCGCACGCGAACAACGCAACCGTAAGAAGACTCTTTTCACGATATGCCAAGATCAGTGCTACAATGAGTCCCGCTGCACCGGAAATGATTCCGCCTGCCGTTGCTGTCAGGATTGCCGGAAATGTCATAGCAGCAAGACATGCATATGGCACATAGTACAGAAAGGATTTTACAAACGGACTGGTGATCTCCCTTTTGAAAAGGACCAGTGGAAGCATACGAATCAGATATGTTACGCCTGCCATCACCAGAATATACAGATATACATTCGGTTTCATCTCAGTTTGCTGCCTCCTTTTCCTCTGTTTCTTTTTCCTCAACCGGGCAGAAATGTGCTGCCAACCCTGCTACCAGCAATGTCGTGATAATGATCACAAATCCGGTAGAAACTTTATTCAGTACCGGAACCACTGCAAATAACGTACTCACAGCCATCGCTCCGATCACTACGCCAAGAACGGCTCGATTTTTCTTTGCCGGTGGAATGATCACCGCAAGAAACATTCCATAGATTGCCACACTCAGTGCACTTACCAAGAAATCTGGAAGCAAGCTTCCAGAAACAGCTCCTGCCAGTGTTCCCAGTGTCCATCCCGGAATCGCGACACACATTACACCATAATTATACCACGGACTGATCCTTCCCTCCTGACTTGCACTGACACCAAAAATCTCATCTGTCACACCAAACGCAACCGCAAGTCTGTGTCCATTGGAAACACCTTTTTCCAGTTTCTGTGACAGAGAAAAAGACATCAGACAGTATCTTAAGTTGATAACCAGCTGCGTCAGTGCCATCTCCCACAGCGAACCACCGGCTGCAATGATTCCAATACCTGCAAACTGTCCTGCCGAGGTAAGATTTGTCAGTGAGATCAGAACTGCCTGCCATGAAGTCAGACCTGACTGAATAGCCATGATCCCAAAGGTAAAGGATACCGCAAAGTATCCCAGGCCAATCGGAATTCCATCCTGAAGGCCTTTCCCAAAGCTTGTTTTATTCATGCCTGTATCAGTCCTCCAGTGAATTCAGTACACGGAATCCATTATTGCTCAGTACATTCTCTGTCACAAATACATCATCTGTCTGAAGGATCATGATCGGAAGGCTGTTTTCTCTATGATAGGATGTATAAATATAATCCAGATTCACATTACAGTTGCCAAGAACCTGCAGTACGGTATTCAGTCCGCCCACTTCATCTTTCAGATCTACAGCAATGACCTCTGTCACACGATTCATATATCCATTCTCACTCAGAAGTTTCTCTGCTTCATCTGCCTGGTTTGTTATCATACGAAAAAGAGCAAACTCCGGTGCATCAAAGCATGCAAATCCATAAATATCAATTCCTGCTTCTGCCAGAAGTTCGGTGACTTTCTGAAGACTTCCTGCTTTATTTTCAATAAATACAATGTTCTGTTTGATCATTTTCTCTCTCCTCGTCCTGTGCATAAATAAATTAAAACTTGCATATTATACCAACTTTATCCATTATACTCACGTTTCTTTCAAATGTAAACCTTTGCAGTGGACAAAAAAATCCTGCGGAAATGTTCTGTACGTTTTCTTTCTGTACACCAAACCCTTCCACAGGACCCTTTTCAGTAGAACTTATCCACCTGTATTCTTTTAATCTAACTCTTCATCCACATATTTCTGAATATTGGATGCATTTACATATTTCTTCAGATGTTCTCCATCCGTAATGACCAGTGTCGGTGCCTGCATAATGCCAAACTGACGTGCCATATCCGGATTCTTCTCTGCATCAATGATCTCCAGATCTTCACCTTCCAGCATCTTCTTTGCCATGCGGCAGTTTGGACAGGTGTTGGTTGTAAACAGATATTTATGTGTTTCTACCGGCTTGATCTTGACATCATCATCTGTCACTGTAACCATACTGGTATGGACTTTCTTAAGTTTGGAGTGAAGCACATCATACAGTGTACGGTTCTTGTACTCCTGCGCTTTTCCATCATTCCAGTTCTGTACCGGACGGTAATATCCGGTAATTCGACTGTAAACCTCTGCTTTCTTTCCACATTTCGGACAGGTAAAGTGCTCACCACTTAAATATCCATGTTCCTTACATACGGAATAAGTAGGTGAGATCGTATAGTATGGAAGTTTATAGTTCTCGGCAATCTTACGTACCAGAGATGCAGCAGCCTTCCAGTCCGGAAGTTTTTCACCGAGGAATGCATGGAATACGGTACCAGATGTATAAAGAGTCTGCAGTTCATCCTGAATATCCAGTGCATCAAAAATATCTGAGCTGTATTCTACCGGCAGATGGGAACTGTTGGTATAATACGGAGTATCTCCTTTGCTTCCGGCTGTACGGATATCCGGCCAGCGCTTACGGTCATGTTTTGCAAGACGATATGCCGTAGATTCTGCCGGAGTCGCCTCCAGATTAAACAGTTCACCCGGATATTCTTCCTGATAATCAGAAAGACGGTTGCGCATGTGTGTAAGAACCTCTTTTGTAAATTTCTGTGTACGCGGATCGCTCATGTCACAGCCAAGCCATTTCGCATTCAGACCGGCTTCATTCATGCCTACCAAACCAATGGTCGAAAAATGATTGTCAAAGCTTCCAAGGTATCTCTTCGTGTACGGATAAAGACCTTCATTCAGAAGTTTTGTAATAACCTCTCTCTTGATATGCAGTGATCTTGCAGAAATATCCATCAGACGATCCAGTCTTCTGTAGAATTCTTCCGGTGTCTTGGACTGATATGCGATACGTGGCATGTTGATCGTAACAACACCTACCGAACCGGTACTTTCACCGGATCCGAAGAATCCGCCACTCTTCTTACGCAGTTCACGAAGATCCAGACGCAGACGGCAGCACATGCTTCGAATATCACTTGGTTTCATATCACTGTTGATATAATTTGAAAAATATGGAGTTCCATATTTGGAAGTCATCTCAAACAGCAGACGATTGTTCTCAGTATCGGACCAGTCGAACTCTTTTGTGATAGAATATGTCGGGATTGGATACTGGAACCCACGTCCATTGGCATCTCCCTCGATCATCGTCTCAATAAAAGCCTTATTGACCATGTCCATTTCTTTTTTGCAGTCTTTGTATTTGAAATCCATATCTTTGCCGCCAACGATTGCAGGAAGCTCTGCAAGATCATCCGGAACCGTCCAGTCCAGTGTGATATTGGAAAACGGTGCCTGTGTTCCCCAACGGCTTGGTGTATTCACGCCATAAATGAAAGATTCAATACATTTCTTAACTTCCGGATAACTCAGGTTGTCCACCTTGACAAAAGGTGCCAGATACGTATCAAAAGAAGAAAATGCCTGCGCACCAGCCCATTCATTCTGCATGATTCCAAGGAAATTCACCATCTGATTACAAAGGACACTCAGGTGCTTTGCCGGCGCGGATGTAATCTTGCCTTCGATGCCACCCAGCCCTTCTTTGATAAGCTGTTTCAATGACCATCCTGCACAGTAACCGGTCAGCATGGACAGATCATGAATATGGATATCCGCATTTCTGTGTGCATCTGCGATCTCATTGTCATAAATCTCGGATAACCAGTAATTGGCTGTAACTGCACCGGAATTACTCAAGATCAGACCACCTACTGAATATGTGACAGTGGAGTTCTCTTTTACTCGCCAGTCCTCAACTTTTACATAACTGTCCACGATCTCTTTGTAATCCAGAATTGTGGATTTCATATTACGGATCTTTTCCCTCTGTTTACGATAGAGGATATATGCCTTGGCAACATCACTGTATCCGGCCTGGATCAGAACATTCTCCACACTGTCCTGAATATCTTCTACGGTTACCTTCCCATCCTGGATCTTATTCTGGAAATCTGCAGTAACACGAAGGGCCAAAAGGTCGATCATATCTTTACTGTAGTTTTTTTCTTTTGCATCAAATGCTTTATCAATAGCTGATGTAATCTTTGCCATCTGAAATTCAGCAATTTCACCATCACGTTTTACTACCTGAAACATGTTATACATTCCTCCCTCTACTGCTTGCACCTGTATTATATACGGTCATATTCATACCGTGAATTACATGCTGCAGATTGCTGTTTTCTCCGTTCACAGCAACCGTGTAGAACCTATTGTAGCAGACTCTTATCTATACGTCAATAGGCAAAAACACCATATATTGTGCCGATAATGCAAGTGCACAACTATATGGTGTTGTCCAATATTCACGTTTTTCCTTTATTTACGGGACTTTGGCATTACTGAAACAAAGATTTCTGCAGGTACTCTCGCCTTTACAAAAATTCCATCTTCCCGATATTCTTCTGAAAGCAGACTCCCGTACTCCCGGATGATCTGAATCTTACCAGCCTCTTTGTAAGTATATAATTCTTCCAGATAAATCTGGCTCTCTGCGAGGAGTTTTGCCAGAACATCTTTAAGTTCCTCCAGGCCCTCTCCGGTACGGGCAGAACATTTGACTGTATAATCCGCCCGAAAATCCCGAAGCGCTTCTCCCTGCACCTGATCCTGCTTATTCAGGAGTGTAATGATCTTTTTACCCGTCGCTCCCAGCTCTCGAAGTGTCTCATACACCGTATACATCTGAAGCTCTGCCTGCGGATTGGAAGCATCTACCACATGAATGATATAATCTGCATACTTAGCCTCTTCCAGCGTACTTTTAAACGCTTCTACCAGATGATGTGGCAGCTTGCGGATAAATCCTACAGTATCTGTCAGAAGGATCTGCTGCCCATCTTTGAGTTCCAATACACGCGTTGTCGGATCCAATGTTGCGAACAGCTTATCTTCTGCCAGAATGCCGGCTCCTGTCAGTGTATTCAAAAGCGTTGATTTTCCTGCATTTGTATAGCCTACGATCGCCGCTGTCTTCAGATTTCCTCTGGTTCTCTTGCCTCTGATCAGTTCACGGTGTTTCTCTACCTGCGCAAGTTCTGCTTTCAGAGCAGATATTCTGGTACGGATCAGACGTCTGTCTGTTTCCAGTTTTTTCTCACCCGGTCCTCTTGTTCCGATACCACCGCCAAGTCTGGAAAGAGATTCGCGCAGTCCGACCAGACGCGCCGACCGGTAACGAAGCTGCGCCAGTTCTACCTGAATCTTACCTTCACTTGTGGTCGCACGGCCGGCAAAGATATCCAGGATCAGAAGTGTTCGATCCATAACCTTGCAGTCCAATTCTCTCTCCAGATTATTCATCTGTGCCGGTGAAAGCTCATCATCGCAGATCACCCCATTGGCATCATACGCTGCCAGAAGCGCCGCAACCTCTTCTATCTTACCTTTGCCGATATAAGTTCCAGGGTGTACTGCTTCACGGTTCTGGATTACTTTCCCAACGGTTACAGCGCCTGCAGTGGCCGCCAGTTCTTCCAGTTCGTCAAGCGATGCAGCAACATCCTCGTCCTGTTCTGTCTGTACACCGATCAGGATGACACGCTCTTCTATCTCCTTGAAATCATAAAACTGCATAGATCAGTACTCCTCTTCACCAGCTTCATCAGAAGTATCTGCAGCATCACCTGCATCAGAAGCCGCCTCTGCATCAGTATTCTCCGTTGTATCAGAAGCTGTATCATTACTCAGTTCACCATTACGTGACTGAAGGAAAGTCAGTTCCTTCGCTGCATTCTCGTCATCCGGGAACATCTTGATATATTCCTGCATTTTGCTCAGTGCTGTTGAAAAATCCAGTTTTTTCTCATATACCACGATCTCATTGAACAGCAGATCCTGCATTTCTTCTGTAGATGCATCTTCCAGCCCCTTGCTGATATTCTCCAGTGCACTGGCATAAGAGCCATCGTCCATATCACAAAGTGACAGACCATTGTAACCTTTGGCCGGATCACTGCCATCCGCTGACACATACTGCTGATACATACTTCTGGCATTGGAAGTATCTCCCTGTGCGCGGTAGACCATTCCCAGAAGAAGCATTCCTTCTGTACTCTTCTGATTCACAGCCTCCGTAAGTTCCTTCTGTGCATTGGAATAATCTTCCATATAATAATAGACTTTTCCTCTGTTGCAGTAATCCTCTGCATTTTTCGGTTCTGTTTTCAACGCAGCCTCAAGATATCGTGTACCATCTGCTTCCATATCCTTTTCCAGATATGCCTCATAGATCTGGATCGCTCTGTCATAAGTGGCATCTTCTCCGTAGGCTTCTGTAAAGTTCGAAGAAGCCTCATCATAAGAATCCATTGCCAGTGCCACACATCCTGTCAGATAATATGTCTCCGCATCCATGCTGTAGCTTTCTGCCAGTGTCTGACAATCCGCCATCGCAGCATCATTCAGTCCGGATTTTAATTCTGCGGTTGCTCTGTAAGCAAGCATATCTTTCTTAAGTGCTTTTCCTGCTTTTTCATCGTTCAGACCATTGGTCAGGCTGTCAATGGCATCCTGATAATTTCCAAGATGAATATTTGCGATTCCGGCCCCACGATATGCCTCTGCTGTTTTATATCCAGCAGTGATCGATGACTGATACCCCTGAAGGGCATAATCATAACTGCCCTGTGCAAGATCTGCACAGGCCTGGTCATAAGTTTTCTTTTCTTCCCCTCCACAGCCGGTCAGCATTCCAAATGTCAGTCCGGCTGTCAGCATCCATACGATTCTTTTATTTTTCATTGATATCCTATTCTACTACGAGTCCTTCTTCTTCCATTACACGAACAACGTTATTTACGTGTTCTGCACAGATTTCCTCTGTTCCGGCCTCTACCATGACACGAATCAGCGGCTCTGTACCACTTTCTCTTACAAGAATACGTCCATCTGTGCTGAGTGCTCTTGCAGCAGCCTCTACCGCTTCAACAACCTTCGGATTTTCTCTTGCAGTCTTCTTGTCTGCAACACGAACATTGCGGAGAATCTGCGGATAAACCTTCATTTCTTTTGCCAGATCACAGAGCGTTGCCTTCTGCTCCACACAAGCTTCCATGATCATAAGAGAAGTCAGGATTCCATCCCCGGTGGCTGCATAGCGACTGAAAATAACATGTCCGGACTGTTCTCCACCAATACTGTAGTTATTCTCAAGCATATTTTCGGCAACATATTTATCACCAACTGCCGTCTGTTCATAGTTGATGCCTTCTGTCTCAAATGCCTTGTAAAGTCCCATATTTGACATAACAGTTGTAACTACGGTATTTCCATTCAGTTTTCCCTGAGATTTCAGGAATTTACCGCAGACATACAGAATCTTGTCTCCATCGATGATATTTCCCTTATGGTCTACTGCAATGCAACGGTCGGCATCTCCATCATATGCAAAACCAATATCCAGTCCGTTATCCACCACATATTTCTGAAGTACTTCAATATGCGTGGATCCACATGCTCTGTTGATGTTTGTTCCATCCGGATCATTGTTAATGACGTAAGTTTTTGCACGCAGAGCGTCAAAAACACTCTTTGCGATCGCAGAAGAACTTCCGTTGGAGCAATCCAGACCAACTTTGATATTTTTGAAATCGCGGCATGGAATGGAAATCAGGTATCCAATATAACGATTGCGTCCGGAAGCAAAATCTACGGTACGTCCAATATCTTCTCTTGTTGCATATGGAAGTTCTTCAATCTTGCCATCCAGATATGCTTCGATTCTTGCCTCAACTTCAGCCTCGATCTTCTGTCCGTTTCCGTTCAGAAGTTTGATTCCATTATCGTAGAATGGATTGTGACTTGCAGAGATCATGATTCCACAGTCAAAATCTTCTGTACGTACTGCATAGGAAACACTCGGTGTAGTCGTTACATGAAGCAGATATGCATCTGCACCTGATGCAGTCAGACCGGCAACCAGTGCATACTCAAACATATAACTGCTGCGTCTTGTATCTTTACCGATGACGATTTTGGCTTTATGATCACGGCCATAATACCATCCCACATATCTGCCCACTTTAAATGCATGATCTACTGTCAGCTGAATGTTTGCTTCTCCACGAAAACCATCTGTTCCAAAATATTTACCCATTTTTTACTCCTTACTGTGCACCCTTCTGCACATGATTGATTGCATTGATTATTTATAAAGATTTGAAGGATATACTCCTGATTTTACAAGATTCGCAAATGCCTCTGTAACAGCTGCTTTATCTTCCTGATATGTTACACCAAACCAGGTATCTTTTGTCTCAAGAACATCTACTTTTGCTTTGCCTTCTTTGATCAGACGGTCAATCATCTCCGGAAGAAGGTATTCTTTCTTAATATCCCCCTCTTTGATCTCAGAAAGAAAATCTACAAATCCCTTTTCCAGTGTATCCATAAATACCGGTGTCAGCCCCCACATATTCATGGAAACAAGGCTCTTCACATCCAGTTTCTCGACTTTATCATCATTACGTGCTTCCGCACCGTCTGCTGTCTTAAAAATGTTGTGTGTCTCCGTAACACCTGTCAGCGCGCCCTCTTCAATATGGCATACTCCTCTGGTAACACTTCCATTGTCACTCAGAGTATTTCCAAGGCGGAAACCAGCCATACAGATATGGAGAATTCCATCGTCCGGCTGTTCCTGGATCAGATAATCATGGACTTTCACATAGGCTTCCTTACCATAATAATCATCCGCATTAATTACCATAAAAGGCTCATTCAGAACAGCTTTTGCTGCAAGTACAGCCTGACCGGTTCCCCACGGTTTGGTACGGTCTGCCGGTTTCTCAAATCCAGCCGGAAGATCTTCCAACGCCTGAAATGCATATTCTACCTCCGTGATCTTTTCGATCCTCTCCCCGATTACACGGCGGAACTCCTCTTCCAGATCTTTACGAATGATAAATACAACTTTATTAAACCCTGCCTCCAGAGCATCATGAATGGAATAATCCATAATGATCTCACCATTTGGTCCTACTGGTGCAAGCTGCTTGATTCCTTTTCCAAAACGGCTTCCAATTCCGGCAGCCATAATAACAAGTGCTGTCTTTTTCATAAAAATATCCTCCTTATGCACACTGGCATTCTACATTTGTTTATGCATCTTCCTCATTTAATGAACTCAGTTTTGCGGCCTGGTCTGCTGCTATCAGGCTGTCCAGAATTTCATCCAGATCTCCTCCTAGAACAGCGTCCAGACGGTGAAGTGTCAGCTTGATCCTATGATCTGTCACACGTCCCTGAGGGAAATTGTAAGTACGGATCTTTTCGGAACGATCTCCTGTTCCGATCTGGCTTCTTCTGGCTTCCGCCTCCGCATCATGCTGTTTGGCCAGTTCCATCTCATACAGACGGGAACGAAGCACTTTCAATGCCTTATCTTTATTCTTGAGCTGTGATTTTTCATCCTGGCAGGAAATAACGATTCCTGTCGGGATATGTGTAAGACGTACTGCAGAGTCTGTTGTATTGACGCACTGTCCACCGTTTCCGGATGCTCGGAACACATCAAACTTACAGTCGTTCATATCCAGATGGAAATCAATTTCTTCGGCTTCCGGCATAATTGCCACAGTACAGGTAGACGTATGGATACGTCCGCCGGATTCTGTCTCCGGGACTCGCTGTACACGATGTACCCCACTCTCATACTTCAGACGGGAATATGCTCCCTGTCCCTGGATCATAAATGTAACTTCTTTGAATCCGCCGATCCCATTCTCATTCAGACTCATCATCTCCGTCTTCCATCTGCGGGATTCTGCGTATTTCACATACATACGATAAATCTCTGCTGCAAACAGAGCAGCCTCATCACCGCCCGCACCTGCACGGATCTCTACGATAACGTTTTTGCTGTCATTCGGATCTTTTGGTAAAAGAAGGATCTTCAGTTCCTTTTCAAGTTCTTCCACACGCTTCTTTGCATCAGAAAGTTCTTCTTTCAGCATTTCACGCATTTCTTCATCCTTTTCTTCTTCCAGCATAGAAAGACTGTCCTGAATCGTTTCTTTATTGTCTTTATATTCTTTATAGGCATCTACGATCGGCTGCAACTCACTCTGCTCTTTCATCAGCTTCTGAAAACGTTCCTGGTTGTCCGTTACTCCCGGCTCACCAAGCTCATTCAGAACTTCCTCAAAGCGCACAAGCAGATCCTCTAATTTATCAAACATTCTGTTCCTCCTGCATTTTTCTTCCTGTAACAACCCTGTCCAGCCCGGCAAGGTCTTTTTTTATTTCTATCTGTTCAAAACCATTTTTTTTCATAATTTCCGACACATCCATACCCTGATCACAACCGATCTCGTACATCAGCCATCCGCCGGGTTTCAGATATGTGCCCGCCTGTTCTGTGATCTTTTCATAAAAATACAGACCATTTTCTTTGCCATCCAGTGCAAGCACCGGATCATGAAAACGCACTTCCTCCATCAGACCTTCAATATCTTCAGTCCGGATATATGGCGGATTTGAAATAAGCATATCATATTCCATGTGGTCATTTCCACTGTTTTTCTGAAAATAATCTGCCGAAAACAGATCACTCTGTATCAGCTCAGCTCTCTGTTCCAGTCCCAGACGTTTTCGATTCTCCTTTGCCACACAAAGTGCTCCTTCTGAAACATCCACACCTGTTCCTAATGCCTGTGGCAATTCCAGAAGAAGACTCAGAAGAATACATCCGGAACCGGTACACATATCCAGGATCTGCGGTTTCTCCAGATTCCTCATGCGGGAAATCGCTTCTTCCACAAGCACCTCTGTATCCTGTCTCGGTACAAGTACACGTTCATCCACACAAAATTCGTATCCCATAAAATATGCACGCCCGGTAATATGCTGCAGCGGGATATGCTGAGCACGTTTTGTGCACAGCGTTCGATAACGTTCTTCTGTTTTAGCATCCAGTCCATCATCCATATGTGCATAATACCATGCTCTTGTAATATCTGCCGTATACTCCAGAAGGAGCCAGGCATCTAACCTGGCTTCTTCGATTGCGGCAGTTTCCAGAAGCTGGATTCCATCTTCCAGAACTTCTTTATATGTCCGCATTTTTTTCCTCATTTTCTTCTGGCTTCCAGCCGAATTCTTCTTTCAGATATTCTCTCCAGTCAAAAACAGCCTCTACTGCTGCAATCGCTACTTCAGCCATATCTGCTGTCGGCTCTTTGGTTGTCAGCTTCTGCATTGCAAGTCCCGGTTTGCTCAAAATATCAGCAAGTCTGCTGTCTGTTCTGCCAGCCCACTGAATAAGTTCAAAAGAAACACCTGACACGATTGGAACCATCAGAAGACGCCCAAACAGACGAACCCAGTAGCCCGGTACCAGCACAAAAATAAAATGCAGGAATATACTGACGATCATTACCAGAAAAAGGAAACTTGTCCCACATCTTTTGTGCTGTCTGGAGCTTGCCAGGACATTTTCCACAGTAAGTGGAAGTCCATGTTCCACACAGTTGATGCATTTATGTTCTGCACCATGATACATAAACGTACGCTGAATATCCTTCATTCTTGAGATCAGTAGCATATATCCCATAAACAGTGCCAGTTTCACAAATGCTTCTGCAACTGTTACCCCTACTTCAGAAGCACCAACCTTGCGCAGAAGGCTTGCCAGTGCATACGGAAGCAGCATAAAAGCTGCAACAGAAACAACTATGGAAATAGCAACCGTTATGTAAAGAAGCCACTGAAACTGCTTTGCTTCTTTCGCTTTCTTTGCAGAAAGTTCTTCCTCTGTCAGTGTCGCATTCTTTGCAGCTTCCTTCTCGTCCTCTTCATCGCCTGCAATCTCAGCAGAATACATCAGACATTTGGTTCCTACTACCAGTCCGTCAACAAAGCTTACCACTCCGCGGATGATCGGCCATTTCAAAAATGCAGCCTTTCCAAATGTACATTTGTAATCTTCTACCTTTAATTCTATTTCTTTATCCGGACGGCGTACTGCAATGGCATATTTGTCCTTGTGACGCATCATGATGCCTTCCATTACTGCCTGACCACCAATATTCGATGATTTCATATATCACTCCATTATCACTGATAAAAGCAAAGAAAGGTTGAGATTTCCCAACCTCAACCTGTCTCTTCTTTCATTATTCAGTCTGAATTATTTGTTTAAGCCGTATTTCTTGTTGAACTTATCGATACGTCCACGAGCCTGAGCTGCTTTCTGCTGTCCAGTGTAGAATGGATGGCATTTAGAACAAATTTCAACATGGATATCTTTCTTAGTAGATCCTGTTACGAATGTGTTTCCACAGTTGCAGGTTACAGTTGCCTGATAGTAGTTCGGATGGATTCCTTCGCGCATGATTTTCACCTCTCTATATTTCTCTATTTTTCTATTCGTATTAACTTAACGAAATTGCTAATTTATTTCGCAGCTTTCTGATTATAACACACTGATTTCTCAAATGCAAGTCGTTTATAAAAATTTCTGTTTTTTTACCGTCTGCACAAATTCCTCATTATTCTTCGTTCTGGAGAACATATTCAGAATCTGTTCCACAGCATCTTCGGCCTTCAGACTGTTCAGTGCACGGCGCATATTATAAACTGCTTCCTGTTCATCCGGAGTCAGGAGCAGATCCTCTCGTCTGGTACCTGATTTCTGGATATCGATTGCCGGAAATACTCTCTTTTCCTGCAGTTTACGGTCAAGAACCAGTTCCATATTACCGGTTCCTTTAAATTCTTCATAAATAACATCATCCATTTTGCTTCCGGTGTCTACCAGTGCAGTAGCAAGGATCGTCAGGCTTCCACCTTCTCTCATATTACGTGCTGCTCCGAAAAATCGCTTCGGCATGTGAAGTGCTGCCGGATCCAGACCACCGGACAGCGTCCGGCCACTTGGTGTCACACAGAGATTATACGCTCTCGCAAGTCTTGTGATCGAATCCAGAAGGATCGTTACATCCTGTTTATGTTCAACCAGTCGGCGAGCACGCTCTACGACCATCTCTGAAACACGTCTGTGATGATCCGGAAGTTCATCAAAAGTAGAATAAATAACCTCTACATTGCTTCCACGAATCTCTTCTTTAATATCCGTAACTTCCTCTGGACGTTCATCGATCAGAAGAATGATCAGATGCATATCCGGATTATTCTTCTGAATCGATTTGGCAACATCTTTCAGAAGGGTTGTCTTGCCGGCTTTCGGTGGTGATACGATCATGCCTCGCTGTCCCTTGCCGATCGGACTTAGAAGATCCATAATCCTCATTGCCACGGTTCCACCTGGTCTTTCCATACGCAGACGCTCATTCGGAAAGATTGGCGTCATATCTTCAAAATTATATCGTCTCTGTCCCTCACTCGGTGGAAAACCATTGATGGAATCCACATAAAGAAGGGCACTGAATTTCTCTCCCTGTGTTTTAATACGGATGCTTCCTTTCAGGATATCACCGGTTTTCAGATTGAACCGGCGTATCTGAGACGGTGATACATAAATATCATTTTCACCTGGGAGATAATTTGCACAGCGAATAAATCCATATCCGTCCGGAAGGACCTCCAGAATACCATTTGCTTTTTCTCCACTGTCAAGCTGTGCCGTATCGGTCGGATTCTTATGTGCATATTCCGTCCGTTCTGTATAATTTCTGTCCTGATAATTTTTATCCTGATATGTTTTTCTCTCATTCGCCTCATAAGATGTTCTGTTTTCTCTTACTCTATTTTCCTGTCTGCCCGGTTCCTCCTGCAGGATTTCAGTTTTTTTCATTTCTGCCTCTCCACCGGTGGACTCTTTTTCATCTTCCTGGAGCATACGCTCTATCAGTTCAGGTTTCCTCAATGTAGAAATCCCTTTCAATCCTCTCGCTTTTGCCAGATCTTTTAATGTTGCAAGCGACAATGATTCGTATTTTTCTCTCATAAAAAAATCCTCTCTGTCTTCTCAAAACCTGTTTACTTGATAATAAAATTATTTACGGAATATTTGTCTGAAATGACATGAATCAGAATACCAGCAGACACCATACAGAAGGTGTCACCGGTAAAACTGATAAGTAATATAAGTAATAAAATTAATGAATCAGATTTCCTACGATTCCATAGGA